>Ga0302314_10002136_pt1 | contig 36942 bp, 37 predicted proteins | sample III_Palsa_N2_3_FD_200533 | JGI IMG/M metagenome (GOLD analysis project Ga0302314, IMG submission 200533) | Peat permafrost microbial communities from Stordalen Mire near Abisko, Sweden - III_Palsa_N2_3 | ecosystem: Environmental > Terrestrial > Soil > Palsa > Peat permafrost | place: Sweden...
TGGTCGGCCTGACCCAATGGTTCGAGGCGTTCGAGATCCGGACTGCTGTCATGTGGGGATGCCCCGCCTTGCTCAATTTGTTGCGATGGGTCAGCCGAGGCGAACCGGCGTCAGAGGCTGGTGCCGGCGCCGAGCGCCATGCCGGAGACCGGCTCGATCCAGGTCAGCTGGTCGCGCACGGCCTTGACCCCCGGGATATTCTCCACGGCGACGCGGAGTGCAGTTCGTTCACGTTCGTCGAAGATCATGCCCCACAGATCGACCACCCCATCGGTGACGCTGACGCGGACGGTCGCCCGCGGGCTCCAGGTTTCATCGTCGAAAAACGAGGTCACCGCCGCGGCGATCTCGGCATCGGCATGTGCGGCGCCGGCTGCGGGGGCTCTCTGCGCGATCAGCGCGCGCATCAGGTCGGCCCTGCTGACGATGCCGGCAAGACGGCCGCGCTCGACGATCGGAACGCGCCGGATGCGCTTCTTTTCCATCAGCTCGATAATCTGGTCGAGCGGCGTATCCGCCTCGGCCGTCAGGACGCCGGCCGTCATGACCTCGCCCACCTTCGAGCCATGCGCGCGCGCATATTCCGCGGCGAGGCGGCCTGGCGATGCCAGATAGGCGATCCAGGACTGCCGATGCTTCTCGGTGCCCAGCTCCGCACGACGCAGCAGGTCGCCCTCGGTGATGATGCCGACGACCCCGTTGGTCGCGTCGATGACCGGCAGTCCGCTGATCCCAAGCGACAGCATCAGTCTGGCTGCTTCCTCGACCGTGGTCTCGGGCCCGACCGTGATGATGGGGCCCCGATGCATGACGTCTCTTGCGAGCATGATCATCTCTCCTGGTTTCGGCGTGAGGGTGCCAGGCGGTCTTTTCGACGGGCACCGCCGGCAGCTGGTCCGCTTCGCCGGCGGTTTTGCGGACATGGCACCCTCGTGGGAATCGCCAAGAAAACTTGCCGCAGGCAAGGGACGGATGCCTTGATCTAGCTCAAGCGAAGACGAGGCCGGACCGTAGGCCGGCCGTCCGGGCCGCGAGGGCGATGCTCCGCTCTGCGCTCGTCTCGGCATCGACGATCGACCAGTCCAGAGGACCCGGCCCCTGTGCCAGTTGGCTGCGCACGACCGACGCGGTTGCATCCGAGGCGTCCGCCAATCTGGCCGCGACCCGTGCCGTCAGCGTGGGTTGGGAGGCCGTCAGCCAGACCCCGTGGAAGGCAACGCCGACCCTCCGGGCGACCTTGGCGATCGCCTGCCGGTCCTCGGGCCGGGCGAAAACAGCGTCGGCGATCACGCTGCAGCCACTGGCCAGTACGGCGGCGGCCCGTTCGCAGATCGTGTCATAGACGGCTCCGCTCGCGGCCGGACCATAGGCGCTGTCGGGCAGCCGCACCTGCTCCGCCACGCTCTGGAGTTGTTTGCGAATGACGTCACTGCGCAGCACGCGTGCGCCGGGGACGGGACGCAGCATTCCGGCTAGGCCGCGCGCGACGGTCGTCTTGCCGCTGCCGCTAAAGCCGCCGATCGCGATCAGGCAGGGTTCGTCCGGATGCAATAGCGCGGTTGCAAGATCGAGATAGGCCAGCGCTTCCGCCATTCCCCGATCGCGCGCCGTCCCCGGTTCCAGCGGTCGTGCCGCTGTCTCCGTCACTTGGGCGCGAATACTGGCGCGCAAGGACAGAAACAGCGGCAGAAGCGGTAGTCCGTCGGTCTCGTTCACGTGATCGAGGTAGTGGTTGAACACCAGATTGCCGAGGCCGCCGAGCCCCCGATGATGCAGGTCCATCAGCAGGAAGGCGAGATCGAACAGAATATCGATGCACGCGATCGAACGGCTGAATTCTATGCCGTCGAACAGGGTCGGCCTGCCCTCGAACAGGCAGATGTTTCTTAGATGCAGATCGCCATGGCACTCGCGCACCTTGCCGGTTTTCCGCCGCTGTTCCAGCAAATCGCCGTGGGTCGCGAGCGACGACATGGCGGCAGCATGCCAACGGTCGATCGTATGCCGGTTGAAGGCGTCGCCCGGCTTCAGATTGATCCGCGTCATGTGGATCGCCTCCGCGATGCCAACCTCGCCGCCCATATCGGGCGCGTGCGGCGCCGTGCGGTGCGCCTCTGCGATCCGTTCGGCCAGATCCGTCACCAAACCCGGCGTGAGGCGATCCTCTTGGGCCATCCGATCGAACAGGTCCGCCTGGTCGAAGCGGCGCATTTCCACGACCCAGTCGACCGGCCGGCCATGGCCGCCGAGCGCCAGCGAGCCATCCTCGCGTCGGACGACCGGCTTCACCGCCAGATAGAGGCCGGGCGCAAAGCGGCGGTTCAACTCGAATTCCCGCTCGCACGCGGCCCGACGCAAGGGCTCGGTCGAATAGTCGAGGTATGAAAAACGCACGGCCCGCTTCAGCTTGTAGACGCGGTCGCCGGCGAGGAAGACGAGCGAGATGTGGGTGTCTGCGCGCTCGACCGTCCGGGCACGGTGGGTCGACGGATCGGCGAGGAACGCAATGGTCTCGGTCTGAAGGTCTTCAGTCATGGGAGAGCTCTGCCTGATCTGGACGCCGTTCAGAAGCGGTAGCCGACGCCGGCGCCGATCATCGTCGGGTCGAGATCGACCTTGGCGCGGACGGCGCCACCGTTGATCTTTGCGGTCGTGTTGAGGAACAGCTGCTTCACATCCAGATTGGCGTACCAGCGCCCACTCAGATGATAGTCAGCACCGATCTGCAAAGCCGCGCCAAAGCCGTCGTCATAGGACACCTGCTTGACCACTGTGTGCGGCACGGACGTATCGAAGAACCACGTGTAGTTCACGCCGGCGCCGACATAGGGGTCCAACGCCTCGTGCGGCAGAAAATGCCATTGTGCCGTCACTGTCGGCGGCAGCAGCGTTACCTTTCCGACATCGACGTCGCCGGCCGCGGTTCCGCGCGCCGTGACCCGATGCCGGGTGATCGCGGCGATCGCCTCGACCGCGATATTGTCCGTGAAGAAGTAGCTCCCATCCAGTTCCGGCTCCAGGCTGTCGGTCGTATCGACATGGCCGCCGATCGCGGAGATCGTGCTGGACGTCTCGGGCAGCACGCCGATGACGCGGGCCCGAACCAGGACGCTGCCGGCGGTCATGCCGGGATCGGCATCTTGCGCCAGAGCGGAAGCGGAAAAAGCCAGCAGGAGGGCGGCGCCTGCCGCCAGGGGGACATGCTTCGACATTTCGATTCCAGTGGACTTGAGACGGTGGGAAGAGTGGCCTCAGTGGGCCATCAAGACCGGCAGGCTGCCGTCGTGCAGGACGTGCCGGGTGATGCCGCCGAACTGTGACGGCAGATGTCGGGAGTGATTTCGGGCGCCCATGACGATCATGCTGGCGCCGCGCTCGCTTGCCGCGCGCAGCAGCGCGTCGCCGACCATTGCGTCGCTTCGATGCGCCCAGGTCTGCTGGCTGCGAATGCCATGGCGGGCCAGCGCCTCGCAGATGCTGGGTCCGGCGGCGGGCGTTCCTTCGGGCGGGGGCGCCGTGAAGACCGTGACGGTTCCGGCCGCCGCCAGCAGCGGCATGGCGGCGGCGAGGGCACGGGTCGCCGCCAGACCGCCGTCCCACGCGATCACCACATGGCGGAGGATATCCTTAGGGACTTCGTGACGGACGAGCAGAACCGGCCGCCCGGTGGCAAAGGTGGCGGTCGTGAACATGTGGTCGGATTCCCGGACGTGCCGGGTCGGATAATGCAGTACGATCAGATCGGCGAGGCGTCCGTGGGCTTGCAGAATCTGGTCGATCGAGCCGACCGCCTCCGACCATCTTGTCGTCGTCTTGAGGGCTGCTGCGCGTGCCGCTTCGCCGATCAGTGCCGACGCGGCATACCAATCGTCGAAGCGAGCTTGGGACGCGGTGGCGGCGAGACGGCGGGAGGCTTCCTCGTCCTCCACAGTGATCCGGTCTTGTTGGGCGATGGTCGGGAAGGCCGCGAAGATTTCGACCGATTCGGGGTGGATGAATAGGGCGTCGAGATGCCCTTCGAACCGCCGCACGATCTGTAGGGCGGCACTTAGCATGGGGGACGGTTCATCCTGCGGCAGCAGGGGGACCAACACGGAACGGATAGACATTGCCTGGCCCTTTCGGATCGCTGGTCGACGATCTGATAAGAGCACTCGCCCGCAGGCGCCGCCTTGACCCAGGTCAATGCCGCCGGTGGGCGCGACGCGCTATCCAGTCTTCATGATCTACACCAATCCTGGCGACCCCGAATCGCGGTTTCGCTTCTCGCTCGCGGCCCCAGTGATCAGCCGGCTCAGAGCGCGAAAAACCCGACCGTGACCAATGCCATGACCGCCGTTGCGAGCCATCCGCCAATGACGAGATATCGTGGCAGAACCAGACGCCCCATCACGCGGGGGTTCATGGCAACCAGCATGGTAATCGCCATGACCGGCGTCGCCAGGACGCCATTCACGACGGCACTCCAATAGAGTGCCTTGATCGGGTCCAGGCTGGTGAAGTTCAGGGCCACGCCCAGCAGGGTCGAAGCTGCGATCACGCCATAGAATGCCTTTGCTTCGCGCGGGCGGCGGTCCAGGCCCTCGGTCCAGCGAAAGGCTTCGCTCACGGCATAGGCTGCCGATCCGGCCAGGACCGGGACGGCCAGCAGACCGGTGCCGATGATGCCTGCGGCGAACAGGGCGAAGGCAAAGGGGCCGGCGATCGGCCGCAGCGCCTCGGCGGCCTGCGAGGAGGTCTGGATATCGGTGATGCCGTTCCGATTCAGCGTGGCGGCGGTCGCGATGATGATGAACAACGCGATCAGATTGGAGAAACCCATGCCGACGATCGTGTCGGTTCTGATGCGCGCAAGCTCGGGACCCGCATCGCGCGGCGCTATGCACAGCGGCTTCACGTGCCGGCGATGCTGCTCCTCCACCTCCTGACCGGCCTGCCAGAAGAACAGATACGGGCTGATCGTGGTGCCGAGAACGGCGACCATCGCCATCGCACTGTCGGCATCGAATGAGACGTGTGGCACGAACGTGTCGTACAGCGCCGTGGGCCAGGACACGTCTGCCGCAAAAACGACCGCGACATAGGCCAACAAAGCCAAGGTGCCCCATTTCAGCACGTCGCTATAACGCCGGTAGCTCATGAATATTTCGAGCAATAGGCAAAGGGCGCCGAACAGCGCCGCATAGAGCCGCTCAGGCCCACCGATCAGCAGGCCCAGTCCGGCGCCCATGGCGCCCAGGTCGGCGGCCAGATTAATCACGTTGGCGACGAGTAGCGGCAGGACGACCGCCAGCAGCAGCCAGCGGGGATAGTGCCGGCGGACGTTCCGGGCGAGGCCCTGGCCCGTCACGCAGCCGATGCGCGCACTGACCGCCTGGATCGCGACCATCAGCGGAAAGCTGAACAGCATCGTCCAGGCGAGACCATAGCCGAACTGTGCGCCCACCTGGCTATAGGTCGCGATCCCGCTCGGGTCGTCATCGGCTGCGCCGGTGACGAGGCCGGGGCCCAGGCTCTTCAGAAAGCTGGGCGCCGTTGGCTTGGCCACAGCAGGCACATCGGTCATGACGACCTATCGGATAGTGAGCAGAAACAGGGAGCCGACGATCAGCGGCCATGCGCACATGGGCGACGCCAGCGCGCGCATGAACAGCAGGCGGGGACTATAGCCCAGACCGTGCACGAAGCCTGCCGATATTCCCAGCAACAGAAAAGGCAGGATCGCGTGGGCCGCCGGCGTCATCTGCCGGGCTATCAGGAATGGCGCCACCGTCAGGACGGCGGAAGCGACGAGCGACAGCAGCAGGGAGAGGGTCCGCGTCACGACGGCCCGTCCCGCCGCCGAACTGGCTGCGGCACCGGCCGCAGCTCCAGCCACATGGCGTTCAGGACCGCGAAGGCGCAGGCGAAACCCAAGCCCAGGACCCAGGTGAAATACCACATGTTCGTCTCCTCAATAGGCCGTGTGGGAGTTGTTCTCGATCGACGCCGCCGTCACCGGTCCGCGCAGCACGCGATAGACCCAACTGGTATAGGCGAGGATCAGCGGCAGGAAGATCGCTGTCGCCACGGTCATGATGCCGAGCGTCGCCCGGCTCGACGACGCGTCCCAGACCGTCAGGCTCGACACCGGATCGATCGAGGACGGCAGCATGAAGGGGAACAGGCTGAGCCCCGCCGTCGCGATGATCCCTGCAATGGCGAGCCCGCTGGTGACAAGTGCCAACGGATTGGCGCGACCCGACAGGGCCAGTCCGGCGGTACAGAACGCACAGAGGATCGCCAGCGCGGGCGCCGCCATCGTCCAGGGGGCCAGGGCGTAGTTCGCCATCAGCACGCCCGGCACATGCTCGACCGTTTTGTGCAGTGGGTTCGACGGCCCGTTCGGTCCGGCGAACTGAAGGATGCGAAGACCATCGAGCGTTGCCGCCCAGACGCCGCCGATGGCGAACAGCACGACCAGCAGCAGCGCCGCCACCGTGACCGTGCGCCGGGCGCGGGCCTGGATCGGCGCCTCGGTCTTGCACGCGAGCCAGGCGGCGCCATGCATGGTCAGCATCGTCACGCTGACCAGGCCGCACAGCAGGGCAAACGGATTGAACAGCTGCCACAGCGTGCCTTCGTAGGTCATGCGCAGGGTCTCGTCGAAACGGAACGGCACACCCTGCAGCACGTTGCCGAAGGCGACGCCGAACACGAGCGCCGGCACCAGGCCGCCGGCGAACAGCGCCCAATCCCAGAACGAGCGCCAGCGCGGATCGGCGATCTTGCTGCGGAACTTGAAACCGACCGGCCGCAGGATCAGCGCTGCCAGCAGAAGCAGCATGGCGAGATAAAAGCCGGAAAAGGCCACGGCATAGATCGGTGGCCAGGCGGCGAAGATCGCGCCGGCGCCCAGGATCAGCCAGACTTGGTTGCCTTCCCAAACCGGGCCGATCGTATTGATGACGATCCGCCGCTCCATGTCCGTGCGGCCGATGAACGGCAACAGGATCGCGGTCCCCAGATCGAAGCCATCCATCGCCGCGACGCCGATCAGCAAAACGCCCAGCAGCGCCCACCAGACGAGGCGCAGGATCTCGTACTCGAGCATATCGGTCACTCCGCAGCAGTGGAATTGGCGAGGAGGGCTGGGGGAATCTCGGCCAGATCGGGGGCGTCCGTCGGCCCGTGACGGACGGTTCGGACCATCAGGAACAGATCGACCACCGCCAGCGAGGAGTAGAACAGGACGAAGCCGCCGAGCGACAGCCAGAGGTTCGAGACCGGAACGCTGGAGACGGACAGGAACGTCGGCAGCACGCCGTCGATGGTCCAGGGCTGGCGGCCGCCCTCGGCGACGTACCAGCCGAGCTCCGCCGCGATCCAGGGCGTCGGCAGGCCCAGCAGGCAGACCCAGAGGAACGGGCGGTAGCGCTCCAGCCTGCCGGTCGAGGCGAACCAGAAGGCCGTGGCGAACAAAGCGATGAAGAATAAGCCCAGAGCCACCATGACCCGGAAGCTCCAGAACAGCGGCAGGACCGGCGGCACGGTATCGAGGGCGGCGGCCTTGATCTGCAGATCGTTTGCCGTCGCCGGCTCCGGGGTATGGCGCTTCAGCAGCAAGGCATATCCCAGGTCATCGACATGGGCCTCGAACACCTGCAGTTCCGCCGGATCGCCGGGCGCCTTGTGCAGCGCCTGCATCGCGCCATAGGCGACCATGCCGCTGCGGATCCGATCCTCCGCACGGGCGACGAGCTCGTCGATGCCGGCCACTGGCGTGTCGATCGAGCGGGTCGCGATCAGCCCCAGCATCCAGGGCAGGCGGATCTCGTAGCGGGTGCGCTGGGCCGCCTGGTCGGGGACGCCGAACACGGTAAAGCTGGCGGGCGCCGGCTCGGTGTGCCACATCGCCTCGATGGCGGCGATCTTCATTTTCTGGTTTTCGCCGACCGTATAGCCGCTCTCGTCGCCCAGCACGACGACCGACAGGGCCGAGGCCAGACCGAAACTGGCGGCGACGGTCATGGAGCGCAGCGCCAGCGAACGGTGCCGGCCGTTCAGCAGGTACCAGGCGCTGATCGCCATCACGAAGATGGCACCCGTCACGTAGCCGGCGCTGACGGTATGGACGAACTTCGACTGGGCGACGGGATTGAAGATGACCGCGGCAAAGTCGGTCACTTCCATGCGCATCGTGTCGAGATTGAAACGGGCCCCGACCGGATGCTGCATCCAGCCGTTTGCGATCAGGATCCAGAGCGCCGAAAGATTGGTACCGAGCGCCAGCAGGCAGGTCACGACGAGATGCTGCAGGCGGCTGAGCTTGTCCCAGCCGAAGAAGAACAGGCCGACGAAGGTCGCTTCGAGGAAGAATGCCATCAGCCCTTCGATCGCGAGCGGGGCTCCAAATATGTCGCCGACATAATGGGCGTAATAAGCCCAGTTCGTACCGAACTGGAATTCCATGGTGATGCCAGTGGCGACACCCATGGCGAAGTTGATGCCGAACAGCATGCCCCAGAACTTGACCATGTCGCGCCAGATCGTCCGGCCGGTCATGACCCAGACGCTCTCCATGATCGCGAGCAGGACCGAAAGGCCCAGCGTCAGCGGCACGAACAGGAAGTGATACATGGCGGTCAGGCCGAATTGCAGGCGGGAGAGTTCTACAAGGTCCATTTGATCACCGGGGGATGCCAGAAGAGGTGACCGAGCCCGCGATCTGCTGAGCAGGATCGATCGGCTGACGGTGCGAGGGTGAGAAGAACAGGGTGTAGATCAGCGCAAGGATCGCCAGCTTGGCGACGGTCAGACACGCGAGATCGCGCATGAGAGGATGGCGAAACATGCCGGAAGACATGACCGATCGACGCTGGCGTCGCTTTGATCTGGATCAACGATCGGCATTGCCGGCAAGAAGCGATGTGAAGAAGCGGCGGCGCATTTCGATATGAGCGGAGCCGGGTGGTGCCGGCCATCCGGTTACCGAACGGTCCGGAATGCTGACCCAGACTTCCTCGCAACCGACCTCGCGCGCCTTGGCCTCCAGCGCCGAGATCAAGGCCAGGCCGACCTCGGCAGAATCCAGCAGATCGATGAACATGACCGGGTCGGCCAATAGGACCTGGCCCCCGATATCCAACTGGCGCCGAAAGATCGCGAGGCCGCGAATATGGCCCCTGTGGTCACGGACGGAGAGGATGCCGCGATGCCCGGTTGATGAACGGAGAAAACGACGGGCGAACCGCGCCCATCGCCCCAGATCGATGGACGGCATCAGCAGTTGAACGAGCGGAAACGCCCGGGCGATCTCATGCGGCCTCAGCGGCGCGGCAGCGAAGTGCATCATGCCATCGACGTTGTACCGGTCTGCCACTTCCGCTCCTTGATCAAGATCAATTCAACGGGCGTCTCGCAGCTTTATGGTTTCGATCAAAGCAATCAGCCGAGGCCTCTTGCCATGCCGCATATTCCTGCGAACGAAGCATCTCCGGTCCTGGCGGCCGCCAGTCGGCTGGCGGACTCGTGCGGTCATTGCGGCACGCGCCACCTCAGCGTCTGCATGGGGGTCGATGAACAATTCCTGGCGCAGCTGGCTGCGGTCGCCACGACCGTCCATCTGCCGCCGCATGGCATGCTGGCGGCCGAGGGCGACGATGCCGCCTGTTTTTTCACCGTCACCTCGGGCTCCGTTAAACTTTACAAAATGCTGGCGGACGGGCGGCAGCAGATCGTCGGATTCCTGTTTCCGGGCGACTTCATCGGCTTGGCGGTGAGGGATACTTATGCCTATAGCGTCGAGGCGATCGGCCCAACCACCGCCTGCCGGTTCGAGCGCCGCAAGTTCGAGGATTTACTCGAACGGTTTCCCGACATGGCTTTTCGCCTGCGCGAGCGGGCGTCCGACGAACTCGCGATTGCCCAGGAGCAGATGCTGTCGCTCGGGCGGAAATCGGCCAAGGAACGTCTTGCCAGCTTCCTGATGCAACTGTCCCGCCGTGCCGAGAGCCTGGGACGGGCGACCAATCCGATTGCCCTGCCAATGACCCGCGCCGACATGGCCGACTATCTGGGCCTGACAGTCGAAACCGTGAGCCGAACCTTCAGTCGGCTCAAGATCGAAGGCATCATTACGCTCATGGCCGGCAACGAGGTCAGGCTGAATGCCGGGAAACTTGCCGAGATTGCCGAGGGTTGGGGCGATTGACGTCTACCCCCGGACGGACCGCGACCCGATTCCGGCCGAGCTGCTTGGCGCGATAGAGTGCCGAATCCGCCGCTGCGATAAAGCTCTCCGTCGTTTCTTCCCAGACGAAGCTCGCGACGCCTAAACTCAGCGTAACATTGATCGGCGCCCCCGGTTCGAGCGGGACCGACAGCGCCTCGACCGCCAGCCGCATGCGCTCCGCACAGAGCACCGCCTCTTCGATCGTGGTGGCGGGCAGGATCATGGCGAATTCCTCGCCGCCGAAGCGGACGAGAACGTCGTCGCGGCGCACCAGCTTGGCCATGGTCCCGCCAAGGGCCCGCAGCACGTCATCGCCAGCGAGATGGCCATAGAGATCGTTGACCCGCTTGAAGCGGTCGATATCCGCCATGATCAGGCACAGGGGCTCGGCATGCCTCAGTGCACGCGCGATCGCGGCTGCCAGGGACTGGTCGAAATGGCGACGATTGAACAGGCCGGTCAACGCATCGACGTACGCGAATTTCTCGAGCGTCCGCAGGTCGTCGCGCAATCGGTGGGTCTGGCGCCGCACCTCCTCGGTCGATGCCGCTTCGCCGGCGGCCTCGGCCTGGGATTGCATGCTGATCGAGACGCTTAGTCTGATCATGCGGACGACCGCCTCGATCGCTTCGGCGGGCTCCGGCACCTTGGCGTCGATGATGGCCGGAATCAGCCGGCTCAATAGATGCTGGCTGGCGACCAGCATATGCTGCTCGCTCACGCCCAGTTCCAGATGGCGCCGGCCGACCAGGACGGCCCGGACCAGGGTTTCGTTCTTCAGCTCACCGCTCAGCAGCTCGCGCCAATGCCCGGCCATTGCGGCAATCGCCCGCTGGCGAACGGCGGGGTCCCGCATCAGCAGACGGATCGGCTCTGCCGTAAACAGCGGCTCGTAGAATTTCTCGTCCAACGCGCCGAGTGTCTCATCGACAAACGGACGAAGCCGTTTCAAGCGACCCAGGGTCGCCTCGTCGATCTGCCAGAGCCGACGGAACTCGCCAAACTCCGCGCCTGGCGATGGCGCCGGCATGGGGCTGAGGCCCGCAGCCGGCTCGGAAGGTTCAAGCGTCATGATCAAACTCAATGGGCGAACAGGACGGGCACAGACGCATGCCGGATCACATGATTGGTGACGCCGCCCATGACCAGTTCGCGCAGCCGGCTATGGGTAAAGGCGCCCATCACCAATAGGCCGGCGCCGCGCTTCGCGAGCTCTTCGAGCAAGACGGCACCCGTCGCGCCCGGACGATCGAGCAGGTGGAGCCCGCGGGCAGCAACACCATGCAGCGCCAAATAGTCCGCGACCGGCGCCAAGGTCTCGGGATCGTTCGGCTTGCCGATATTCAGCAGGATGACCTCACCGCGGCTGCGCGCCAGGAGGGGCAGGGCGGCATTCAGCGCGCGCGCTGCCTCCGGTTTGCCGTTCCACGCGATGACGATTGGCGCCGCCCGATCCAGCGCGATCGATCCGCTGTCAGGGACCGCCAAGACCGGTCGACCGGTGTCGAACAGGGCGGCTTCGAGCGTCATCGTCTTGCCGGTCTCGCCCGCCTTTGGCATGGCGACGACAATCAGATCGGCAACCGGTCCATGTTCGCTCAATAATTTCGGTGCCGATCCAACTTCCACCTGCAGAACCGCGCTCGGCCCTGCCGTCATTTTGACCGCGTCGGGCAATCCTGCGTCCTTCTGCCATGCTGCGAAATGCCGGCGCGCGGCGTTGCGGTGCTCGGCGATCTGGATCTCCAGGCTCTTCCACAGTTCCGGCGGTAGATAGATCCCCGTGCCGTCACCGATATAGGCCGCCGGAATATCGCGCGGATCGGCATCGGCGTAGAGGCCGGTAATCCGGGCTTCATGCGGCAGGCCGACCGTGAGCGCGACATCGAGAACGCGAGGGTCAACTGCTGTGCCATCGAGGACGGCGAGGATGGTGCGGAATGACATGGTCCGGCTCCAGCGTGATTGGGCTGGATCGGATCTTCTGCGAAGCCATGCGCCGGCGCCTTGATCTGGGTCAATGCCGGAAGGCAGGCTTGGTGGTTTCCTGAACCTGTCGACAAACGCACCCAGGAGTTCAGGATCATGGCCAAGTTTCCGCATGGCACTCAAGACGATGCCCTCTCGCCCCTCGATCCCGTCACACTGCTCGACGCCAGCCGTCGCCATGGGGTCATGCTGACGGCCACGGCTGAATTGGTCACCAAGACCATGACCGACATCGCGGCCAAGCAGGCCGATCTGATGCGTTCGGAGGGTAACGGCATTGCAACGAGTGCTGCTGTCCTGACGAGGGCGACTGACCCTTTGGTCGCGGCCCAGGACTACGCGACGGCCGTGCGCAGCAGCGCTGACGGCGCACTGTCCAACCTCCGCGCGATCCAGGACCTGATGCGCGGCTTCGCTTGGCAATGGTACGGCCTCTACGTCGATTCCATCAGCGTCGGGCTCGGCAACGGCCGCGTGACCCGTTGATCCAGGAGGACCGGCTATGAGTATCCGCGATCTGCTGGTGACGATCGACGGCGGCCCGTCGAGTGACGCGCGACTCGCCCTCGCCGCCACCTTGGCGGAGCGTTTCGAGGCGCATCTGATCGGGCTCCATCCGTCTTCGACGGCCTCGGCGAGCCCTTATTCGGCCAGCTTCGATTCCACGCTTTTCGATGCGGCGATGCAGGAAAGCTGCTCCCGCCTCAAGCAACGATCGGAGCATGCGCGGGTCGGCTTCGAAGCCGTTGCCGCCCGTCATGGCATATCGGCGGAATGGCGCGTCGCCCGCGGCTTTGCCGGTCCCGATACGGTGCTGAACTGTCGCTACGCCGATCTTGCCGTGGTCGGCCAGCGCTGGACGGATTTCGACGGGCTCAACTATCCCGATCCGGCCGATGTCGTGCTCGATGCGGGTTGCCCGGTGCTGGTCGTGCCCGCCGTCGGGCAGTTCGATCGGATTGAGCGTCACGCGCTGATCGCCTGGAATGCCGGTCGCGAGGCCGCCCGTGCCGTACGGGACGCTCTGCCGCTGTTGAAGCGCGTCCGGTCTGCAACCGTTCTCGTCGTCGACCCGCAGGAGAGCCCCTATGGGCATGGGGAAGAGCCGGGTGCCGATATCGCCCGTCACCTGGCGCGCCATGGGATCAAGGTCGAAATCGATCGCTGGTCAGTCCCCGGTGCCAACCCGGCCGATGTCATCCTGTCGCGGGCGGCTGACTATGGCAGTGATCTGATCGTGATGGGCGCGTACGGTCATTCCCGCGTTCGGGAGCTGGTGCTGGGCGGCGTTACCCGCTCCATCCTGCAACAAATGACCGTTCCGATCCTGATGTCGCATTGATCATTGCGCCGAGCCCCTGCCTGCCGATCGCGGCGGCATGAGACGGCGAAACAGCCCGCCCGAGTAGCATCGCTCCTACACCACGTCCTGGGACACGACCCCCGCAACCAAAGTCAGTTGACCGACATCAACGCCAGAAGCCCGCTTGGACCCGTCCAGGCGGGATTCTTCGCTTTGCGCCAGAAATCCTGGCCAAATCGCTTCGGTCCGGGTCTCCTCGTCGTTCAGCAGCTGCTCCAGAGCCGAGACCTTCCGTCGGAGCGGCCATCGGATGGAGCAAGCCGACTTAGCCGGCCCCCTTCGGATTGAAGATCTCGAAGCGGTCCCACAGCCGCTCGCCTTCTTTGACGCGCGCCACCGTCTCGGCCTTGCGCTGGAAGGCTGCTATGTTGCTGATCGCGTTCGCGGCGAATATCAGGGCCGTATAGCTGTCGAACAGGAACGCGCCGTCGACCGGGAAATAGATGCCGAAATCGGCCTTCCCCGCGAGCGGTGACGCCTCGCTGTCGCCAAGCACCAGGACCTTGGCATCGCGTTCCTGGAAGGTCTGCGCGGCCTGCTGGGTCGCACGGACGTAGCGGCGCATATCGACGACCAGCAGGATATCGCTCGGGCCGACCCGCAGCAGGCGATCCGGTAGCAGCGATTGCTCCGCCGTCAGCAGCTCGACCCGTTCCAGGCACAGGTTCAGCTGCGCATAGAGATAGAACGCGATCGCATAGGCCTTCTTTTCCCCATAGATGAAGACGGTGCCGCGGCATTGCACCAGCAGCTCGGCCATGCCCAGCAGCTGGTTGGACTGAATGCCCCCGGCCGCCAGGCGCAGATTGTCGAGATCGCGTTCGAGCGTGCGCGCCAGCACGTCGGCAGCGGTGGCGCCGGATCCCAGCGAGCTGTCGAGCCGGGTCAGCGGCGAGGTCAGCCGTTCCGAGATCTCGTCGCGCACCTCGCGCTGGACCTCGGCGAAGCTGTCGTAGCCGAGCTTGGTGAAGAACCGCGTCGCGGTCGCCCCGCTGACCTCGCATTTCTGCGCGATCGATGCCGCGGAATCATAGGCGACCGAGGCGTAGTTCATCGCGACATGGCGCGCGATCGCCTGCTCGCTGTCCGTCAGATCGTCCCGGTGCCGACCAATTCGCTCCAGCAATGTCATCGACGCCGTCCCACCCTACCCGTTCGGATTGTGCCTGATCGCTTCGTTTCATCTTTGTACGATCATGAAATATATATTGCAACGACCTCGACCGTATGTAAGGATAATTTCAAGAGTGACAAAATATGAAACGAATGTTGCTCACCCGGATCTCCAGGCAGGGAGTTTATGGATATGCGCGCATTTTGGTCTCAGATCGGGTGGGCCGCGGCCGGCGCCGTGGCGTTGCTGGCGGGAAATGTCCCGGGTTTTGCCGCGGACAGCAAGGAGCTGGTGATCGTTGCCACTGGCGGCGCGTTCGAGCAGGCGCTGCGCCAGAATTTCTACGATCCGTTCAGCGCGGAGAGCGGGGTCCAGATCCGCTCCGTCTCGGCCAGCAATGCCGAGACCTGGACCAAGGTCAAGGCGATGAGCGAGGCCAAGGCGATCAGCTGGGACATCGTCACCGCCTGGCCGGAGGATCTGGTCGCCCAGGAAGCCGTCCTCGACAAGATCGATTGCGCCAAGCTGACGAACCTCGCGGCCCAGGCGGTCGACGGCGCCTGCACCGACCGCGGCCTGCTGCGCACGACCGGCGGCGTCAATATCGTCTATGACGACGGCAAGTTCGCCGGGGGCGGTCCCCAGACCTGGGCCGATTTCTGGGACGTGAAGCGGTTCCCCGGCCCGCGGTCGATGCCGAACGCCGGTGCGCCCTGGTGGCCGTTGATGGCGGCGCTGATGGCCGACGGCGTGCCGCGCGACAAGCTGTTCCCGCTCGATCTCGACCGGGCGTTCAAGAAGCTCGATGAACTCAGGCCCTCGGTCACCACCTGGTGGCGGACCGGCGATCAGAGCATCCAGCTGCTGCGCTCCGGCGAGGTCGTCATGTCGATGATGTGGTCGGGCAGCGGTTTCGTGCTGAAGGAGCAGGGCACGCCGGTCACCGTGGTCTGGAACGAGGCGGTGCCGAATGTCGCCTATTGGTCGGTCCTGAAGGGCGGCCCGAACGAGGGGCAGGCTTACGCCTTCCTGAATTACTTTCTGACCCGGCCGGATGCGCACCTGGCCTTCGCCAATGCGTTCAAATACGACACATCCAACCGCAATGCGCTGACCCTGCTGAGCGAAGCGGATCGGTCCAGCCGCGGGTCGTTGCCGGCGAACCATGCCAAGATGGCGACGATCGACGCCGCCTGGGTTGCCGCCAACCGGGCGGCGGTCATCGAGCGCTGGAACCAGTGGCTTAGCAAGTAGCGGCTCCCGCCAGTCCCGATCGAAAGGATTGATCATGGACGGTACATCTTCGGTCGAGACCGGCCGGTCGATCTGCGAAATCTCGGCCGCGCTCGCGGCGGGGCGGACCTCGTCCGAGGCGCTCGTCGCAGACTATCTGGACCGGATCGGCCGGGCCAACCCGCGCCTGAACGCCTTCGTGGCCCTGGCCGAGAACGCCCTGCTGCTCGCCCGTGACTCCGATGCCCGGCGCCGGACCGGGCGGTCCCTGGGCCCGCTCGACGGCATTCCGCTGGCGGTCAAGGATGTGTTCGATGTCGCCGGCCTGCCGACGCGCGGCGGCTCCCGGTCCCGGCCCGCCGAACCGGCATCGGGGTCGACCGCGTCGGTCCGGCGGCTGCAGGACGCGGGCATGATCGTGCTCGGCAAGACCGCCATGGTCGAGTTGGGGCTCGGCGGCTGGGGCACCCAGAGCGCCAGCCCGGTGCCTTGGAATCCGTGGAGCCCGGCGGAGCACCGCGTTCCAGGCGGATCGAGCAGTGGATCGGCCGTCGCGGTCGCCGCCGGTTTGGCGCCCGTGGCACTCGCGTCAGATTTCGGCGGGTCGGCCCGTATTCCGGCCGCCTTCTGCGGCATCGTCGGCTTCAAGCCATCGCCGGGCCGGGTAGCGATGGATGGGGCCATCCCGGTCAGCCGGACCCATGACACGTTCGGCCTGCTCGGTCGCACGGTCGAGGATGTCCGGCTGGTGTTCGATGCGGTGCTCGAAGGCAGCGGGGTCTTCGTCGGCACGCCCGGTGGTGCAGGCGATCCGCTGGTCGGCGGCCTGGCGGATGACCAGCTGGCGACCTTGGTGCCCGAGGTCCGGACGCTGTATCGCGCGGCGCTGGCCAGGCTCGGCGACGGCGTCTGCCGCATCGGCCGCTTCGCCAGCCCGGAGAGTTTCGAGACCTATTCGACGCTCGCCGGCGAGCTGGTGCTGCAGGAAGCCTATGCGCGCTATGGCAAGAGCGTCGAGGCCACGCCCGAGCTGTTCTGTCCGGTGGTGCGCGAGCGGATCCTGAGCGGCCGCGCGATGCGCGATCCCGATGTCATCATCGCCGCTCGCCAGCAGCATCAGGCGCGCTTCACCGCGGCGCTCCGCGAGTTCGATCTGATCGCTCTGCCGACCTGTCCGGCCGGCGCCATCCCGGTGTCTGCGGTGGACGAGGCGAGGTCGCCGAGCCCCTTTACCCGGTTCGCCAATTATCTGGACCTGCCGGCCCTGTCGATCCCGATCGGCGTCACGGCCGAGGGCATGCCGGTCGGTCTGCAATTCGCGACCCGCCGCAACGCCGATGCGCTGCTGCTCGATTTCGGCGAGGCGGCGGCACGAGCGCTGGCGTTTTCACGGCCCCGGCTCGGTTGGGGCAAAGAACCATGACGACCTGAGCCAAGGCCTGAACACGAACGACTGATTGATACCCGGCACGTCAGCCGTGCGGAACGCGCTCGTTTGCGCGAATGCCGCCGGCTGCCCGAACGCAAAGCTCCTGAAGGAGAGACCCATGAACGCGGCCCACGCGATCGACGAGGAATTTGCAGGCCTGCAGCCCATTCGCGGCGGCACGGTGGCGGTCGAGAATGTCGTCAAACGCTATGGCGACTTCCGGGCGGTCGACGATGTCAGCCTCGCCATCGGTCCGGGCGAATTCGTGGCGCTGCTGGGGCCGAGCGGGTCGGGCAAGACGACGCTCTTGATGATGATCGCCGGCTTCGATCCGCCGAGCAGCGGCGCCATCCGGATCGACGGCGTCGATGTCTCCCATATGCCGCCGCACCGCCGGGGCATCGGCATGGTGTTCCAGAAATACGCGCTGTTCCCGCACATGAGCATTCTCGACAATGTCGCGTTTCCGCTGCGCATGCGCGGTGTCGCGCCCCGGGAGCGGCGACGCCAGGCCGCGGATGCTCTGGCGATGGTCAGTCTGCAGGGCATGGAGACACGGCTGCCGACCCAGCTGTCGGGCGGCCAGCAGCAGCGGGTGGCGCTGGCTCGCGCCATCGTCTATCGGCCGCCGGTGCTGTTGATGGACGAACCGCTGGGCGCGCTCGACAAGAAGCTGCGCGAGCGGATGCAGCTCGAGATCAAGCGCTTGCAGGAATCCTTGGGCGCCACGGTCATCTACGTGACCCACGACCAGGAAGAGGCGCTGACCATGGCCGACCGCATCGCGGTCATGAACCATGGCAAGCTGGAGCAGGTCGGTTCTCCGGCGGAGCTCTATGAGCGGCCGGCCAACCCGTTCGTCGCCAATTTCATCGGCGAGACGAACCTGATGGACGGCGAGCTGCTGAGCAAGGCCGGCGAAGAATGGACGCTGCGTCTCGACGACGGCAGCGTCGTGCGCGGTACGCCGTCGGCCGCTGCGCGCCGCTCGGCCGAGATCGCGGCACGGGTACGTCTGGCCGTCAGGCCCGAGCGCATCGGCCTCGTCCCCGCGACCGAGGGCGGCATGACCGGCACGGTGACCGATGTCATCTATGCCGGCCCGACGCTGATCTACCTGGTTCGGACCCGGAGCCTGCCCGAGGTCATCGTCCGGGTCCCCGTGCAGAGCGACGCGCTGAAGCCGTCGCGCGGCGCCACCGTCGCGCTCGCTTGGGCCGCGGCCAATGCGCTCGTCTATTGAGGAGGCGCACATGAGCGCATCCCTGAAACGGCTCGTGGCCGCGTTCGCGCAACCCGGCGGGCGTGGCTTTCCGATGCCGCTGGCGCTCGCCATGCTGGCACCCCTGCTGATCGGGCTCGGGGTCGCCTTCATCCTGCCGGTCGGCCGCCTGCTGCTGGTCAGCCTGTGGAACCCCCATTTCACGCTGGCCGAATTCATCCGCATCGGCGAGACGCCGCTCTATCTGCGCATCCTCGGCCGGACCTTCGGGCTGGCGGCCCTGGTCACGGCCCTGACGCTGACGCTCGCCTATCCGGTTGCCTATCTGATGGCGCGGCTGGCCGGTTGGCGGCTCGCCGCCGCGGTCGCCGCCGTCATGGTGCCGCTCTGGACCAGCGTGCTGGTGCGCGGCTACGCCTGGATCATCATCCTGCAGCGCACCGGCCTGTTGAACTCGGCGCTGCAGCACCTGGGCCTGATCGATGCGCCGCTGCCGCTGCTCTATAATCAGTTCTCGGTCACGGTCGCCATGACCCATGTGCTGCTGCCCTACATGATCCTGCCGATCTGGTCGGCGCTCAGGACCATTCCACGCGATCTGCCGCTCGCGGCGCAAAGCCTGGGCGCCAATCCGGTTCGCGTCTTCTTCCTGGTCGTGCTGCCGCTCAGCCTGTCCGGCGTGGCCTCGGGCACGCTGATGGTCTTCATCCTGTCCCTGGGCTTCTACGTCGTGCCGGCGCTGGTCGGCGGCCCGGAGACGCTGATGATCGCCACGCTGATCGGACAGCAGACCACGGAACTGCTCAATTGGCCGTTCGCCGGCGCGCTCGCCGCCGTGCTGCTCGGCATCACCCTGCTGCTGATCGCCATGTTCAACCGGTTCCTCGGCTTCGATCGAAAGGCCGGACAATGACCGCGCCCGCTCGTTTCAACCCGGCCAAACACCTGGGCTCCCTGCTGTTGGGCGGGGTCTGCGGCCTGGTGTTCCTGTTCCTGCTGATCCCGACCATCGTCGTCATCCCGGCGTCGTTCAGCTCGACCCGGTATCTGTCGTTCCCGCCGTCGCCCTGGTCGCTGCACTGGTACGTGGCCTATTTCCAGGACGCGGAATGGGTTGGTGCGACCCTGTTCAGCCTGAAGATCGCGGCGCTGACGACCGTCACTTCGGTGACGCTCGGCACGCTGTGCGCGCTGGCCCTGGTGCGCGGTCGGGTGCCGCTCAAAGGCGCAGTGCGCGCCATCGTGCTGGCGCCGATGATCGTGCCGCACATCGTCATCGCGGTCGCGATGTACATGGTCTACCTGCAATGGAACCTGGTCGGCACGCTGGCGGGTTTCGTGCTGGCGCACACCATGATCTGCGTGCCGTTCGTGGTCATCAACGTCCAGGCCGGCCTGCAGAAGATCGATCCCAGCCTGGAGATGGCGGCGGCCAGCCTGGGTGCCAACCGGTTCCGCGCCTTCCGGTTCGTCACGCTGCCGCTGCTGGGTCTCAGCATGATGACCTCGGCCGCCTTCGCCTTCATCACCTCGCTGGACGAGGCGATCATCTCGTATTTCCTGTCGAGCAGCCTCGACAAGACGCTGACGCGCAAGATGTTCGAGGATATCGATTTCGATCTCTCGCCGATCATCGCCGTGGTCTCGACCCTGGTCATCGTGCTCTCGGTCGCCCTCATGGGCTCGATCGAGCTGCTGCGCGTCCGCGCGGCGCGCCGGGTCGGGGGCTAGGACATGGATCTGGTCCTGCGCAACGGCACCGTGATCGACGGCAGCGGCGCCGCCGGGTTCCGCGCCGACGTCGCCATCGCCGGCGACCGCATCGTCCACGTCGGCCACCTACCCGCCGACTGTGGCGGGCTGGAGCTGGATGTGGCGGGCCTGGTGGTCGCCCCCGGCTTCATCGATGTCCACACCCATGACGACCGGCTGGTGCTGATCCAGCCCGAGGCCGAGCCGAAGGTGACCCAGGGTGTGACGACCGTGGTCACCGGCAACTGCGGCATCAGCCTGGCGCCGATGCTGCTCGTGGGTGACGTGCCGGCGCCGCTCAATCTGCTGGGCAAGGTGGCGGCCGATTTCTTCGGCAGCTTCGCCGACTATGTCGCCGCGGTTGGGCGCGCGTCGCCGGCGGTCAATGTCGTGCCTCTGGTCGGCCATATGGCGCTCCGCGCGTCGGTCGGCGTCGATCCGGAACGCGGCGCCGACGCGGGCGAGATCGCCCAGATGCGGGAATTGCTCGCGGCCGCGTTCAAGGCCGGCGCCTTCGGCTTTTCGACCGGGTTGGCCTATCCGTTCAGCCGCAACGCGCCTATGGCGGAAGTGGTGGCGCTTGCCGCCGTCGCCGGTGCCCATGGCGGCATCTACACGACCCATATGCGCGACGAGGGCGTAGGCGTGCTGCAATCCCTGGACGAGGCATTCCAGACCGCCGCTGCCGGCCGGGTTCGCCTGGTGATCTCCCATCACAAATGCCTGGGCGTCGCCGCCTGGGGACAGAGCGAGCGGACGCTGGCCGCCATCGATGCGGCGGCGACTGCGATCGAGCTCGGCCTCGACGCCTATCCCTATACGGCCAGCTCCACGGTCCTGTTGCCCGGCAATCTGGCGCGCTCGCACGAGACCTGGGTGACTTGGTCGACGCCGTTTCCGGAGGCGAGCGGGCGGCGGGTCGATGACATCGCCGCCGACTGGGGCTGCACGCCCGAAGAAGCCGCCGAACGGTTGATCCCGGCCGGCGCCATCTACGTCAACATGGACGAGGCGGACGTACGCCGGATCATGCAGCACCCGCTGTGCATGATCGGCTCCGATGGGCTGCCCCATGACCGGCATCCCCATCCGCGCCTGTGGGGCACGTTTCCCCGGGTGCTGGGTCACTACGTCCGCGACGTCGGCCTATTCAGTCTGGAAGAGGCGGTGCACCGGATGACCGGCCTGCCGGCGCGCCAATTCGGCATTCCTGAACGCGGGTGCGTCAGTGCCGGTGCCTATGCCGACCTGACCGTTTTCGATCCGTTGACGATCCGCGACCGCGCGGATTTCCGGCATCCGACCGAGCCCGCCGCCGGGATCCACCATGTCCTGGTCAATGGCGAACCCGTGCTGTGCCGCGGCCGGCGCACGGGGGCGACACCCGGCCGCGTCATTCCCAATCCGAACCTTGCTCATCCCGGAGGAGGCCACAGATGAAAGCCAGATCGACCCGTCTCGCAACACGGCTCATTCAGATTTTCGGCGTGTTTGTCGTCGTTTCCGTGGTCACCGCGGGGCTCAACCTTCGAGGTCTGGGGGCCATCGGCGACGGCGCGGTCGAGACGACGCGCAGCTGGGAAACCATGGTGCGGCTGCAGCGCATCCTGCAGAACGTCTCCGACCAGGAAATGTCGGTCGGCCTCTATCTGGCTGCCGGAGATCCAAAAGTGCTGGCGCCGTTCAAGGAGCCGCTGAAGCGCGAATTCGACACGCTGGTCGACGAAACCGTGGCGCTGCGCGCCGATGACTCTGCCCATCGCGCCCGGCTGGAGCAGGTGCGGCACGCGGTCGAAAACTGGCGGCTGGCGGTGCAGACCGACATTCGCATCATGAGCGCCAGCGATGCCTCGCACGCGGCGAACGAGGCGATCCGCCGCGAGGTCGGCAGCATCATCGAGGGCGAGCGCCATGCGCTCGATGCCCAGTCGGCGGCGGCCCGCGCGCTGTTCCGCAACCTGACAATCGAGATGATCGTGGGCGCGGTCGCATCGGCTTTGGGGGCGCTCGTGGTCTATTTCGCGGTCGCCCGGCTGGTGTCGCGGCCGATGGTCCGCATCGCCGCCGCAATGCGCGGCCTGATGGCAGGCGAGACCGAGATGACCATCCCCTATGCCGAACGCGGTGATGAAATCGGCATGATCGCCCAGGCGGTCCGGGTGTTCCGCGACACCATGATCGAGCGGCAGCGGCTGGAAGCGCGCAATGGCGAGCTGGCGGCCCAGACCGCGCTCGAACGCCGGGCGCTGCTGGAAGACATCTCCGGCAATTTCGAGGGCGATGTGCAAAGCGTGGTCGCCTCGCTGCAAAACCGGGTCGCCCAGCTGCATGAACGGTTCGATCTGGTCTCGGACGCCGCCCAATCCTCCAGCCACGAGGCGATCAAGGTGGCGACGCTCGCCGACGAGGCGATCCATCGCGTCGATGCGGTCGCCGGCGGGGCGGCCGAATTGTCGGCGTCGATCGCCGAGGTGTCGCAGCAGGTCTCGCGCGCCGCCGACATCGCCCGCACCGCCGATGAAAAGGCCCGGCAGACCAATGCGCTGGTCAGCAGCCTGGAGATCGCGGCCGACCAGATCGGCCGGGTCGTGGGGCTGATCGGCGAGATTGCGCATCGCACCAACATGCTGGCGCTCAATGCCACGATCGAGGCCGCCCGCGCCGGCGACAGCGGCCGCGGCTTCGCTGTCGTGGCGTCCGAGGTCAAGAATCTGGCGATCCAGACCAGCACCGCCACCGACGAGATCAAGCAGCAGGTCGATCTGATGCAGACCAGCACGGCCGACGCGGTGGCCGGGATTCGCGACATCGCCACCATCGTCGGCACCATGGAGCGGATTTCGACCGTGATCGCGTCCGCGGTCGAGGAGCAGGGGGCCGCGACCGCGCAGATCGCCCTCCACGTCCAAAGCATCGCCGACGGCACGCGCGATGTCTCGCGCCACATCGCCGACGTCAGCGTCGCGGCCGAAACCTCGTCCAGCTCCATGCACGAGATCAAGCAGGTCGCCAACGATTTCACCGACCAGACCAGCCGCTTGAGCGACGCGACCAGCCTGTTCCTCGACCGCCTGCGGGCAAGCTGAGCCCCACGCCGGGACCCGAGAAGGAGCGCGTGATGCATATCATCGTGTTGGGCGCCGGCGTCACCGGCCTTGCCACCGCCCATTGCCTCGCCGGCGACGGTCATCGCGTGACGGTCGTCGATCGGGCCGGCGGGCCGGGGCGGGGGGCGAGCTTCGCCAATGGCGGCCAGCTCAGCTACAGCTATGTCGCTCCGCTGGCGGCGCTGTCGGCGCTGCGCGAGCTGCCGGGCTGGCTCATCCGGCGCGACGCGCCGTTGCGCTTCCGGCCCCAGCTCGACCCTCGGCAATGGGCCTGGTGCCTGCGGTTCCTGGCGGCCTGCACCGGCGAGCGGAACCGCACTGCCACCGAACGGCTGCTCCGGCTGTCGATGTACAGCCGCGACCAGCTGGACGCCCTGCTCGACGCGACGCCGCTGGGTTTCGACCACAGTCGGACCGGCAAGCTGGTCGTCTATTCGAGTGCGGACAGCTTCCGGGCGGCCCAGGCCCAGATGGAGTTCCAGCGCCGCCTCGGCTGCGAGCAGCGCGCGCTTGACGCCAGGGGCTGCCTTGACACCGAACCTGCGCTCGCCGCCATCGCCCATCGGATCGTCGGCGGCATCTTCACGGCGGGGGAACAGGCCGGCGATTGCCACCTGTTCTGCCAGGCGCTGGAGACCCGCCTGAAAGCGATGACGACCGTCGGCTTTCTCTATGGCCGCGACGTGCGGCGCCTGCTGGTCGATGGTAGACGCGTGCTCGGCGTCGAGACCGATGCCGGCGTGCTGGAGGCCGACGCCTACGTGCTGGCGCTCGGCACCGGCAGCCCGGCTTTGGCGGCCGGTGCCGGCATCCGACTGCCGATCTATCCGCTGAAGGGCTACAGCCTGACGGTCCCGGTGCGCGATCGTGGGGCCGTACCCCGGATCAGCGTGACCGATAGCGCCCGCAGGGTCGTCTATGCGCCCTTGGGCGATCGGTTGCGGGTCGCCGGCATGGCCGATCTGGTCGGCTGGAGCGACGCGATCGACCAATCCCGGCTGTCGCTCTTGGTGCGCGAGGCGCGGCAGGCGTTTCCGGCGGCGTCGGACTATCGGCGCATCGAGCCTTGGAGCGGGCTGCGGCCGGCCACGCCGACCAGCCTACCGATCCTGGGGCCGACTCCGTTCGGCAATCTGTTGCTGAATGTCGGGCAGGGGGCCCTGGGCTTCACCCTCGCCATGGGCTCGGCGCGGGTGGTGGCCGACTTCGCCATCGGCCGCCGCCCGGCCATCCCGCTCGATGGCCTGACCCTGCCGGGCATCGCGAACCGGATCGACCAACGTCCCAAAGCGGCCTGAACCCGAGGAGTTACCATGATGAAAATCGTGAGCGATGACGACATCCGCGCCGTGATGAATTTCCCGGACGCGGTCGAGGCGATGGAAGCGGCTTTCCGCGGGTTCGGGCACGGCGGCGGCGCCGTTCAGGATCGGTTGCGCACCCATGCCGCCGGCTGTTCCTTAAGCATGATGGGGGCGGTGCTGCCGCAAAGCGGCGTGATGGGCGCCAAGATCTATTCGACGATCGACGGCCGCTTCGATTTCCTGCTGGCGCTGCATTCGACCGAGACCGGCGCGCTCTTGGCCGTGATGCAGGGCAACGCCCTGACCGAGTTCCGGACCGCGGCCGTGACGGTGCTGGCCGCGCGCCATCTGGCACCGCCCGATGCCGATCGCCTGGCGGTGTTCGGCACCGGCACGCAGGCGGCAGCCCATGTCGATGCCTTCGCGGCCTGCCGCAGCATCCGCCATGTCCTGGTCGTCGGCCGCGACGGCGCCTCTGACTTCGCCGAGCGGATGGCCCGGCGCCACGGCATCCCCGTCTTCGCGGTCACGGCCGAGGCGGCGCTCGCCAATTCGAACATCGTCGTCACCGCGACCCGGGCGGCGACGCCGCTGTTTGCCGGCGGCATGGTGGCGCCCGACACGTTTCTGGCGGCCGTGGGTTCAAGCAAGCCCAGCACCCGGGAAATCCCCGACAAGCTGATCAGCCGGGCCCGCCGCCTGGTCGTCGAGTGGAAGCCGCAGGCAAAGCGCGAGGCCGGCGATTTCGTGCTGGCGCGAGCGGACCTGCTCGATTGGGAACGGGTCGAAGAACTGGGCGCCATCGTGGCGCAAACCCCGATCGCGAGTGCTGACCGCCGCGGCATCACAATCTTCAAGTCGGTTGGGATCGGTCTCGAGGACGTGGCGCTCGGCCATCTGGTCTGGCGCCGACTCGCTCGGCCGCTGACGGCGAGCCTCAGCGTCGTCGCTTCATAGAAGCAATCGAGTTTGCGTTGGCGCCATCGGTGAACCCCCAGCGATGGCGTCGCACCGCCGGGACCGCAGCCGAAATCCGACAGTGGTCCCGGATTCTTTCGGTCCCGAAATTCGATTGGCTTACCGCAGCGGCGCAGCACGGTATCCTAGTGCGTAGTTGGCAAATTTGTTGGGTCAGTCGGACGCTACCAGTCATCTCCATTGGCGCCTGCGGAGCCCGCTATCGCATTTTCCGACGTGGGTCCGTCAAACGGTCGAGACCGTTGAAAAACGCGATGGTCGTTCTGAATTGGGGTGTGGTTCAGGATGACGATCGCGTAGATCGCCGGGATGACGGGCAGAGTGAGACGGGTGGACGAGACCATGTTGCCGAGGGTCGGCGACCGAGTGCCAAACCGTCCGATCGAGACCAATCCTCGTTTTCCGTCGGAAGGAATTGACGCCTCTGCAATCGATTGCATAATCTCTTCGTTGAATTGAGCCGCTCGATACCCGGTATCGACGATCCAGACAAAATTCCAGAAATGGGGAGGGCCGGGATGCTCACGCGGCGCGATGTGCTTATCGTCCTGGGAGGGGGCATCGGAGCCTTGACGTTCGGCCCCGGCGCGAGCGGCGGGACATTGGAACCTTTGCGCGTGGTCGGCTTCGCGGGAGCCTCCAACCTGCCGTTCTGGATCGGGCAGGATAAAGGTTTCTTCAAACAGGAGGATGCCGAGCCTACCCTCGAAATCACGCCGAACTCGGTCGAGATGGCGGAAAGCCTATACAATGGCCGCTTCGACCTCGCCCTGACCGCGATCGACAATGTCATCGCCTATGACGAAGCCCAGGGCGAAGCGTCGGTGCCCGCCATCGCCGACTTCGTGGCGCTCTTCGGTGTGGACGACGGCATGCTCAGCGTCATGGCGGCGCCCGGCATCGGGTCTCTGGCCGACCTGAAGGGGAAGGCGGTTTCGGTCGACGCCATGACCACCGGCTTCGCCTTCGTTTTCCGAGATGTCCTGTCGAAGGCGGGCCTGGTCGACGGCGATGTCAGCTTCGTGAAGGCCGGGGGCGGCGCGCAGCGGCTGGAACGTCTGCTCAAGGGCGAGCAAGCCGCCACCCTCCTGAACGCGCCGCTCGATCTCGTGGCGGAAGCGAAGGGATATGTTCGGCTTGCGACGGTGCGCGACGCCGTCGGCCCCTATCAGGGGATCGTCGGCATGGCGCGGCGCGGAACGGCCGAGAAGATGCGCACGCCGATCGAAGCGTTCATCCGTGGCTTCCACGCTGCCGTGCTCTGGCTTGCCGAAAGCCGCAATCGGGAGGAGGCCGCCAGCAGCCTCATGAGGCACATGCCTGGATTCGATGCGGCCCTGGCCGGGACGGCGTATGACCGCCTGCTCGATAAACGGACGGGCCTGTTCCGAGATTTGCGCATCAATCGTGAGGGCGTCGAGACCGTCCTGCGACTGCGCTCCGAATACGGCCTTCCTCGGAAGTCGCTCAGCGATCCCCGCCGCTATATCGACGACACTTATCTCGCCGGAGCCTTGAAGAAATGATGGCGGTTCAAATTCTTTTTGCAGCGAGATCGTTTGGCTCAACTGCGCGTCGACGAGATTCGGGGCAGCTCATACCGCTCTTGTGACGTCGTCAGTTGGGATGCAAGGTCAGCTTCTGGACCCGCCAGTTTAGCAGCTCCGCCACGTAGAGCGTGTTTTCAGACGGGCAGGCGATCTCATGGATCCAGCCGAATTGCCCCGGCAGCTTGCCGGACTTACCGAGCACGCCCAGCACCTTGCCTTCCAGCGTCATCTTATAGATGCGGCCGGGATAGGAATCGGAGGCGTACAGCACCTGGTTCGGCCCCGGCGTGATGCACACCGTCCAGGGAGCCCCTGGCGCCATGGTCTGCGTCGTGCCCGGCGGGAACGGCAGGTTCGGCTTGTTGCCGATGGCTGGCTTCGCGGTCTCATCGTACGGCACGTCGATGGTGATCTGGCGGAGGAACTTACCTGATGTGTCGAACACCTCGATGCGGCGGTTGCCACGGTCGGCGACGTAGATGTTGTCATTGGCGTCCGAGGCGATGCTGTGCGGCGTGTTGAACTGGCCGGGGCCGTCACCCGGGGTACCCCAGGAGCCCAGCCATTCGCCGTCCTTGCTTACCTTGGCGATGCGCGAGTTGATGTAACCGTCGCTGATATAGCCGTTGCCGGCGCGATCCCAGGTGATATCGGTTACCTGGCGGAACAGGCCGTCGACGGGCGGCAGCGGCGGCTTTGGGTGCTTCAGCGGCTCGGTAAGCTCGTCGGAGGCCTCCTGTTTGCGGCCGAACACCATGGTCACCTGGCCGGCCTGGTTGAAGCGGACGACCTGGTCCGAGCCCTTGTCGGTGACCCAAATATTGTCCTTGGCATCGACCTTCACCGCATGGGCGAAGGACCAGGCGTAGAGCCCGTGGCCGATCTCGCGCATGAAGTGACCGTCAGGGGCGAATTCCAGCAATTGGGCGGCGGCGGCCCCATAGGCGGGACCGTTGGTATTGCCGCGGGAGAACGCGAAGATGTGCCCCTTGGAATCCAGCGTTACGCCGGACACTTCGCCGAAATACAGATCCGCCGGCAGCTTCAGGGGATGGGCGTCAGCGTCGTATTTGATTTCGGGCACATTCTGCGCCGCCGCTGGCGGGGCAATCGCCGCGCTCGCCAGGGCCGCCAACACCATGGACGTCAGGGCCTGGAGACGACGTTGCATCATGCAGGTTCCCTTTTTATTCATTGTTGCGCCAAGTACAGCGGGAAATATCATGCACTCCAAACGGGCTTGGCGTCACACGAAATACGCGAAGGAAAACACATGCGCATGTCCGTTCTAAGACTTGCTGCGATCGGCGCGATGATCGGCGCGACGGCTGCGCAGGCACCGAGCCAAGGCGAGTTGATCGCACAGGCCGCGACCTTCGGGGCGGTGTCCGCACAGGCGAGCCTCTGCGGACTGCGCGACGCCAGCTGGGTCGAGGACCTGCAGCTGTCGGCACTGCAAGCCCATGCCGATCATGGCCAGCTTGTCGCAGCCCTGGGCTATGGCGATATGGAGGCATCGGAAGATCTGGCCACCGACACGCCGGCGGTGGCCTGCCAGCGGCTGAAGGACAATCCTGCGCTGAAGCGGGCGGACGACGCCGTAAAAGCCTATCGTGAGGCCAAGGCAGGCAAGCCCGCCAGCTAGGGCCTCATTCCTCGGTCGGCCGCGCCGTTTGGGCGACTGGCATCTCCGTTTCCTTCATCGATGCGTGGCGCGTGCCATATCCGGGCCGGTGCCGCGCTGGACGCCTCCTGTTCAGGCCTCGGCCACGATGAGTTCAACGCCGTTCCGGCGCAAATTCTCCGATAGCATCGGCGGCGGTGCGCGGTCCGTGACCACCGCCGCCAGCGCATCAGCCGAAACGATGCGCGCCACCGCCGCACGCTCGAATTTACCCGCGTCGCACAGCGCAAGCGTCTGGCGCGCGCGCGCGATGGCGGTGCGCTTCACCGCGATCTTGTCCAGGTCGAAATCCATGGGCGCGCCATCCTCGTCCCAGCCGGATAGGCCGATCAACGCCAGATCGAAGCGCAGGTCGCGCAGGAGCGCGGTCGTGGCGTCGCCCACCAGCGACCCATCGGCGCCCCGCACGCTGCCGCCGGCCACCACGACCTCGATCCCAGCGCGGCCGGCCAAGTGCATGGCCGACGCCAGGCTGTTGGTGAAGACGCGCAGCGCCTGATGCCCGGCCAAGACCCGCGCCGCCGCCTCTACCGTGGTGCCTACGTCCAGGAACACGGTGGCCCCGTCCGGTACCCTGGCCGCCGCCGCGGCGCCGATCGCGTCCTTGGCATCGACCGCCAAGCCCTGCTTTTGCGCATAGCCCAGCCGCACGGTGCCTTCGAGCGCGCCGGCGCCGCCGTGAAAGCGCTGCAGCAGCCCGCGCTCATCCAGGCGGATGATGTCGCGCCGCACCGTCTGGGCCGAGACCTCGAACCGCTCGGCAAGCGCCTCAACGGTCGCGAAACCCTGGGCTTGGACGATCCCCAGCAATGCCGCCTGCCGCTCGTTGAGCAGCTCAATCACATCAATTGATGGCTTTTCATCCATGGTCATGGTCGTTATCTTACATCAAAGCGATTGAATCCGGTCAACTGGAAAGCGTTTGCGTCATAAAATGATCATATCGCCATGATATGGCTGTTTTCCGACACGGACTGATGAGCAAAGGGAGGGTGCGGGTATGCGCTGGGTCATGGCGCTCTATCTGACGTATTTGGCGGCGCCAATCGCCCTGCTGCTGGTCGGCTCGTTCGGCGAGAGCTGGACGAACAGTCTGCTGCCGAGCGGCGTTACCGACCGCTGGTATCTGGAGATCTGGGCCGACGGCAGCTTCCGCCGGGCCTTCTCGACCAGCCTTGTCGTGTGTGCCGCGACCTGCGTCGCCTCGGTCCTGATCGCCGTGCCCTTCGCTTATGCCATTCACCGCGCCGCCAGCCGCCAGGTCCGCGCCGCCGTGCGCCTGCTGTATCTGCTGCCGGTCGCCGCCCCGCCCTTGGTGCTGGGCTTCGGCTTCATCCTGGTATTCTCGTCGGAGGACCTGCCGTTCCTGGGCGCCTCCTGGCTGCTGATCGCCGGCCATGTCGTGCTGGCGCTGCCCTATCTGATGCAGGTGCTGGTTGCCGATATCCGCCACCTGGAACTCGACACGCTGGAAGCGGCGGCCGAATCGCTCGGTGCCGGCTTCTTGGCGCGCTTCTTCCACGTCGTGCTGCCGTCGCTGCGCCACAGCCTGGTCGCCGGCGTGATCATGGTCGCGGCTTTCTCGATCGGCGAGTTTCAGCTGACCAACCTCATTTCGGGCTTCCTCACGCGCACCTATCCGGTCGTGCTGCTGCAGGCGTTTTATGGCGCCACCGGCTTTGCCTGCGCCGGCACGATGGTGCTGCTGGTCTTGGCGGTCCTGGGCGCTGCCGGCTCGGCCGTCGCCGGACGGGTGGCCGCAGCATGAGCATCGCGGTCGAAAATCTCTCGTACCGTTACGGCCCCGGCGCCGGCGGCATCGACGGCATTTCGCTCACGATCGAACCGGGCGAATTCTGCGCGGTCATCGGTCCGTCCGGCTGCGGCAAGTCGACCCTGCTGAAGCTGATCGCGGGCTTCGTCGAGCCGGCCTCGGGCACGATCCATTTGGCCGGCGAGCCGATGGCAGGCCGGCCGCCGCGTGCCCGCGATCTGGGCGTGGTGTTCCAGAACTATGCTTTGTTCCCGCACATGAGTGCCATCGACAATGTCGCCTATCCGCTGAAACTGCGCGGCATGATCAAGGCGGAACGCCGGCGGCTGGCCGGCGAGGCGCTGGAGCGGGCGGGCCTCAGCGGTTTCGGCGCCCGCCTGCCGGCGGCGCTGTCCGGCGGCCAGCAGCAGCGGGTCGCGCTCGCCCGCGCGCTGGTGTTCAAGCCGCGTGCCCTGCTGCTCGACGAGCCGCTGTCGGCGCTGGATGCAGCCCACCGTGCCGCCATGCGCGACGAGATCCGTGCCGTGCAGCGCGCCAACAACATCGCCACCCTGCATGTGACCCACGACCAGGAAGAGGCGCTGTCGATCGCCGACAAGGTCGCCGTGCTGCGCGACGGCCGGCTGCTGCAGGTCGCAACGCCGGCAGAGCTTTACGACCGTCCTTCCGACCGGTTCGTTGCCGGCTTCGTCGGTGCCGCGAACCTGTTCGACGGCACCGTGCGCGGCGATCGCGTCGAGACCGCGATCGGTCTGCTTGCTTGCGACACGCGTAACCATGCCGATGGCACCCGCGTCACCGCCTGCTTTCGGCCGGAGGCGCTGAAGCGCGAGTCCCTCGGGCCGAACCAGTTCACCGGGCAGGTCGTCCGCGACCGGTTCCTGGGCTCGATACGCCGGCTCGATTTCGCCGTCTCGGGCGGCACGCTCTTGGCCGAAACCGCCTGGCGCGGCGAGGTCGCAGCATTGTCTTTGCCACCCGAGGCGATCCGCCTCATCCCATCCGCCTGACCTAAGGCTTACGGAGTACCTGGCATGAAGCGTTTGATCCTCGCCGCCGCCGTCCTGATCTCGACCCCGGCCCTCGCCCAGACCGTGACAGACTCGCCCGAGCTCTATGGCGGTGAGAAGACGCTCTACGATGCAGCCCAGAAGGAAGGCATCGTCGTCTCGTTCGACACCGGGCCGACTTGGGCGAACTGGGCCGCGGAATTCGCCGCCTTCAAGAAGCGCTATCCGAACGTCGAGATCACCTACAACGACATCGGGTCGGGTGCCACGGTCGTGGCGCTCGACAAGGCGCGCAACCGGCCGCAGGCGGATACGGCCTATTACTTCGCCGCCTCTGCCTACGACGCCATCAAGAAGGACGTGGTCGCCCCGTTCAAGCCGGTGAATTTCGACAAGCTGCCCGACGTGTTCCGCGATCCGGACGGCAAGTGGTTCACCATCCACACGCTGACCATCGCCTTTCTGGTCAACAAGAAGCTGGTCAAGAATGTGCCGCACGGCTGGGCCGATCTGTTGAAGCCCGAGTACAAGGGTGACGTGGTCTATCTCGATCCGCGCTCGACCGGTGTCGGCCAGGTCATGAGCTTCGCCGCCAATTTCGGCGCGGGCGGCGACATGAACAATCTCGCGCCCGGCTTCGATTATTTCGCCAAGCTGCACAAGGCCGGCAACGTGCTCCGGGTCGAGGGCACCACGCCCTATGCCAAGTTCGTCAAGGGCGAGATTCCGATCTGGATCTCTTACGAGAACGACGGGCTCAAGGCGAAATATACCGACGGCATGGGCGACGACGTCGCGGTCGTGATCCCAAGCGAGGCGTCGGTCGCGGCCCCTTACGGCATCAGTCTGGTCAAGAACGACCCGAACCCGAACGCCGGCAAGCTCTGGCTCAATTTCATCATGTCCGAAATGGGCCAGGGCATCTTCGCCCAGGGCTATGTCCGGCCGTCGGTGCCGGGCGTGCCACTGGCGCCGGATGTGGCGGCCAAGCTGCCGCCGGCACCGCAGGTGAGGCCGCTCGACGTCGCCGCCGCCGCCTCGAAGAAGGCCGAGGTCGATGCCGGCTGGGCCAAGGCGGCTCTGGGTCAGTGAGGATGACCGAAACGCGCGGGCGTTTGCTGGCCCTGGCGTCGCCGGGGCTGGCGGTGCTGGCGCTGTTCTTCCTGCTGCCCTTGGGCGCGGTGCTGATCGAGGCGACGCGAGAGGGTGCCATCGCCCGCTTCTTCGCCGACGGCGGGTTGCTGGACGCGCTCTGGCGCTCGGTGCTGCTGGGTATCGCCGCCGCCGTGGTGGCGGTCCTGGTCGCGGTGCCGGTAGCGCTGCACATGGCGCGCATGGCACCCCGAACCCGCGCGCTGGTCCAGGTCTGGGTGGCTTTGCCGCTCACCTTCTCCGGTCTGATCGTCGCCTACGGCTTCATCCTGGTGCTGGGTCGGGCCGGGTTCGTGACCCTGCTGCTGGCGCGGCTCGGCGCCGATCCGGCCGTGGTCGCCTCGTTCCTCTACGGCCCGGCCGGGCTGGTGCTGGCCTATGTCTATTATCTATCGCCGCGGGTCGTGCTGGTGCTGCTGCCGGTGCTGGTTAATTTCGACGAGCGCCAGCTGCAGGCGGCGCAGTCGCTGGGGGCCGGTCGGTTCCGGGCGCTCGCCGACATCCTGGCGCCTCAGATCGCGCCGACCGTGTTTGGAGCGTTTTGCCTGGTCTGGGCGGTCGCGGTCGGCACCTATGGGACAGCGCTGGCCCTGGTCGGAACCCAGATCAACATCCTGCCGCTCCGGCTCTACGGCATGGTCTCCGACGCCGGCACGGATTTCTCGCTGGCCGCGGCGACCTCGCTCGTGCTGCTCGTCGTCTGCTCGCTCATCATGACCGTCGCCGAGATCGCGTCGGCCCGTACTGAGGATCGCCATGTTCGCCATTGACCGTCCCAATGGGCTCCTGTTCCACGACGGCCGCGCCTACACGCCGGCAACCCGTAGCTGGCAAGCGGCGCCCCCGTCGGTTGGGGCGGAGCCGGCCGACCCGATCCAGGCGCTCGCGTGGCTGCAGCGCGAGAGCGGCTACCCCGTGAAGGCCCCGATCGGCATCATCGGCCCGAACGAGGCGACGGCGGAGCAGGTCGCGGTGGCGGCCGAGGCCGGCGCCATCGTCGGCCAAATGGGCCTGGCCGTGTTGTGCGGCGGCCGGCAGGGGGTGATGGAGGGAGCCGCCCGCGGGGCAGCCTCTGTCGGCGGCATTGCCATCGGATTGCTGCCGCACGGTGACCCGGCCCAGGCCAACCCGTTCGTCACCGTGGCGATCGCATCCGGCATCGGCGAGGCGCGCAACGCCATCATCGCCCAGGCGGCCGCCTGCTTGATCGCGGTCGGCGACAGCCTTGGGACCTTGTCGGAAGTGGCACTCGGCCTTCGCCTCGGTAAACGCGTCTTCGGCCTTGCCGGTGCCGCCCGGGTCGATGGCGTGGTGCATCTGACCACGCCGGCGGCGCTGCCGGCGGCGCTCGCGCGGGAACTTTTGAAGATTTAGGACGGCAAGGCGATCAGTCCGCGCGGCTTCGGCACTCATCGACGCCCATCACGCGATGCCCAGGAGCAGACATTCCCGACGCGATGGTGCCGACCGCTTCGCGCCCCTGCGCGAACCCGCTCCACGGGTCTGCTCAGTCTCGCCGCGCCTGTGTTCAGTCGAGCCGGATCAGGTTCAGGATCGGCAAGGCACCGCCGGGAATGTTGATCGCCTGACCGCCTCCCGCCAACAGCCCCAGATCGACGCCGAAGAAGCCGAGCTTGTCGATCAGTGCTGCGACCTCGGTTTTGGCCGGCGTGTCCGAGCCCGCCAGGAACAGCACGCGCCGGCCGCCGGCGGCGTCGGGATCTTCTGCCAGGAGCTGCGCCGGCAGATGGTTGAAAGCCTTCACCACGCGCGCACCCGGCGCATAGTCGGCGAACACCTCGGTCGATAGCCGGCCGTTGAGGTCGATGGGCACAAAGGTCGGCGGCTCGATCGGATTATTGGCGTCGATCACGATGCGCCCGCCGAAATCAGGGAGGCCGCCGAGGGCGGTGGGCAGCTTCGACCAGTTGACCGCCACAAACACCACGTCCTGTGCGGCGGCCTCGTCCCGGGTCCCGGCCCGGACCGGCCCGCCGATGTCGGCGACGAGATCGGCGAGGCTGTCGGGTCCGCGGCTGTTGGACAGGATGGCGGGGACATTCGCGCGGGCAAGCCTGCGAGCGAAGGCGGCGCCAATTGCCCCTGCGCCGATGATTCCGATGGTCATGATCTGGGTCCTTATCGTCTGCGGTTTGGCGCCAAGACCGAGCTGCCGTCCTTGGCGATCGTCGCTTCTCGCGACCGGTCCACAGATAGGTCCTTCATTTCCGTCGGATTAGGCCTAAGTTCGGTATTTCATATTCAAGAGAATCTTGAAGATTGCCATGGAAACCCTAACCAACCTCGAATGTTTCGTCCGCAGCGCCGAGGCGTTGAGCTTTTCGGCGGCCGCGCGGCGTCTTTCCCTGACCCCGGCGGCGGTCAGTCGCAATGTCGCGACCCTCGAACACAATCTCGGGTTTCGTCTATTCCAGCGCACGACGCGCAAGCTCGCCCTCACCGAGGCGGGCGAACGGTTTCTGGTGAGTATTCGCGACGATCTGCAAGGATTGCAGGAGGCCATTGCCGCCGCTTCGGGCGAAGCTGCCGTCCCCGCCGGCTTGCTCAAGGTCAGCATGAACCTGACGTTCGGGATGGACTATGTCTTGCCGATCCTGCCGGCGTTCCGCCAGCGCTATCCCGATATTCATCTCGACTGGCATTTCGACAACCGCCAGGTCGATCTGATCGCGGAGGGTTTCGATGCTGCCATCGGGTCCGGGTTCGAACTCTCGTCCAGCATCGTGGCGCGCACCCTGGCGCCGGCCCATGTCATCGCCGTGGCGGCACCCGCGTACCTCGCCGGCCAAGTCATCCCCAGGGTCCCCGAAGACCTGGCCCTGCTGGATGGGGTTCTGATGCGCTCGGCGACCAACGGTCGGATCCGACAATGGACCCTGCGCTCCAAGGAGGGGCTCGAGGCGGTCGCCGCTCAGCCCAATGCGGTCGTGTTCACCGATCCGGCGGCGATGGCCGCTGCCGCGGCGGCGGGCCTGGGTATCGCACTCCTGGCGGTACCGGTGGCACTGCCCTATCTCGAGCGCGGCGCTCTGGTCCGCGTCCTGCCGGACTGGTGGGCCGACGCCGGCCCGATCTCGCTCTACTATGCGAGCCGCGCGCTGCAACCGCTGAAGACCGCGGCTTTCGTCGATGCGGTCACGGCGCACTTCCGCCAGCACGACTACGCCCGTCGCTTCTCTGCTGTTCCTTGAAATACGGGCTAGCTTACCAAGCCTGGTCGACGAAGCGCTGGATCAGCCAGGCGGCGGCCGGCCCGGGCGGCTGGTCGGTCCGGTACATCGCCTGGAAGGAATAGGTGCCGCTCTTGGCCTCGGGCAGCTCCAGCCGCACGAGCCGGCCGGCCGCCAGGTCGGCCCGAATGTTCGGTTCCGGCATGTTGCCCCAGCCGACACCGGCGAGCAGCAGCGCGTGCTTGGCGCCGAGATCCGCGACACGCCAGCTCTCGGCCGCGAAGATGCCGACATCGGGACCCTCGGAGAACGGCATCCGCACCGTTAGAACCAGCTGCCGATGACGGCGGGCGGCGCCGGGTGCGACCGGTCGGCTCCGGGCGAGCGGATGATTGGGTGCCGCGACCGGGATCATCTCCACCCCACCGACATGGATCAGTTCCAGGTCGGGTTCGCTCTCGAGCAGTCCGCCGCCGACGCCGATCAGCGTACCATCCCGCCGGACGGATTGGGCGACGGCGCTCAAGGCCTCGACGTGCAGGCGCAGCGTGACGGTCGGGAAGGTCGCTTCGAACGCCTGGACGGCATCGATGAGACGCGCGCTCGGCAACATCACGTCGACGACCAGCGCCACTTCCGCTTCGAGGCCCTTCAGCAGCGCGCGCACGCTCGCCCTCAGGTCATCGACCCCAACGGCGACGACGCTCGCCTTCGATAGGATCGCCGATCCCGCCTCGGTCAGCCTTGGTTTGCGCGTCTGTTCGCGGTCGAACAGAGAGATACCGAGCTGCTGCTCGAGATTGGCGATGGTGTAGCTCACGGCCGAAATCGCTCGGCCGAGTTTCTTGGCCGCGGCGGTGAAGCTGCCGGTCTCGAC
>Ga0302314_10002140_pt1 | contig 36922 bp, 29 predicted proteins | sample III_Palsa_N2_3_FD_200533 | JGI IMG/M metagenome (GOLD analysis project Ga0302314, IMG submission 200533) | Peat permafrost microbial communities from Stordalen Mire near Abisko, Sweden - III_Palsa_N2_3 | ecosystem: Environmental > Terrestrial > Soil > Palsa > Peat permafrost | place: Sweden...
CGGTCGAGCGCTTCTCCTCCTCGGTCATCACCATGGACTTGCGCTCGGCGCCCATCATGACCTTGTCCTTGGCCTCCTCGAACTCCTTCATCGCGACCAGGCGCTTGCCCTTGCGCGCGGCGAGCAGCGCCGCCTCGTTGACGAGATTGGCGAGATCGGCACCCGAGAAGCCGGGCGTGCCGCGCGCGATCGTGCGCATGTCGACGTCGGGCGCGGTCGGCACCTTCTTGACGTGGACGGCGAGGATCTTGTCGCGGCCGTCGATATCGGGGCGGGGCACGATCACCTGGCGATCGAAGCGGCCCGGCCGCAGCAGCGCGGGATCGAGCACGTCGGGGCGGTTGGTCGCCGCGACGATGATGATGCCCTCATTGGCCTCGAAGCCGTCCATCTCGACGAGCAGCTGGTTGAGCGTCTGCTCGCGCTCGTCATTGCCGTTGCCCAGGCCTGCGCCGCGATGGCGGCCGACCGCGTCGATCTCGTCGATGAAGACGATGCAGGGCGCGTTCTTCTTGGCCTGCTCGAACATGTCGCGGACGCGCGATGCGCCGACGCCGACGAACATCTCGACGAAGTCGGAGCCCGAGATGGTGAAGAAGGGCACGCCCGCCTCGCCCGCGATCGCGCGCGCGAGCAGCGTCTTGCCGGTGCCGGGGCTACCGACGAGCAGCGCGCCCTTGGGGATCTTGCCGCCGAGGCGGGCGAAGCGCGTCGGGTCCTTGAGGAAATCGACGATCTCCTGCAGTTCCTCGCGCGCCTCGTCGATGCCGGCGACATCGTCGAACGTCACCTTGCCATGCTTCTCGGTGAGCAGCTTGGCGCGGCTTTTGCCGAAGCCCATCGCGCCCGAGCCGGCGTTCTTCTGCATCTGGCGCATCACGAAGAAGGCGATGCCGAGGATCAGCAGGAAGGGCAGCGCCTGATACAGCAGCAGCAGCCACACGCTGGTCTGCTCCTCGGGCTTGGCGCGGAAGCTCACGCCCTTCTTCTGGAGCCGATCGACGATCTGCGGATCGCCGGGCGAGACGGTGTTGAAGGTCTGGTCGCCGATCTTGCCGGTGATGACATTGTCCGAGATCACCACGTCCTTGACGCTGCCGTCGTCGACCTTGGCGAGAAAATCGGAATAGGCGATCGTGTCGCTGGCGCGCGCGTCGCGCATCCCGCCGTCGAACAGCGAGACGAACAGGAAGAGCGCGCCGACGATCGCGAACACGACGAGCATGTTCTTCATCCAGGCGTTGCCGCCATTGCCGCCACCCTGGGGTTCCTTGTCGTCGTTCTGCATGGTCTTCCGATCGCCTGGATGGGATCATTATGTAGGCGGAGACGTGTTAATGGCAATGGAACAACGTCGATCAGGCCGATCGATGCGGCGGGGCGGGGGAGAAGCGCCAGACGACGCCGCCGCGTGCGCGCACGCCGGCCAGCGTCGCGGTGCCCCCGGAGGCGAGCACGCCGATCAGATGGGCGAGCCGAGGGCCGTCCGGCGCGGCGCCGAAATGCGCGGAAAACAGCCGGATCAGCGTGCGGCGGCGCAGCTCGTGCGGGGCGTCGCCGGGGGTGAAGGCGACGGTGTCGCCAGCGACTTCGGTGGCGTCGGCGAGCAGGCGGTCGGCGAGGATGTCGAGCGCGGCGTCGGCGTCGCGCAGGTGATCGGCGGACGCCGCGACTCGGGCGGGATCGAGCCAGGGCGTATCGCCGAGCAACCGGCGTGCGGCGGTGCGGCCGAATCGGGGGTTGGCGTTTGAAGGATCGAGCGCGGCGGGCAGGTCGGAGGCAGTCACCACCGCTGCAAGCTCCGCTTTGCGCCAGCCGAGCAGCGGGCGGAGCAGCAGGATCGGCGATCCCTCGACCAGCGGGCGCGACGGGCGGATGCCGCTCAGGCCCGATAGGCCGGCGCCGCGCGCGAGCCGCATCAGCACGGTCTCGGCCTGGTCGTCGGCATGATGCGCGGTGAGGATCGCGGCGAGGCCTTCCGCCTCCGCCCAGCCGGCGAGCGCGGCGTAGCGGGCGCGGCGCGCCTCGCCCTGCACGCCGTCGCCGGCGGCGGCGACCGAGACGCGCGCGATCGTGTGCGGCACGCCGATCGCGGCGGCGACGTGCGCCGCCTGCGTGGCTTCGGCGGCGCTGTCGTCGCGCAGGCCGTGATCGACCGTCATCGCCTTGACTTCGCCGGCGAGGGCGGACCTGGCGAGGATCAGCAGCGCAAGGCTGTCGGGGCCGCCCGAGAAGGCGACGCCGACAGGGGCCGTGATCGGCAGACCCGCCGCTTCGATCAGTGCGTCGTTATCGCCTGCGAAGCGGGCGCGAACCCCGACATCAGGCGCCGCATTTGGCATCCGCGCGCCCCTGCGCGACGCGCGCCTTCAGCGTCGGGTTGGCGGTCGCGCCATAGACGTCCTGGAATTCGCCATAGGCCTGGCAGGCATCGGCCTTCTTGTTGAGCCGGACCAGCGTCTGGCCGAGATAATAGAGGCTGTCGGGCGCGCGGTCGCCGCGCGGGAACTGCTTGTAGCTCGCATAGAAGGCCTTCGCCGCTTCGGAGAGCTGGCCATCGTCGAGATAGGCGCGGCCGAGCAGATTCTGCGCATAGCTGGCGCGCTTGCTCTTGGGATATTTGGCGACGACCTGCGTCAGCTGCGTCTCGGCATCGGCATAGCGCTTCTGCGACCAGAGCGAATAGCCGAGCATATAGCCATCCTCGGCGGGATCGCCGGTCTTGGCGATGGCGGGCGGCGGCGCGGCGGCGGCCGCGGCAGGCGGCGCGCTGTCGCCCGCCTCCTCGCCCATCGTCGCGGCGGGCGGTGCGCCCTGACCGCCGACCGGCTTGCGGCCCTGCGGCCCGAATGGCTGCGCCGACTGATCGCCGCCCGATGCGGACGGCGACCCGCCCTGCGGCCCAGCCGCACCCGCCGCAGCAGCACCGCCGGCTCCGCCCTCGATGGCATTGAGGCGATAGTCGGTGTCGCCCTTGAGCTTGGCGAATTGCTGCTCGAGCACGGTCAGCCGGTGGCCGTTCTCCTCGGACTGGTTAGTGAGTTGCTGGACCTGCTGCTCGAGCGCGCTGACCCGGCCGGTGAGATCGGAAAGCGGCGAGCCCGCTGGCGTGCCGGCATCGGCGGGGGGCGGCGCCGCCGGCGCGATCTGGGGCTCGAAATAATCGGGATTGGCGCCGGGGAAGACCTTGCGCTGGACGGCGTGCATCTCCTTCTCGAGCCGATCGACGCGGCCGGGAAGCTGATCGTCCGACTGGGCGAAGACGGGCGCGGCGGTGCCGGCCAGCAGGAGGGCGATGATCGCCAGGCGCATGGGCATGATCCCTTGAGGTGTGCAGGCCATCCTATCGCAAATCGCGGCTGTCGCCACGATGAAGCGTCAGGGCTGTGGTTGGGGCGCGGCGGCGTTCCCGTCGGCGGCGCGGAAGGCGGACGGGATGGCATTATTCTCGCTTGCGGCGGGCGAGGCCGCCGCGCGCTCGGACGACGACGAGGTCTCGCGCGCGGCGGTGTGATGCGGCGCCGGCGCGCTCGTGGCGGCCGGCGGCGGTGCGACGGCCACGCCGGCACCGCGGGCGCGCAACGCGTCCGCCTTGAGGCTGACGTCGGAGATATGCTCCGCCGGCTCGCCGAGCGGCGCCACCGGCTGACCGCCGACGGTGACCGAAAGACCCTCGGGCTTGCCGGTGCGGATCACGGGATCGACCGCGGTAGGCGGCACGTCGTAGGTCTTGCCCTGATCGAGCGTGCCGGTGAACAAAGTCGCGCCGTGGCGTTCGGAGACGTCGAACCACACCGGCTTGATCGCGGTCAGCCGAACCGCGCCGCCGACGGGGACGGCGGCGGGCGCGGCCGGGCCGCCGGTCGCCGGCGTCGCGCCATTGTCCGGCGCGCCGATCGCATCGCCATTGGCGGCGAGCCGCGCGCGCGCATCGGGGCCTTCGCCGGTCAGCATGCCGCTGCGCCAGATGCCATAGCCCGCGACGAGCAGGATCGCGATCGCCAGCGCCACGAAGGCGAGCAGCCGGGGCGGCAGCCGCACCGGATCGGCGGGCTCATAGGGCTCGTAGGTGTTACGCGGCGTGCTGCTGGCCGCGCGTGCGAGTTCGGTGCGGAATTCCTGCGACAGCGCGATCGGATCGAGATCGACGGCGCGTGCATAGGATTTGACGAAGCCGGCGCTGTAGGGCGCGGCCGGCATCCCCTCGAGCCGACCGTCCTCGATCTGGACGAGAAGCCGAACCGGGATACGCGTCTGCTTGCCGATATCCTCCAGCGACTGGCCGCGCGCCTCGCGCGCCGCGCGCAGCCGTGCCCCTACCGCCGTCGGCGCGTTCGCCGTCCGCTCGCCCGTCTCGTCCATTCGATCTCCCCGCCGGGGCTCTAGCCCATACGCCGTGCCACACTACCGTCGCTTTCTCGCAACAGGCCCGCGACAAAGTCAAATCCCGCGACGCGGGTTTTATGAACAATGCGTTCGGGCGTGCGCGAACCACGCATGACCGAACGGGCGCATCCTGTCAGAGCAGCGCGACCCCCTTGTCCGCAGCCCAATTATCCATCCGCTTGCGCAGATCGCGCGGCCCCTCGGCGAGCCAGGCCGGCATCGCCGCGCGCACCGCGCCGACGTCGAGCGAACGGATCATCGCCTTGATCGGGCCGACCGCGGCGGGCGTGATCGAAACACGGTCGATGCCGAGCCCGAGCAGCGCCATCGCCTCCAGCGGCCTGCCGCCCATCTCGCCGCAGACGCTGACGGGAACGCCGGCCGCCTGGCAGGCATTCGCGACGCGCGACAGGAAGCGCAGAATCGCCGGGCTCAGCCAGTCATAGCGTTCGGCGAGCCGGGGGTTGCCGCGATCGGCGGCGAACAGGAATTGGGTCAGGTCGTTGGTGCCGATCGACAGGAAATCGAGCTGCGGCAGCAGTTGATCGAGCACTTCGGCGAGCGCCGGCACCTCGAGCATCGCGCCGTAGCGCACCGCGCCCGCGATCGTCTTGCCGCGCCCGATCAACCAGGCGCGCTGCTCCTCGAAGATGTTCCGCGCATCCTCATATTCCCAGGGCTCGGATACCATCGGGAACATGACGTGCAGCGTGCGGCCCGCCGCCGCCTCGAGCAGCGCGCGCGCCTGCGCCTTCATCAGCGCGTCGCGGCCGAGCGCGAGGCGCAGCGCGCGCCAGCCCATCGCCGGGTTCTCCTCGCCCGAGGCGCCCTCGATCTTCATATAGGGCAGCGCCTTGTCGCCGCCGATATCGACGGTGCGGAAGATCACCGGCCGGTCGCCGGCGGCGTCCATCACATCCTTGTAGAGCCGTTGCTGATGCTCGCGCTGCGGCAGCGTCGCCGAGACGAGGAACTGGAATTCGGTGCGGAACAGCCCGATGCCGTCGGCGCCGGTGACGTCGAGCGCGGCGGCATCGTCGCGCAGCCCGGCATTGACCATCAGCTGGATGCGCACGCCGTCTTTGGTCATCGCGGGCAGGTCGCGCAGCGCTGCGAACTCGGCGCGGCGCTTCTGCGTGATCGCGAGCTTGGCCTCGAACGCCTCCTCCATCGGCGCGGTCGGGCGCGCGACGAGATGCTGCTGCGTCGCGTCGAGCAGCAGCAGGTCGCCCTCGGCCACGGTATGCCGCACGTCGCGGGTGCGGCCGAGCACGGGCACGCCCATCGCACGCGCGACGATGGTGACGTGCGCGGTGAGCGATCCCTCCTCGAGCACCACGCCCTTGAGCCTGCGGCGATCATATTCGAGCAGCTCGGCCGGGCCGAGATTGCGCGCGATCAGGATCGAATCCTGTCTGAGGCCCATCTGCGCCGCGGTGCCGAGCTGGCCCGAGACGATGCGCAGCAGCCGGTTGGCGAGATCCTCGAGATCGTGCATCCGATCGCGCAGCAGCGGATCGTCGATCTCGCGCATCCGCTGGCGCGTGCGCTGCTGGACGCGCTCGATCGCCGCCTCGGCGGTGAGGCCCGAGCTGATCGCATCGTTGATCCGCCGGTTCCAGCCCTCGTCATAGGCGAACATCTTGTACGTCTCGAGCACGTCGCGATGCTCGCCCGCGGTGCCGAACTCGGATTGGCTCATCATCCGGTCGATCTGCTCGCGCATCTGGCGGAACGCCGAATAGACGCGCTGGCGCTCGGCCTCGACATCCTCGGCGATGCTGTGCTCGATCACCACGCGCGGCTGGTGGAAGACGGCGTGGCCGCGCGCCATGCCATCGACCAGCTTGAGCCCGGCGAGCTGCGCCGGGCCGGTGTCGCGCGCGCCCGATCCCGCGCCGAGCCCCTCGTCGATCAGCCCGCCCGCGGCGATCAGCTCGGCGAGCACCATCGCGACGGTCTGCAGCGCCTCGATCTCGACGTCGTCGTAGCGGCGTGGCGCCTCGTGCTGGACGCACAGCACGCCGACCGCGCGCTCGCGCCGCACGATCGGGACGCCGGCGAAGCTGTGATAGAGTTCCTCGCCGGTCTCCGGCTTGTAGGCGAATTCGGGATGCGATTCGGCCTCGTCGAGGTTGAGCGTCTCGACATGCTTGGCGATCGTGCCGACCAGCCCTTCGCCGAGCGCAAGCTTGGTGACATGGACGGCGGCCTGGCTCAGCCCCCGCGTCGCGTAGAGTTCGAGCACGCCGTCGCGCAGCAGGTAGATCGAGCAGACCTCGCTGGTCAGCGCCTCGCCGATGATCTGGACGACATTGTTGAGCTTGGCCTGCGCATGGGTGCGGCCCGCCATGACATCGTGCAGCCGGGTCAGGATTTCGCGTGCGGCGGTGGCGGCAGGCGTGGGGATCGGAACGGCCATGGCACCAGCGCTATCAGATCGGCGGGGGGCTTACCAAGGGGCGTTTCGCTCGGGTGCGACAAGAGGCGCCGTCCTTTCCCCCGTTCGTCCTGAGCCTGTCGAAGGACGTGCCCCGAACGCCGCGCCTGAAACACGTCCTTCGACTTCGCTCAGGACGAACGGTGGTGGGGCGGCGCGACGTCCTCACGTCGCCGCGGGCTCGATCCGCTCGATTCCCAGCCGCGGGATCTCGATCGCGGGGCAGCGGTCCATCACCACCTTGAGCCCGGCCGCCTCGGCGCGCGCGGCGGCGGCCTCGTCGATCACGCCGAGCTGCATCCACACCGCCCCGGCGCCCGCCGCGATCGCCTCGTCGACGGCGGCGCCCGCGGCGGCCGAGTTGCGGAAGATATCGACAAGGTCGATCGGCTCGCCGATCTGCGCCAGTTCGCGCCAGACATATTCGCCGTGGACATGCTCGCCGGTGATCTGCGGATTGACCGGGAAGACGCGGTAGCCGTGCGCCTGCAGCGTCCGCATCACGCCGTAGCTCGGCCGGCCCGGGCGATCGGAGGCGCCGACCAGCGCGATCGTGCGCGTGTCGCGGAGCAGTTGGGCGATCTCGGCGTCGGTGGTGAGCGGCATTGGTCGTCTCCTCGAACGCGGTAACCGATCAGCCCGGCGTTCGGTTCAACCTTTCCGATCCAGGGCCGCCGCCACCTTCTCGGCGATCGCGAGGAACGGTTCGGCCGCCGCATCGTCCCGCGCCGCCGGCGGCTCGCCCGCGTCCGAGGCCAGCCGGATCGCGATGTCGAGCGGCACGCGCCCCAGGAACGGGATGCCGAGCCGTGCCGCCTCCCGCTCCGCGCCGCCATGGCCGAACGGATCGGAGACTTCGCCGCAATGCGGGCAGACATAGCCCGCCATATTCTCGACCAATCCCAGGATCGGAATGCCCGCGGTATTGAACAGATCGATCGCGCGCGCGGCATCGATCAATGCCAGATCCTGCGGCGTCGAGACGATCACCGCGCCAGCGGGCCGGTGCTTCTGGATCATCGAGAGCTGGACGTCGCCGGTGCCGGGCGGCAGATCGACGATCAGCGTGTCGGTCTCGCCCCACGCCGCATCGACGAGCTGGCCGAGCGCGCCCGAGGCCATCGGCCCGCGCCACGCCAGCGCCTTGTCCGGCGCGACGAGCTGGCCCATCGAGAGCATCGGCACGCCCCAGCGCGTCTCGACCGGGTTGAGCACCTTGCCCTCGGCGGTCGGGCGCTCGGCGGTCGCCTGCATCAGCCGGGGCTGCGAAGGGCCGTATATGTCGGCATCGACCAGGCCGGTGCGCACGCCGAGGCGCTTGAGCGCGATGGCGAGATTCGCCGCGAGCGTCGATTTGCCGACGCCGCCCTTGCCGCTGCCCACCGCGATGAGCCGGCGCTCGGGTTTCTGCGCGGTCTGCACGATGCGGACCGCCGATATCCCCGCGACCGCGCCCAGCACGCGACGGACATCGGCCTCCAGCGTGTCGCGCGCGGCGGCGTCGAGCCCCGACACGTCGAGGATGACGCTGGCGGTACCGTCGGCGGCGACGCGCGGCGGCGCGACGCGGCCCGCGGCATGGGGAAGCGCGGCGAGCGCGGCGGCGATATCGGCGATCTCTGGCATGATGGCGCCGCGCATAGGGGGCCCGGCCACCGATGGCACTATTTTTCCGCCGCCGCGCACCTATAATGGGCGGATGATCGACAACACCGGGCGGGTCGACCGCGACACCCCCACCATGCGCAACGAGCCGATGCTCAACGAAGAAGGCCCGTGGGGCGGCCGCGCCGCGAGCGATGCGTCCGGCGGCAAGGGCGATGGCGGCGGCAGGGGCGATGGCGGCGCCAATGACGACAACGCGCCGCGCAATCCCTGGACGCAGCCGCCGCGCCGCAAGCCCAGGACGGTGCGCGCCGCCGGCCAGCCCTCGATCGAGGAGCTGATCCGCCGCGGCCGCGAGCGCTTCGGCGGCAAGCTGCCGAGTGGCGGCTTCGGCCAGGGCTTCAGCGGCCGGCCGATCTGGGGCTATGCCTTCGCCGCCTTCATCCTGCTGTGGCTGGCGACGACGAGCATCCACCGCATCGATCCGCAGGAGCGCGGCGTGATCACGCGCTTCGGCGCCTATGCCGGCACCTTGAAGTCCGGCATCGGGCTGACGCTGCCCGCGCCGATCGACGTCGTCACCCGCGTCAACGTCGATCAGATCCAGAGCTTCGACGTGCCCGCCAGCGGCGGCCAGAACCTCGTGCTGACCGGCGACCAGAACATCGTCGATCTCGCCTATTCGGTGCGTTGGTCGGTACGCGACCCCGAGCTCTACCTGTTCGAGCTGGCTGATCCCGAGGACACGATCCGCGAGATCGCCGAAAGCGCGATGCGCGAGGAGCTGTCGCGCGTCACGCTCGACGAGGCGATCGGGCCGATGCGCGGCGAGATCGAGGCGCGCGTCACGCTGCGCATCCAGGCGCTGCTCGATCGCTATCATTCGGGCGTGCTGGTGCAGGGCGTCGCGATCCGCCAGGCCGATCCGCCCGCCGCGGTGATGGACGCGTTCAAGGACGTCAGCGCCGCGCAGCAGCAGGCGCAGGGCTTCCTCAACAATGCGCACAGCTATGCCGAGCAGGTCACCGCCAATGCCGACGCGCAGGCGCAGGCGTTCGACAAGGTCTACGGCGCCTACAAGCTCGCGCCCGACGTCACCAAGAAACGGATGTATTACGAGACCATGGAAGCGGTGCTGGGCAAGACCAACAAGGTGATCGTCGATACGCCGGGGGCCAATGTCTATCTGCCGGGCGCGACGCCTGCGCCCAAGGCAGCGCCTGCCGCAGGAGCCGGCCAGTGAGCGAGACGTCGGAGATGTTCGGGCGCGTCCTGAAGAGCCCGATCGGCTGGGCGATCCTGTTCGTGCTCGCGGTGATGGCGGCGGCAAGCGTGTTCGCGATCGTGCCCGAGACGCAGCAGGCGCTGGTCGTCCGCATGGGCAAGCCCGATCGCGTGATCAACGGCTACAGGGTCGGCGAGCATTTCGGCGATACCGGCGCCGGGCTGGTCGCGCGCATTCCGGGCGTCGAGGAAGTGTATCTGATCGACAAGCGCGTGCAGAATCTCGACATGGCGAGCCAGCCGGTCTTCTCGACCGACCAGCGCCGCCTCGAGGTCGATGCCTTCGCGCGCTACCGCATCGTCGATCCGCTGCAGATGTATCTGACAGCGCGCGGCGACCAGCAGCGCGTGGCCGAGGCGCTGAAGCCGATCCTCGGTTCGGCGCTGCGCAACGAGCTCGGCCGGCGCTCCTTCGCGGCCTTGCTCACCCCCGAGCGCGACGTCGCGATGAACAATATCAAGACCGCGCTCGACCGGGTCGCGCGCCAATATGGCGCCGAGATCGTCGACGTGCGGATAAAGCGCGCCGAACTGCCCGACGGCACCCCGCTCGACAGCGCCTATGAACGGATGAAGACCGCGCGCCAGCAGCAGGCGATGACGATCCGCGCCGAAGGCATGAAGCAGGCGACGATCATCCGCGCGCAGGCCGATGCGGATGCCTCGCGCACCTATGCCGACGCGTTCAACCAGGATCCGCAATTCTTCGATTTCTACCGCGCCATGCAATCCTACCGCGCCACCTTCGGCGCCGACGCGCCGACCGACGGTTCGACGACGATGGTGCTCTCGCCCAACAGCGATTATTTCCGGCAATTCAAGGGCGGCGGCAAATGACGTCGGTCCTCCGCCGTTCAAACCGCGTTAAGACGCTGCGCCGCAGCCTTGCGGCGCCCGTCTTGGCGGCCTTATCCTGATCACCCTTTCTGGGAGACGATCCACCGTGCGTTACGCCTATGCCATCACCGCCGCGCTGCTCGCCGGCGGCGCCGCCGCCACGCTTTCCATGCAGCAGCCGGTCGGCGCGCAGGTTGCGCAGAATGCAGGCTCCACCGCGCACAACCCGATCGGCGGCCCGGCAAGCTTCGCCGATCTCGCGGAGCGGCTCGAGCCGGCCGTCGTCAACATCTCGACCACCCAGCGCATCAAGGTGGCGCAGCAGCAGAATCCGTTCGCGGGCACGCCGTTCGACGATCTGTTCAAGCAGTTCGGCGGCGGTGGCGGCAACGGCGGCGGCGACGACAATTCGGGCGGCACGGACAGCAACGGCAAGCCGGTGACGCGCGAGGCGATGTCGCTGGGTTCGGGCTTCGTGATTTCGGCGGATGGCTTCATCGTCACCAACAACCATGTCATCTCGGGCGGCGATCCCAATGATCCGAGCACCAAGGGTGCGACGCTCGAGTCGGTCACGGTGACCCTGTCCGATCACACCGAATATAAGGCGCGGATCGTCGGCCGCGATGCCGCCGCCGATCTCGCGGTGCTCAAGATCGATGCGCCCAAGCCGCTGCCGTTCGTCCAGTTCGGCGATTCGACGCGCACGCGGGTCGGCGACTGGGTAATCGCGATCGGCGAGCCGTTCGCGCTGGGCGGCACCGTGACGGCGGGCATCGTCTCGGCGATCCACCGCTCGATCAGCCCCAATGGCGGCGCCTATGATCGCTACATCCAGACCGATGCCGCCATCAATTCGGGCAATTCGGGCGGCCCGATGTTCGACATGGCGGGCAATGTCGTCGGCATCAACACCGCCATCTATTCGCCCTCGGGCGGCAATGTCGGCATCGGCTTCGCCATCCCTGCCGAACAGGCCAAGCCCGTCGTCGACGTGCTGATGAAGGGCGGCCACGTCCGCCGCGGCTATCTCGGCGTCGGCATCCAGGCGATCACCGACGACATCGCCTCGGCGCTCGGCCTGCCCAAGAACCACGGCGAAATCGTCAGCCGCGTCGAGCCCGGCTATGCCGCCGCCAAGGCGGGCATCCAGCAGGGCGACGTGATCGTGCGCGTCAACAATATCGACGTGACGCCCGACGAATCGCTGTCGTTCATCGTCTCCAACCTGCCGATCGGATCGCGCGTCCCGATCGAGCTGATCCGCCATGGGCAGCATGTCACGGTGACCGCCGTGGTCGCCGAGCGGCCGCCCGAAAGCGAGCTGAGCGCGCTCGGCGGCGGCGATGCGGACAGCGGCGACGGCGACGACGGCCCGCAGAACGCGCAGACCAAGGCGAGCACCTCGGCGCTCGGTCTCGGCCTGCAGGCGCTCACCCCGCGGATCGCGCAACAGCTCGGCATCCCTGCGACGGTGCGCGGCGTCGTCATCGCCTCGGTCGATTCGTCGAGCGATGCGGCGTCGAACGGGCTCAAGCGCGGCGATGTGATCCAGTCGATCAACCAGCAGCCGACCACCACCGTGGCCGCCGCCGCGCAGGTGATCGCGGATGCGCAGAAGGCCGGGCGCGACACCGTGCTGCTGCTCGTCCAGCGCGGCACGCAGCCGGGGCTCTACATCGGCGTCAAGCTGCAGAAGAAGTGATCGCGGCGATCCCGCGCTGATCGGAAGGGCCGGCAGCGATGCCGGCCCTGTTCGTATCCGGCGCGATCGACGGCGGCCGATCCGGAATATTTTCTGAAGAAAATCGTTTCGTCGCCGTATTTGCATCGCGTTAACTCTCGCGGCCTATCCCGGTCTGATCACGGCGCAGATGGGGAAGTTCAGCGTGTCGCAGCAGACGGCGATCTACAGCGCACCCGTTACGCGCCTCGGCCGCTGGCTGGTCGATCCCGGCCGCGACGTGCCCGCCGAGATTCGCCCGATGCTGATCTCGGGCCTGTTCGGCACGATCGTCATCTTCCTCGGCGGCGTGTTCAACACGATCGCGGTCTCCGCCGTCGCCGCCTTCCGCGATCCGCAACCGGCCTTCGTCGGCTGGCTGATCTTCGAGAGCGTGCTGGGGGTCGTCCGTCTCGCCCTTCTCGCCCATGCGCGCCGCGAGGCCGCGCGTGGCGGCATCACGCACACCGATGCCTATCTGCTGCTCGCGCTGACCTGGTCGGTCAGCGTCGGCTATGGCGGCTTTATGGGTCTGGCGAGCGGCGACTGGGTGCTCGGCGGGCTGACCGGAATCTCGGCCGCCGCGATGGCGGGCGGGATCGCCTTCCGCAATTTCTACGCGCCGCGCCTGTGCACGCTGATGGTGGTGTGCAGCTTCGGCCCGTGCGGGATCGCCGCCGCGCTGTCGCACGAACATGCGATGTGGCTGCTCGCGCCGCAGGTGCCGATCTATCTCTTCAGCCTGCGCGTCGCGATCTACAATCTCAACCGCATGCTGGTGCGCACGATCGCGGCAGAGCGCGACAATGATCGCCGCGCCAGTCACGACCAGCTGACCGGCCTCGCCAACCGCGCCGGGCTCGAGCGCGCGATCACCGCATGGCAGCATCGCGAGGACCGGCGTGGGCCGCTCGCCTTCTTCTACTGCGACCTCGACGGCTTCAAGGCGGTCAACGATCGCTATGGCCACGGCGCGGGCGACTCGCTGCTGCGCATGGTGGCGGCGCGGTTGCAGGCGCTGGCGCCCGAAGGCGGCCTCGCCGCCCGCATCGGCGGGGACGAATTCGTGCTGCTGATCCCCGAGGCGGATCGTGGCGGCACGCTGGGCCGCGCCGAGCGCGTGATCGCGGCGATCGCCAACCATCCCTACGACCTCGAGGACGGCGTGTCGGTGACGATCGGCACCAGCGTCGGCATCGCGCGACTGCCGGATCACGGCTATGACGTGACGATGCTGATGTCCGCCGCCGACGCCGCGCTCTACGAGGCCAAGGCGCGGGGTCGTTGCCGGGCGGTGATCGCCAGCGCGCCGGTGCTGCGGATCGCGGCGGTCAGCGCGGGGGTGAAGCGCGTCGCGGCGCGCTGACGGCTTCCCCTTCGCCGTCGCCACGCTTATTCGAGGGCGATGGACAGCGTCATCGATAAACCCGCCACCGTCGCGCCTGCCGCGGTCGCCTCCGTCTCGCTCGCCCACTTCGAGGCGGATCGCGACGGTTTCGCGCGGGAGCTGGGCGCCTCGTTCGAACGCTACGGTTTCGCGGTCGTCGCCGATCACGGCATCTCCGCCGCCCTGATCGCGCGCGCGGAGGCGGCCGCGAAGGCGCTGTTCGCGCTGCCCGAACCCGTCAAGCGCGGCTATCATGCCCCCGGCACCGGCGGCGCGCGGGGCTATACGCCGTTCGGGATAGAGACGGCGAAAGACGCGACCGCGGTCGATCTCAAGGAATTCTGGCACGTCGGCCGCGAACTGCCGGCGGGCCATGCCTATGCCGCTGCGATGGCACCCAATGTCTGGCCGCTGGAACTGGCCGATTTCCGCACGGTCATGCTCGACATCTATGCCGCGTTCGAGGCGACCGGCGCGCGGCTGCTCGAGGCGATCGCGCGCTATCTCGGCCTCGCGCCCGATTTCTTCGTCGATCCCGTGGCGGACGGCAACAGCGTGCTCCGACTGCTGCATTATCCGCCGGTGACGCATGGCGGCGCCTCGATCCGCGCCGGCGCGCATGAGGACATCAACACGATCACCTTGCTGCTCGGCGCCGAGGAGGCCGGGCTGGAGATACTCGACCGCGACGGACAATGGCTTTCGGTGACGCCGGGCGAGGGCGAACTCGCGGTCAATGTCGGCGACATGCTGCAGCGGGTGACCAATGGCCGCCTGCGTTCGACGACGCACCGCGTCGCCAATCCGGCAAGCGCGAGGGCCGGGGTGGCGCGCTATTCGATGCCCTTCTTCCTGCACTTCCGGCCGGACTATCGGATCGAGACGCTGCCCTCCTGCATCGACGCGGCCCACCCCGATCGCTTCCCCGCGCCGATCGGCGCGCACGACTATCTGATGCAGCGCCTGCGCGAGATCAAATTGCTGTGAGGGCGCTCGCGGCGCTGCTGGTGCTGATGGGGAGCGCGGCGATGGCCACGCCGATGCGCTATGCCGAATTCCAGGCGCTGCCCCAGCCGCCCGCGCCGGGGCCGATCATCGCCTATGGTGCCGATCCGCTCCAGCATGTCGAGCTGTGGAGGCCGGCGGGCAAGGGGCCGTTCCCGGTCGTGCTGATGCTCCACGGCGGCTGCTGGCAGACGGGTGTCGCCAAGGCCGACATCATGCACATGCTGGCGGCCGATCTGGTCAGGCGCGGCATCGCGGTGTGGAACGTCGAATATCGCGGCGTCGACGTGCCGGGCGGCGGCTATCCCGGCACCTTTCAGGATGTCGCGCGCGCCGCCGATCTGCTCGGCCGCGTGGGGCCGAAGTACGGGCTCGCCACGCGGAGTGTCGTGGTGGTGGGCCATTCGGCCGGCGGCCATCTCGCGCTATGGCTGGCGGGGCGGCGCAATATCGCGCGGTCGAGCGTGCTGTGGCGTGCGCATCCGCTGCCGATCGCGGGCGTGCTGAGCCAGGGCGGTTTGCCCGATCTGCCGCTGGCCAAGTCCGACGCCGCCGGCGCCTGCGGCGTCGATACCGTCGACAGGCTGGTCGGGCCGGCGACCGCGGCGCATCCCGATCGCTATGCCGATACGTCGGCGGATCGGCTGCTGCCCAACCGCGTGCCGCAGACGATGGTCAGCGGCGCGCAGGACCCGATCGCGCCGCCGCACTTCGCCGAAGCATGGCTTGCCAAGGCACGGGCGGCCGGCGATCGCGCGGCGTCGGTGGTCGTGCCCGATGCCGGGCATTTCGAGCTGATCACCCCCGGCACGGCCGCCTGGACACAGCAAGTCCGGCTGATCGAAGGGATGTTGAAGTAGCGGCCGGGACGCGTCCTCATCCCCGCCCGCGATAGCCCGGCACGCCCTGGTCGGGCAGCCACAGCCCCTCGGGCGGCGCGCCCGATTGCCAGAAGACGTCGATCGGGATGCCGCCGCGCGGATACCAATAGCCGCCGATGCGCAGCCAATGCGGCTTCATTTCGGCGAACAGCCGCTCCGCGATGCCCACCGTGCAATCCTCGTGAAAGGCGGCGTGGTTGCGGAAGCTGCCGAGGAACAGTTTCAGCGACTTCGATTCGACAATCGTCGCCGCGGGCGCATAATCGATCACCAGATGCGCGAAATCGGGCTGGCCGGTCACCGGGCAGAGCGAGGTGAACTCGGGTACGGCGAAGCGCACCAGATAGGGCCGGCCGGGGCGCGGATTGGCGACATAGTCGAGCACAGCCTGTTCGGGCGTGGCGGGAAGCGGGCTGGTCTGGCCGAGATGGGTGAGGCTCATGCCTGCGCACCTAGGATCGGCGCGCGCGCTTCGCAATGCTCGGCACCGCTCGACAACGCGCGCGCCAACGCTCGACGGGGCCGGGGCGGGGCCTTATGCGGGCTGCCGAGGAGCTTGCGCTTATGGACGATCTCGTTTCGGTCGAATGGTTGGCGCGGCGGCTGGACGATCCCGGCCTCGTCGTGCTCGACGCGACCTATCTGCCCTTCGAGCCCGATCGCGACGCCGCGTCGGAGTTTCGCGCCGGCCACATCCCCGGCGCGCGCTTTCTCGATCTGGCAACGCTCGCCGACACGGCCGACCCGCGCCCGACGATGGCGCCGACGCTCGACCAGTTCACCAGGCGAATGGCGACGCTGGGCGTCCGGCGCGATGATCGCATCATTCTCTACGACGATTCGCCGCACCGCACCTCGGCGCGGGCCTGGTGGGTGATGCGGCTGTTCGGGGTCGAGCGGCTCGCGATCCTCGACGGCGGCGTCGCGGCGTGGCGGGCCGCCGGCCAGCCGCTCGAGCGCGGCGAGAGTCTGCCGACGGCGCTTCCGGCCGAACGCACCGGCTTCGTCACGCGCGACGATGCCTCGATCCGCGATCTCGCCGCGGTGCGCGCGCTGGTCGATCACCCGGCCGAGCAACTGGTCGATGCACGCGGCACCCCGCGCTTCTCGGGCGCCGAGCCCGATCCGCGCGCCGGCGTCGCCTCCGGCCACATCCCCGGCTCGGTCAACCTGCCCTATGGCCGGCTGTTCGACGCCGACGGCCGCTGGAAGAAGGGCGATGCGCTCGCCGAACTGTTCGAGAGCGCGGGCGTCGATCCGGCGCGACCGCTGGTGTTCACCTGCGGATCGGGGATCACCGCCGCCGGGCTGTTCTTCGCCGCGCACCTGCTGGGCCGCGACGACACCGCGCTCTACGACGGATCGTGGAGCGAATGGGGCGCCGATCCGACGACTCCGAAGGCGACCGCATGAGCGGGGACGTTCGCGACGAGACCAGGCTCGTCTCGGGTGGCCGCCGCCCCGAATGGACCGGCCCGATCGTCAACCCGCCGGTCCACCGCGCCTCGACGATCCTGTTCGACGATTGCGCGGCGCTCAAGGCGGGCGCGGGGCGCAACGCCGACGGCGAATTCCATTACGGCCGCCGCGGCACGCCGACGCAATGGGCACTCGCCGAAGCGCTGACCGAGCTCGAGCCCGGCGCGGAGGGTACGATGCTGTTCCCCTCGGGCGTCGCCGCGATCGCCGGCGCGCTGCTTTCGGTGCTGAAGTCCGGCGACGAATTGCTGATCGTCGATACCGTCTACGGCCCGACACGCGCCTTCTGCGACGTCGTGCTGGCGGGCATGGGGATCGCGACGCGCTATTATGATCCGCTGCTCGGCGCGGATATCGCCGAACTGATCGGCGACCGGACGAGGGCGATCTTCCTCGAAAGCCCCGGCAGCCTAACCTTCGAGGTGCAGGACGTGCCCGCGATCGTCGCCGTCGCCAGGGCGAAGGGCCTCGTCACGCTGCTCGACAATACTTGGGCGACGCCGCTGTTCTTTCCCGCGCTCGCGGCGGGGATCGATCTCTCGATCCTGGCCTGCACCAAATATGTCGTCGGCCATTCGGACGCGATGCTGGGATCGGTTACCGCGACGAAAGCCCATTATCCGGCCCTACGCCGGACCGCGCAGCTGTTCGGCCAGCATGTCGCGCCCGACGATGCCTATCTCGCCAGCCGCGGGCTGCGCACGCTCGCCGTCCGCCTCAAGGCGCACGAGGCGGGCGCGCTGACGGTGGCACGCTGGCTGGAGACGCGGCCCGAGGTGGCGCGGGTGCTCCACCCGGCGCTGCCGTCCTGCCCGGGGCACGACGCCTGGGCACGCGACTTCAAGGGCGCGACGGGGCTGTTCACCTTCATCCTGAACGGCGGCGACAAGCCCGGCGACGCGGCCGCGCGCGCCGCGCTGATCGACGGGCTCGCGCATTTCGGCATCGGCTATAGCTGGGGCGGCTATGAGAGCCTCGCGCTGCCGGTCGATCCGGCGTCGCTGCGCACCGTCACCGCATGGCGGGCCGAGGGCCTCGCGGTGCGGCTGCATATCGGGCTCGAGCATCCCGACGACCTGATCGCCGATCTCGATCGCGGCCTGGCGCGCTACCGGGCGGCGCGCGGCGCATAGAAAAGGGGCGCCGGATCGCGCCGGCGCCCCTTTCCGAACGATGCAGCGATCAGAAGCTGGCGGTGATCGATCCGACCAGCACCGTCTTGGCGGCGCGGTGGAAGTCGTTGTCCAGCTCCGAGGTGTCGCTCTTGGAGAGGTTGGTGCCGACCACCGACAGATCGAAGGCCAGCGCCTTCCACTTGTAGGTCGCCCCGACGGTGTAATCGAGATATTGCTTCACGCCCTTGTTGACCAGATAGTCGAAGCCGCCGGCGGTGTGGCCGAGATGGCTGTGGAACGAGATCGGGAAGCTGGTCGGCGCGAAGCCGAGTTCGCCGTAGACATAGACATTATGGCGCGTTGCCGTGTTGAAATCCTTGAAATAGCTCTGGTTCGGCGCAAAGTTGATGCCGGCCTTCGCCGTGATCGGGCCATAGGCCTTCGAGACGTCGCCATAGACCTCGTAATAGCTTTCCGAGATGCCGACGGCGTGCTCGCTGCCCGGATAGATATAGCCGTAAAGGCCGCCGTCGAGCGTGAAGCCGGCCAGCGTCTTCGAATACCCGCCATAGACGTCGATCTCGGTGCCGCCGAGATTCACCGCGTCGTTGGCGCTGGCGCTCGAACCCCAGGTCGACAGGTAGAAGCCGGACGAATGGGTGATCGTGAAGGCGCCCTGCACGACGGGCTTGTTGTCGGACTGCGAAATGCCGCGGAAGCGATATTGCGAGACGACCGCGGCGCTGCCCGTGATGGTGAAGGCCGGCGTCGGCGCGGCGGGTGCCGCGGCCGGCGCGTCGTCAGCGAAAGCCGGGCTGGCCGCCAATATGCTGCCGGCAAAGAGGGTGGATAGGAGCAAAGCCTTGCGCATAGGAATAGCCTTTCATGACATGATTAAGCCCATTCCACCCGCGCGCGCCCCCGGCATGCCTCTGATCCGGGCATCGCTCGCTGATCGCCCCCCGGATTTGGCTAGGATTGACGCGACGCACAATAACAAAAATTTCATAAAGCGCGCTTTTGGAGAAATGTTGCACGCACGCAACAAGGTCCGGACGCAAGTCTCTGTCGGTCCAGCGGGCGCCGCTGGATCGGAGGGGCCGCGAAAAGGCGCGGGCTTTTTGGGGTCTGCGGCTATCGGCAGGCGATGCCGCGACGCGGGATAGCGCGGCTGCGGCAATGGCCGTCGGCGGCGCGACCTGCCGCCGGAGAGCGTGGCCGCACGCCCATCACGGGGCGGCGGCCGATCGCTTATTGCGGCGTCGTCACCGTCGTGTTGCCGCTATTGCCTGCAGGCGCGGCGACGATGTCCTTGGTCGCGGTACCCTTGTCGACGACGTTGGTCGCGGGCGAACCGGCGGCCGAGCGGATGCCCGCATCGGGCGCGCCGCCGGCCGTGTCGATCAGGCCCTGCTGGCCGGGGGTGAGCTGCGCCTGGCCGCCGAACATCGCGGCGATCGCGAGCGCGGAAGGATTGGCCTCCTGGGGACGCGGCGCGCCGGGCTTGGGCGGGCGCAGCGAGAAGTCCGGCGGGATCACCAGCGGCGGCGAGCGCGTCACCGCGAACTCGTTGGGCGCGTTGCGATTGCCGAAGCCGGTCGCCTTGGAACTCGCGCAACCGCCGAGCGCGCCGAGCGCGGCTACCGTCGCAATGAGACCGATCGTCTTACGCATGCAGATCCTCCGAGGCGGGTGTGCGGACGAACAGCGCGCGCAGCACCAGCAGCAATACACCGATCGTAATAGCGGCATCGGCGACATTGAACACCAGGAAAGGATGCATGTCGCCGAAATGCAGATCGAGGAAGTCGGCGACATAGCCGAGCCGCACGCGATCGGTGATGTTGCCGGCCGCACCGCCGAGCACGAGGCCCAGCGCGCCGGCATCGAGCCGGTTGTGCTCGCGCCACAGCCAGAACACGACGGCGACCGCGATTCCCGCGGTGAGCAGCACCAGCAGCCAGCGTTCGGCGGTGCTGTCGGCGGTGAGGAAGCCCATCGAGATGCCGTGATTCTCGACCCATACGAAGCGGAAGATCGGCAGGATATCGACCTCGAGCCGGCCGGGCAGATCGAGCCCGTGGACGATCAGCGCCTTGATCGCCTGATCGAGCCCGAACACCAGCGCCGCGATGCCCAGCCCCAGCCGGCGGATCGCCTGCGCATCGTAGAAGGGCTTAGCCATGCACCATATCCTCGCAACGGTCGCACAGATCGCCGTCCACCGCGACCTCGGGCAGGTGCCGCCAGCAGCGGCCGCATTTGTGCCAGTCGGTGGTGTGGACGATCACGGTCTCGTGCTCGGTGGTCTCGAGCTGGACGTCGGCGACGATGAACAGTTCGGCGAGCTCGGACGGCGTCGCGGTCGGCCGCTGCGGCGACCCGATCGCCACCTTCGCGGCGAGCGACGAGCCGATTTCCTTGGCCTTGCGCATCGGCTCGATCTCGGCCGAGACCGCGAGGCGGAGCCGGCGCAGCGTCTCCCAATTCTCGGCGAGTTCGGCGTCGAGCCACAGCTCGTCGACCTCGGGCCAGGTCAGCAGATGCACCGATCCCGCATCGGGGAAGCGCGTGCCCCACGTCTCCTCGGCGGTGAAGCAGAGGATGGGTGCCGCATAGCGGACCAGCGCGTGGAACAGCAGATCGAGCGCGCTGCGATAGGCGCGGCGCGTCTGCGAGCCCTCGGGCCTGGCCGGGCCGACGTCGCAATAGAGGACGTCCTTGCGGATATCGAAATAGAAGGCCGAGAGATCGGCATTGGCGAAATCGGTGAGCGCGCGCGCGTAGCGGTTGAACTCATAGGCCTCGGCGGCGGCGCGCAATTCGATGTCGAGCGCCGAGAGCAGATGGAGCACATAGCGTTCGAGCTCGGGCATGTCGCCGACGGGGACGCGCTCCTCCTCGCAGAATCCGTCGAGTGCGCCGAGCATGTACCGAAAACTGTTGCGCAGCTTGCGATAGGCGTCGCTGGTGGTGGCGAGCACCTCCTTGCCGATGCGGACGTCCTCGAAATAGTCGGTCGAGGCGACCCACAGGCGGAGAATGTCGGCGCCGCTCTCGCCGATGATCTTGAGCGGATCGACGACGTTGCCGATCGACTTGGACATCTTGCGGCCCTGCCCGTCGAGCGCGAAGCCGTGCGTCAGCACCGCGTCGTAGGGCGCGACGCCGCGCGTGCCGCAGCTTTCCAGCAGCGAGGACTGGAACCAGCCGCGATGCTGGTCCGATCCCTCGAGATAGAGATCGGCGCGGACGCCGGCACCGTAGCGCGCCTCGATCACGAAGGCGTGCGTCGAGCCCGAATCGAACCACACGTCGAGGATGTCGGTGACCGGCTGCCACTGTGATGCGTCGTGATCGGGGCCGAGCAGGGCTGAATGATCCGCGGTGAACCAGGCGTCGGCGCCGCCCTGCTCGAACGCCGCGACGATGCGCGCGTTGACCGCCGGGTCGTTGAGATAGGCGCCGGTCCTCGGATCGAGATACAGCGCGATCGGCACGCCCCAGGCGCGCTGGCGCGAGATCACCCAGTCGGGCCGCCCCGCGACCATCGCGCCGATCCGGTTGCGGCCCTTTTCGGGGACGAACCGCGTGCGCGCGATGGCGTCGGTCGCCAGCTCGCGGAGCGTGGGGGCGTTGCTCTGCGGCTGTCCTTCGACTGCGCTCAGGACGAACGGCTGTTGGGCGTGCGCCTCGTCCCCCGCCCCGTTCGCACTGAGCGAAGTCGAAGCCGCGCCACCACCAATCGGCCACGGCTCGCTTTGCGAGCCGATCTCCGCCTGGCGAACTGCCCCCGGCAGTTCGCTCGTCAGGCTACGATCCATCGCGATGAACCATTGCGGCGTCGCGCGGAAGATGACCTTGGCCTTGCTGCGCCACGAATGCGGATAGCTGTGCTTATAGTCCGCGCTCGCCGCGAGCAGCGCGCCGGCCTCGCGCAGATCGGTGCAGATCGGGCCGTCGGGCGCGTTGAGCTTGGGCGCGATCACCGAGCCCTGGCCGCCCATCCACGCCCAGTCGGCGCGATAACGGCCGTCGCCCTCGACCGCGAACACCGGATCGATGCCGTGCGCCTTGCAGAGCAGGAAATCGTCCTCGCCATGATCGGGCGCCATGTGGACCAGCCCCGTGCCCGCATCGGTGGTGACGAAGTCGCCGGGCAGGAACGGGCGGGGCTTGGCGAAGAAACCGCCCTTGGCGTGCATCGGGTGGCGGGCAAAGGTGCCGGCGAGATCGGCGCCCGTCCCACTCCAGACGATTTCAGCTTGGCTCGTTCCGCCCAACTCGGACGGCATCCGTCCAAAGAACGCGCCGTTCAGATTTTTAGCGACCAGATATCGCCCGTGGACGGTCCATTGCCCCTGGCTCCACTCGTCAGGCTTGAGGAATTTCTGAGCGACCTGAACTTCGATTAGATCGTACTCAACCTCCGGCCCATACGCCAAAGCCTGGTTCACCGGGATCGTCCACGGCGTCGTCGTCCAAATCACCGCATAGGCGCCGACCAACTCCGGCACCCCGCTCTCGACGATCTCGAACGCGACGTCGATCTGCGTCGAGGTGATGTCCTCATATTCGACCTCGGCTTCGGCGAGCGCGGTCTTCTCGACCGGGCTCCACATCACCGGCTTGGCGCCGCGGTAGAGCTGGCCGGTCTCGGCAAACTTCAAAAGCTCGCCGACGATCGTCGCCTCGGCGTCGTACTTCATCGTCAGGTACGGATCGGCCCAGTCGCCCATCACGCCCAGCCGCTTGAACTGCTCGCGCTGCACGTCGACCCATTTTTGCGCATACGCTCGGCATTCGGCGCGGAACTGCGCGACGGGGACGTCGTCCTTGTTCTGCTTCCTGGCGCGATAGGCCTCCTCGACCTTCCACTCGATCGGCAGGCCGTGGCAGTCCCAGCCCGGCACGTAGGGCGCGTCCTTGCCGATCAGCGACTGGCTCCGGACGATGATGTCCTTGAGCACCTTGTTCATCGCGTGGCCCATGTGGATGTCGCCATTGGCGTAGGGCGGGCCGTCGTGGAGGATGAAGCGCTCGGCGCCGACGCGTGCGGCGCGCAGCTGGCCGTAGAGGTCGTCGGCCTCCCATTTGGCGAGGATCGCGGGTTCTTTCGCCGCAAGCCCGGCTTTCATCGGGAAGTCGGTCTTCGGCAGGAAGACGGTGTCGCGCCAGTCGGTTTTTTCGGGAGTATCGGACATACGCGGCGGCCTGTAGCCTACTATCCCCCTCCCTGAAAGGGAGGGGTTAGGGGTGGGTTCGTCTCCGGATCACGCTACCGCCAGCCTCAGGCGAACCCACCCCCGACCCCTCCCTGAAAGGGAGGGGCGGACCCGAGTATCCGCCGCGCCTCGATGCAATCCGCTTCCATCTGCACCGTCAGCGCGGCGAGGCTGTCGAATTTCGCCTCCGGCCGGATGTGCGCGACCAGCTCGACTGCGAGCGGCTGGCCGTAGAGATCGCCCGAGAAATCGAAGAAATAGGGCTCGAGCAGCTCCTTGGGCGGATCGAATTGCGGGCGGATGCCGAGATTGGCGGCGCCGTCGAGCAGGCGCCCGTCGCCGAGGCGCCCGCGCACCGCATAGATGCCGTAGGCGGGGCGCAGATAGTCGCCGAGCGCGAGGTTGGCGGTGGGATAGCCGATCGTGCGGCCGACCTTGTCGCCATGCTGCACGATGCCCGCGATCGTATAGGGGCGGGTGAGCAGGCGCCGCGCGGCATCCATCTCGCCGGCTTTCAGGTGCGCACGGATGCGCGTCGAGGAGGCAATCGTGCCCTCATGCTCGATCGCGGCGATGGCCTCCGCCGCGATGCCGTGGCGCGCGCCGATCGTCGCCAGCGCCCGGGTGTCGCCCTTGCGGTCGCGCCCGAAGGTGAAGTCGTGCCCGGTGACGACCGCGCTCGCGCCGATCCGCTCCGCGAGCCACGCGGCGACGAAGCTCTCGGGGCTGACCGCGGCCATCGCATGATCGAACGGCAGCACGATCATGCCGTCCATGCCGAACGCGTCGAACAGGGTGGCGCGCTGGTCGATCGAGGTCAGCAGGAAGGGCGGCGCGTCGGGGCGGAACAGGCGGGCGGGGTGGGGATCGAAGGTCGCGACCAGCGCCGGGCGGCCGCTCGCGCGGGCAAGCGCCAGTGCGCGGCCCACCACCGCCTGGTGGCCGACATGGAAACCATCAAAGTTGCCGAGCGCCACGACCGCGCCGCGCAACGCCGCGGGCACGGGGCGATCCCCGGGAAGTCGTTTCATGCGCGGCGCTATAGCAGAGGCGGGCGCGGTGCCAATGCCAAAGCCCTCTCCCGCGAAGGCGGGAGAGGGTTTACGCCCGCACCAATGTCACGAAGCTGTAGGCCGGCCGCGTGCCGTCTGCCGCGACATCCTCACGGAAGGTCTCGCGCCAGCCTTCGCCGAGATCGGGCATGTGCGTGTCGCCCTGGGGCTCGGCATGCACCTCGGTCAGTTCGATGCGGTGGACGAGCGGGAGGAACAGCTTGTATATTTCCGCGCCGCCGATCACCGCGACCACCGGTCCGCCGGCGAGCGCCAGCGCCGCCTCGACGCTCACCGCCACCTCCGCACCCGGCCGCGACCATGTCGTATCGCGCGTCAGCACGATGTGGCGTCTGCCGACGAGCAGGTCCGGAAAGCTCTCGAAGGTCTTGCGGCCCATGATCATCGGCAGGCCGCCGGTCATCGCCTTGAAGCGCTTGAGGTCGGCGGGGATGCGCCAGGGCAGGCCGCCATCGATGCCGATCACACCATTGTCCGCGCGCGCTGCGAAGAAGACGATTTCCGGCATCAATTCCGTCCTCCGTTCGTCCTGAGCGAAGTCGAAGCCTGTCCTGAGCGGCTGGCTTTGCCAGCCAGCCGAAGGGGACATGCTTCAGGCGCAGCGTCTGCGACACGCACTTCAACTTCGCTCAGTACGAACGGGGACGGGGGACCGTTCATACCGCCACCGCGCCCTTGATATGCGGATGCGCGTCATAGCCCTCGATGACGAAATCGTCGGGTTCGTAGCCGTCGATCGCGTCCGGGTGACGGAGGATGCGCAGCGTCGGCAGCGGCTTGGGCTCCCGCCCCAATTGCAGCCGCGCCTGCTCGAGATGGTTGGAATAGAGGTGGCAGTCGCCGCCGGTCCACACGAAGCTGCCCGGCTCGAGGCCGCATTGCTGCGCCAATATGTGCGTCAGCAGCGCGTAGCTGGCGATGTTGAACGGCACGCCGAGGAACACGTCGGCCGAGCGCTGGTAGAGCTGGAGATCGAGGCGGCCGTTCGCGACGCGCGTCTGGAACAGGCAGTGGCACGGCGCCAGCGCCATCCGGGGAATGTCGGCCGGGTTCCAGGCCGAGACGATCTGGCGCCGCGAGGCGGGCTTTTCGCGGATCTCGCGGATCAGCTCGGCGATCTGGTCGATGTGGCGGCCATCGGGCGTGGTCCAGTCGCGCCACTGCTTGCCGTAGACCGGGCCGAGATCGCCGTCCGACGCCGCCCACTCGTCCCAGATGCTGACCTTGTGCTCGTGCAGCCATTCGACATTGGTGTCGCCGCGCAGGAACCACAGCAGCTCGACGACGATCGAGCGCAGATGCAGCTTCTTGGTGGTGACGACGGGGAAGCCCTTCGACAGATCGAAGCGCATCTGGTGGCCGAACACGCTGAGCGTGCCGACGCCGGTGCGGTCCTGCTGCTCGACGCCTTCGTCGAGGATGCGCTGCATGAGCTCGAGATAGGGTTTCACGACAGGCCTCCGGTGGCGCCGCAGGGGCGGATCGCCTGCGGCAGCGGGCGCGGCCCCACCGCCTTGAACACCGCGAGATAGCCGCCCGCCGACGGCATCGCCTGCTGGCTCACGCGCGAGAAGCCGACCGCGCGCAACTCGCAGTCGAGCAATATGGGGGGGGTGCCGTGGCGGTTGGTCGGCCGGTCGGCATCGACGACGACCAGCGTGCCGCCGGGCTTGAGCGCGGGACGCATGTTCCAGAGGAACTCATAGGGTTGCTGGATCTCGTGATACATGTGGACCATCAGCACGCGATCGAAGCTGCCGGGCGGCAGGCGCGGATTGGCGGGATCGCCCAGCCGCACGCTGACATTGTCGAGCTGCTCGCGCGCGACGCGTTCCGCCAGCCCGTCGCGTACCGCCGGGATGATGTCCTCGGCCAGCACGCGGCCTTGCGTGCCGACGCGCTTGGCGAGGCGCACCGTATAATAGCCCTCGCCCGCGCCGATGTCGGCGACGGTCATCCCGGGTTTGACGCCCGCCTTGTCCATCACCGCGCGTGCCTCGTCGAGCCTGTCGCGCGCGCCCTCGGTCGACCAGCCGTCGGAGATTATGCTCGCGACCGGGCGATCGGGGAGGGGGAAGCCGTCGTTATTCCTGGCGGGCGCATCGGCGGGGCGCGCGGTCGATCCGCATGCCGAGAGCGTCAGCAGCAGCGCCAGGCCGATCGATGCCCCTCCTGTCCCCCCGGCGCGTGTCAATCGACGTCCTCGACCTCGACCGCCTCGCCGGTCACGCGCTGCGAGAGCGCGGCTGCCATGAACGGATCGAGCGCACCGTCGAGCACGTCGTCGGGCGCGGTCGAGGTCACGCCGGTGCGCAGGTCCTTCACCAGCTGGTAGGGCTGGAGGACGTAGCTGCGGATCTGGTGGCCCCAGCCGATATCGGTCTTGGTCGCGTTGGTGGCGTTCGCGATCGCTTCCCGCTCCTGCAGCTCGCGCTCGTAGAGCCGGGCCTTGAGCTGGTTCATCGCCTCGGCCTTGTTCTTGTGCTGCGAGCGCTGGTTCTGGCACTGGACGACGATGTTGGTGGGCAGGTGCGTGATGCGCACCGCCGAATCGGTGGTGTTGATGTGCTGCCCGCCCGCGCCCGATGCGCGATAGGTGTCGATGCGCAGGTCGCCCTCGTTGATCTGGATGTCGATGTCGTCGTCGACCTCCGGGTAGACCCATACCGAGGCGAAGCTGGTGTGGCGCCGCGCCGAACTGTCGTAGGGCGATATCCGCACGAGGCGGTGGACGCCGCTCTCGGTCTTGGCCCAGCCATAGGCATTCTCGCCCTTGAGCATCAAAGTCGCCGACTTGATGCCCGCCTGTTCGCCCGAATGATGATCGATCAGCTCGACCTTCATGCCGTGGCGCTCGGCCCAGCGCTGGTACATGCGCTGGAGCATCTGCGCCCAGTCCTGGCTCTCGGTGCCGCCCGCGCCGGCATTGACCTCGATATAGGTGTTGTTGCCGTCGGCCTCGCCGGCGAGCAGCGCCTTGACCTTGTCGGTCTCGGCGCGCGCCGCGAGTTCGCCCAGGCTGGCGACCGCCTCGCGTTCCATCTCGGTGTCGCCTTCGGCCTCGGCCATCTCGATCAGCTCGACGGTGTCGTCGCGGTCGCGCTCGATCGTGGTCACCGCCTGGATCGATTCGTCGAGCCGGCGCCGCTCCTGCATGATCGCCTGCGCCTGCTTGGGATCGTTCCACAGCGCGGGATCCTCGACGCGCGCGTTGAGTTCGTGGAGCCGGCGCTGGGCGCGGTCCCACTCGATGAAGCGGCGGACAAGCGCCATCGCGGCGTTGATCTTGTCGACATGGGCTTGCGCTTCGGCGCGCATATAGGAACTCCAAAATTCAAATGTTCCCCGGCGAAAGCCGGGGTCCAGGGCTTCAGGCGCCGCGCTTGCGGCCCTGGGCCCCGGCGTTCGCCGGGGAACGAAGCATCTAGTAGATGCCCCCCTCCTTCTGCAAGAAATCCGCATCGCGCGGGGGCGCGGTGCCGCTCGATTTGGGCGCCGTCCTGGTCGCCACCTCGCCCTGCTTGATCGATCGGCGCGGCTCGGTCTCGGGCTTGAACTGTTCCCAGATGATCGGCGAAAGCGGGTCTTCGGACGGCCAGCCGCCATAGACGCGCCGCCCCGAGCGGCGATCGATGCGGACCAGCCGGACGCCCGGCGCCTCGCGGAACGGCACCACCGGATCGTTCTGCATCGTGGCGAGCGCGAACTGCTTGAAGATCGGCGCCGCGATCGTGCCGCCCTGCGCATAGCCGCCGAGCGGGCGCGGCCGATCGTAGCCCAGATAGACGCCGCCGACGAGATCGGCCGAGCCACCGACGAACCACACGTTGGTCGGCCCCGAGGTGGTGCCGGTCTTGCCGAACATCGGGCGACCAAGATCGCGCAGGATCGTCGCGGTGCCGCGCTGGACGACGCCTTCCATCATGTGGACGATCTGCGAGGCCGAATCGGCGGGGATCGCCTGCTGCCCGCGCACCGGCGGGCGCGGCATCGGCTTGCCGTCCCAATCGGGGGCGTTGCAGCCGTCGCACGGCCGGTTGTCGGCGCGCCAGATCACCTTGCCGTGGCGATCCTGGACATAATCGATCAGCGTCGGCGCCATCTGGCGGCCGAGATTGTCGAGCGCCGAATAGGCGTTGACCATCCGCATCACCGTGGTGTCGCCGGCGCCCAGCGCGATCGCGAGCACCGCGGGATAATCGCCGACGCCGAGCGCATGCGCCTGCTTGACGACCTTGTTCATGCCGATCTGCGCGGCGATGCGCACCGTCATCAGGTTGCGCGACTGTTCGAGGCCCCAGCGCATCGTCTGCGGCCCGGCATAGCCGCCCGAGAAATTCTTGAAGCATTTGGTGCCGAGGCTCGCGGTCTGGAACACGCAGAACGGGCCATCGACGACGATCGAGGCGGGGGTCATGCCATTGTCGAGCGCGGCCGAATAGACGATCGGCTTGAAGGTGGAGCCCGGCTGGCGCAGCGCCTGCGTCGCGCGGTTGAAGCTCGCCCCCCTGAAATCCCAGCCGCCCTGCATCGCCAGCACCTGCGCGGTGTGCGGATTCTCGATCACCATCCCGCCCGAGATCGCCGGGATCGCGCGCAGCGTCCAGGTGCCGGCGACGTCCTTGACGACGACGATGTCGCCGGTGGTGAGGAAGTTATAGGCCGATCCGCCGACGCCGCGCTTGGGCAGATTGGCGGCATAGGAGGGCAATGTGCCGGTATGGCCGTCCTCGAAGCCGATCTGCGCGGCGCCACCGCCCTTGGAGAGGACGACCGCGGCCTTCCAGTCGGCATAGCCGGTGCCGATGCTGGCGGCGACGAGGCGCCCCTGCCAGCCGTCGCCGACCTCGATATGCCCCGAAGGCCCCGACCAGCCGTGGCCGGTATCGTAGCGGACGAGGCCATCTCGAAGGGCCTTCTCGGTCGCCGCCTGCTTGGCGGGATCGAAGGAGGAGCGCACCCACAGCCCGCCGCCATAGACCGAATAGGGGCCGTCCTGGTCGTTCTCGCCGAACTTCTCGATCAGCTCGCGGCGGACCTCCTCGACGAAATAGCCCTGCGGCATGTCCTGCTTGACCGCCTGCCGCTCGACCGCGCCGAGCGGGGTGCTGTTGGCGGCGTCCGCCTGCGCCTGGGTGATATAGCCGTTCGCCGCCATCTCGCGCAGCACATAGGCGCGGCGCGCCAGCGCGCGATCGGAATCATGCTCGGGCGTATAGTTGCTCGGCGCCTTGGGCAGGATCGCGAGATAGGCCATTTCGGGCAGCGTCAGATCCTTGACGTCCTTGCCGAAATAGCTCTGCGCCGCCGCCTCGACCCCGTAGGCGTTCCGGCCCAGGAAGATCTGGTTGAGGTACAGCTCCATGATCTGCTGCTTGGAGAGCGTGCGCTCGATGCGGATCGCGAGGATCGCCTCGCGGACCTTGCGCTTGACCGAATATTCATTGCCGGTGAGCAGATTCTTGGCGACCTGCTGGGTGATCGTCGATCCGCCGCGCGCGCGCGATCCGGTGCCCATCTTGGTGAAGAATTCGAACGCGCCGTTGGCGAAGGTGAGCGGGTTGACGCCGTGGTGCGTGAAGAAGCTCTTGTCCTCCGCCGAGACGAACGCATCGACCAGCAGCGGCGGAAATTCGGCGTAGGAGAGCTCGATCCGGCGCTCGCGCGCGAAAGTGTAGATCGGCTGCCCGTCGAGCCCGCGGACGTTGCTGGGCAGCGGCGGCTCGTAGGTGAGCAGCTTGTCGGTGGAGGGCAGATCGCGCGCGAAGACCAGCCAGATCGCCAGCCACGCGATCAGGATCAGCATGACGAGCGCGATCAGCGCCTGCGTCCAGCGCGAGCCGAGCACGCGCCGCCAGCGCCCGCCGTCCCGCCTGATCGTGATCCGCCCGCCCGTGTCCGCCTGCTCGTCCATGCGGCACGCGGTCTAGAGGGGAATGCGCCGCTTTGGAAGCGGGGTCTAGCCCATCCACCAACCGTTCGTCCTGAGCGCAGTCGAAGGAGGGCTCCAAACGATTTTTCCGCTCGGCCTGAGCGCAGTCGAAGGCCATGCGCCGACGGTGGCTGCACTTTGACTGCGCTCAGTGCGAACGGGGTTGGTGGCTGTCCTTCGACTGCGCTCAGTCCCTACTCAGGACGAACGGTTAGATATTGCTACTCCGCCATCGCCACGTCGGTGCGGCCCAGCCGCCGCGCGAAATGGGCCTCGACCGCGCGGCTGACGCCGACCGCGACGCGGTGCTGGTAATCGCGCGAGAAGAGCAATTTCAGATCGCCCGGATCGGTGATGTAGCCGGTCTCGATCAGCACCGCTGGCACGTCGGGCGCCTTGAGCACCGCCAGGCCGGCGAAGCGGTGATAGGTCGTCTTGAACTCGATGCCCTCGCCGGTCATCTCGCGCTGGACGAGATCGGCGAAGCGCGACGAGGCGTTCATCGTCTCGCGCTGGGTGAGGTCGATCAGGATGTTGCCGACGTCGCTCGACTGCGCGCCGAGATCGACGCCGTTGATCGCATCGGCCTTGTTCTCCTTGGCGGCGAGCCGGGCCGCGACCTGATCGGACGACACTTCGGACAGCGTATAGACGGTGGCGCCGCTGGCGCTGGACCCCGGTGCGCTGTCGCAGTGGATCGAGATGAACAGATCGGCATGCAGCCGGCGCGCGATCTCGCGGCGCTCCTGCAGGACGAGGAAGTGATCATCCGAGCGGGTCAGCGCGACGCGCACCCGACCGCTGGCGAGCAGCTCGTCGCGCAGCGCCTTGGCGATCGCCAGCGTCGCATCCTTCTCGCGGTAGCGGCCGTCGAGCGACAGCGATCCCGGATCATGGCCGCCGTGGCCCGCGTCGATCACGACGAGCGGCTTGTCGGCGCGGCCCTGAACGGGCGGGATGGGAAGGCTGTAGGGCTCCGGCGCGTCGAGCGGGACGGTGACGCTGCCCCGCCCGCTCGACACGTCGCCGGTCAGCGCCATCGGCTGGCCGTACATGGTGCGGCCGGCGCGCGCTGCCGCGGTGAATTCGCGCGGCGTCGCATCGGCAAGCTGCAGCGTGAGCGTCTTGCGGTCGTCGGCGAGCGTCGCCGAGCGGACGACGCTGGTGCCCGACAGATCGAACACGACCCGCCCGACGCCGGGGCGGACCTGGCCGACGCGGGTCTGCGTCACCGGCCCGCCGGATGCGGTCGCGCTGCCGGCGGTGAGGCCGGCGACGTCGATCGCCAGCCGGCGCGGTCCGTCGAGCATCAGCCCGGAGGCACCAGCGACGGCCTGATCGAAGGCGAGCGTGATCGCGTTGCCGTCGATCGAGACGGATTGGATCGCCGCAGCGGCAGCCGGCAAGGGCGGCGCCAGCAGCGCCCCCAGCACGACCATCACGACGGCGGCACCATGGCGACGAGCCAGGCGCGGCATAATGAATCTCATGAGCCCGTCGTTCCCAACAGCGCTCCCCCGCCTCCCTGACTAGGTGGAGCACCTGACGAGAGCGTGAACCGAGACGGTTGATCCGTCAGTAACCAAGCGGCGGGGCGTGCTTCAGGCGGGGGCGGGCGCCGATTCCACCAGGCTTTTCAGGGGAACCGATGCGTCGGCGAGGCGTGCCGCCGCGATCGTGACTCGGCCCGTGACCAGTGCGCGGCCCTGGACATAGTCCCTGGTCGCGTTGACGCAGTCGAGCGCGACCACCACGCCGCCCTTCAGATAGACGATCGAGAAGCTGCGGCTGGCGATGTCGCCGCGCACGATCGCATCGTCGTGGCCGGTCGAGAGGCCGACGGTCTGCAGCCGGAGGTCATATTGATTGGACCAGAACCACGGCACCGAATGATAGGGCTCGGGATCGCCGACGATCTGCCGCGCGACCGCGATGGCGAGGTCGTTGGCGTTCTGCACCGATTCGAGCCGGATCGGCAGGCCGTCCGCGAAGGGGTTGGCGTGCAGCGCGCAGTCGCCGATCGCGAAGATGTCGGGCAGCGAGGTGCGGCCATGCTCGTCCACCGCGACGCCGTTGCCGCCCTCGGCGCCCGCCGCGCGCAACGGCTCTATCGCGGGGATGATGCCGATGCCGACGATCACCATCTCGCACGGCACGATCTCGCCCCCGGCGAGCCGCACGCCCGAGGCGCGGCCATCGGTCTCCTCGATGCATTCGACGACGGTATCGAGCCGCAGATCGACGCCGTGCGCGCGGTGCTCGGCCTCGTAGAAGCGCGACAGCGGCGCGCCGGCGACGCGCGCCAGCACGCGATCGAGCGCTTCCAATACGGTGACATGCTTGCCGAGCTTGGTCAGCACCGCCGCCGCCTCGAGCCCGATATAGCCGCCGCCGATCACGCAGACGCGCGTCGTCGTCGCAAGCTCGCCCATCATCCGATCGACATCGGCGCGGCTGCGCACCGAATGGACGCCGATCAGGTCGTGCCCTGCGCAGGTCAGCCGGCGGGCATGGCCGCCGGTCGCCCAGATCAGCTTCCCATAGCCGATCGTTCCGCCATCCTCGGTGGTGACGACATGGGCGGCCGGATCGACCAAGACGACGCGGCGCCCGGTCAGCATCGCGACCGCGCGCTCGTCCCAGAAGCCGGGCGGGCGGATCAGGATGCGCTCGAACGGCTTGTCGCCGGCGAGATAATCCTTCGAGAGCGGCGGGCGCTCATAGGGAATTTCGGGCTCCTCGCCGACGATCGCGATGCTGCCCTCGAACTTGCGCTGGCGCAGCGCGATCGCCGCCTGTGCGCCGCCATGCCCCGCCCCCACGATCACCACATCGGCGTGTGTCGTCATGCCTAGCCTCGTCCTGTCTTATTCTTCCCGAGAGGACCGTAAGGGAAAGTGGGGCGGGAATGCACGCCCAATATCGCGAAAAGCCATGGGAGGAGTGTGCTCCTGCGAGGTCAGGAGCCCAGGATTGCGGGCGCTGCGGTTCTTCATCTGGGCGCCTGCCTCGCCGGAGCACAGGCCGATCGCCGATTGGCCGATCCTCTAGCCACGGGCTATCTTCGCTGGCATCGTGCCGTCGATGCAGTGTCTCGCCCTTCGCCGGTTCGGAGCCCCTCCCCTTGGCTGATCTTGCGGTCGAGGCGGAAGGCCTCGTCAAATGGTTCGACAAGACCCGCGCGGTCGATGGTATCGGCCTGCGTGTGCCGACCGGCAGCATCCACGGCGTGCTCGGCCCGAACGGCGCAGGCAAGACGACGACCTTGCGGCTGTTGCTCGGCATCCTCGATCCCGAAGTGGGCTGGCGGCGCATCCTCGGCGAGGACAGGCCGATGCGCGCCGCGCCGAAGATCGGCTATCTGCCGGAGGAGCGCGGCCTCTATCCCAGCATGAACCCGCGCGAGGCGATCGCCTTCCTCGGCGCGCTGCGCGGCCTGTCGCTTGCCGAAGGCCGCCGCCGGGCGACCGAACTGCTCGACGAGGCGGGACTGGGCGAGGCGGCGAACAAGCCGATCCGCACCCTGTCCAAGGGCATGGCGCAGACCGTGCAGCTGCTCGGCACGATCGTCCACAAGCCGCGGCTGCTCGTGCTCGACGAGCCATTCTCGGGACTCGACGCGATCAACCAGCAGCGGCTCGAGGGATTGATCCGCGCGCAGGTGGCGGACGGTGCGACGGTGCTCTTCTCCACCCATGTCATCGCGCATGCCGAACGGCTGTGCGAGCGGATCACGGTGATCGCCAAGGGAGGGGTGCGCTTCGACGGCAGCGTCGCCGATGCGCGCGACAAGCTGCCCTCGCGCGTCCAGCTGCGCACGCGGCGCAGCGACGGGCCGTGGCGTAGTGCGCTGCCTGCGGATGCCACCGCGCAGGATCGCGACTGGAGCTTCGCCCTGCCGGCGGACGGCATCGAGCCCGTGCTCGAGGCGCTGATCGCGGGCGGGGCAGGGATCGAGACGCTGGCGATCGAGCGGCCGAGCCTCCACGAGGCGTTCGTCGAGCTGGTCGGCGAGCCCGTTCCCGAGGAATCGCCCGAACCGGCCGAGGTCGCGGCATGAGCCGGCTGCTCGCCTCGGCCTGGGTGATCGCCCGGCGCGATTATATCGCGACCGTCTTCTCGCGCATCTTCATCCTGTTTCTCGCGACGCCGATCTTCCCGGTGTTGTTCGGCACGATGTTCGGCGCGATCGGCGCCAATCAGGATCAGTCCACCGCGCACCGCCCGGTGGTCGCGCTGATCGCCGACGCAGCGGCGACGCGCGGCCTTGTCGCGGCGCGCGACAGGCTCGCCCAGCGGCTGGGCGACGACGCGCTGCCCGATCTTGCGCAGCTGCCGCCGGTCGACGGGGACAATGGCGGACGCATCGCCCGCCAATTGCTGGTCGCGCCGCGCCGCCATTATGCGGCTGTGCTGAGCGGTTCGCTCGCCGATCCCCGCTTCCTGCTGTCGAGCCACGCGCCGGACGGCACCGCCGACGACATGGCGCTGCTCCTCGATACGGCCCGCGCCAGCGCGGCGCTCGGGCGCGCGGCGCCGCCGCCGGTGTCGCTCGGCCATGACAGCGTCGCGGTCGGCGCGGACGATTCGGGAATCGCGGGCGCGCGCATCGGGCTGGCGAGCGGCTCGCAGACCGCCCTGTTCGTGCTGTTGGTGATGCTGGCCGGCATGTCGCTGTCGACCTTCATCGAGGAGAAATCGAACAAGGTGATCGAGGTGCTCGCCGCCGCGGTGCCGGTCGATGCCATCTTCCTCGGCAAGCTGATCTCGATGCTCGCGATCACGCTCACCTTCGTCGCGGTATGGGGGGCGATCGTCGGGATCGGTCTGGTCGCGCTGAAGCCGGCGATGCTCGCCCATCTGCCGACGCCCGCGGTCGGCTGGCCGGCCTTCTGCGTGCTGGTCGTCGCCTATTTCGTGGTGAACTATCTGCTGCTCGGCGCCGTCTTCCTCGGCATCGGATCGCAGGCGGGCTCGCCGCGCGAGATCCAGGTGATGGCGCTGCCCGTCACCATGGTCCAGCTGCTGCTCTACGGATTGGCGGCGGCGGGTACCGGCCATCCCGATGGCTGGATCGCGTGGGCAGCGGCGATCTTCCCGTGGAGCTCGCCGCTGGCGATGCTCGCGCGCGCCGCCGAGCTGCCTTCGCTCTGGCCGCATCTGCTCGCGCTCGTCTGGCAGATCGTCTGGCTGGTCGTCGCGCTGCGCTTCGCCGCCGGGCTGTTCCGCGCCGCCGTGCTCAAGACGGGCGACACGCGGCCCTGGTGGAAGCGCGGGTTCGCGGCGCAATAACCCGATCGTGCTCCCGCGAAAGCGGGAGTCCAGGGTCGTAAACGCCGCGCTTGAAACCCTGGGCTCCTGCCTGCGTAGGAGCACGGTGGTGCGGACTATCAGAGATCGGGCAGCGCCTGATCCGCTTCGCCCCAGCCTTTGAGATCGCGCGACGCGGCCCGCTTCAGCAGCGCGTCCGCATCCGCGACCGAATAGGGCTTGGCGTCCTTCAGCTTCACCAGTTCATCCCAGCTGATCGGCGCGGCGACCGCCGCCGTCTCGCGGGCGCGCGCCGAATAGGGCAGCACCGCCGTCGCGCCGCGTTCGTTGCGCAGCCAATCGAGGAAGATGCGGCCCTTGCGCTCGGTCTTGCGCATATTGGCGGTGAACCGCCCGGGGTGCGCCTCGGCCACCGCGCGCGAGAAACGCGAGGCGAAATCCTTGACCTTGGGCCAGTCGGCCGATCCGTCGAGCGGCACGACGACATGCACGCCCTTGCCGCCCGAGGCCATCGCGAAGCTCGCCAGCCCCATCTCGCCGAGCAGATCGCGCAACTGCATCGCGCCGTGGCGGACGTCCTCGAAGCCGAGGCCCTCGTCGGGATCGAGATCGAACACCATGCGATCGGGATGCTCGACATCGCGCGCGGGGGCGCCCCAGCCGTGGAACTCGATCGTCCCCATCTGCACGCAGGCGAGGATCGCCGCACCGCTGTCGACGACGAGATAATCCTCGCTGCCGCCATTTTTCTCGCGGATCGCGACATGGCCGACCTTGCCGCCGAAGCTCCCGGCGTCATGCTTCTGGAAGAAACAGGCTTTTCCGCGACCCGATGGACAGCGGACGAGGCTGACCGGGCGATCGCCCAGCCAGCGCAGCATCGGCTCGGCGATCCTCGCATAATAGGTGGCGAGCTCGCCCTTGGTGGTGCCGTCGCCGGGAAAGATCACGCGCTCGGGATGCGTGATCGCGACGCCGAAGGGCTTTGCGTCCCCGGTTTTCGGCTTGGGCGCATCGGCGGGGCGCTCGGCGACGACCTCGTCGGCAGGTTTGTCCTCGCGCAGGCCGAGGAAGCTCGCATGGCGCAGCACATTCTCGCCGGTGAACTCGGCGAAGGCGATTTCGGCGACGAGCTTGGGTGCCACCCACGTCACGCCGCGCGCGGCGACGCGCGGCACCTCGGCGGGTGCGGTCTTGCGGGTGAGCGGCTTGAGCTTCGCCATCAGCATCTCGCGCGTCCGGGCATCGAATCCGGTGCCGACGCGCCCGGCATAGCGCA
>Ga0302314_10002141_pt1 | contig 36920 bp, 38 predicted proteins | sample III_Palsa_N2_3_FD_200533 | JGI IMG/M metagenome (GOLD analysis project Ga0302314, IMG submission 200533) | Peat permafrost microbial communities from Stordalen Mire near Abisko, Sweden - III_Palsa_N2_3 | ecosystem: Environmental > Terrestrial > Soil > Palsa > Peat permafrost | place: Sweden...
TCGGCGTGGCCATGAACACCGGGACCTCGGCCGCCAAGGAGGCCGGGAACATGGTGGACCTGGACTCCAACCCGACCAAGCTGATCGAGATCGTCGAGATCGGCAAGCAGCTCCTGATCACCCGTGGTGCGCTGACGACGTTCTCCATCGCCAACGACGTCGCCAAGTACTTCGCGATCATCCCCGCGATGTTCGAGAGCGTGTATCCGGGTCTCAAGGACCTGAACATCATGGACCTGCACAGCGCCAAGTCGGCGATCGCCTCCGCGATCATCTTCAACGCGCTGATCATCGTGGGCCTGATCCCGCTGGCCCTGCGCGGAGTCCGCTACAAGCCCTCCTCCGCGCAGGCACTGCTCCGCCGCAACCTGTACATCTACGGTGTCGGCGGGCTGATCCTGCCCTTCGTCGGGATCAAGGCGATCGACTTGATCGTCCAGTTCGTCCCCGGCCTGCGCTGATACCGGAAGTGGAGTGAATCATCATGGCCAAGCCCCTTCCCACTTCGGTGCGGAACCACCTGACCGGCCTCCGGCTGCTGCTGCTGTTCACCGTGATCTGCGGCCTCGCCTACCCGCTGCTGATCACCGGCATCGCCCAGGCTGCCTTCTCCAGTCAGGCCAACGGCTCGCTGGTGAAGAACGCCCAGGGCAAGGTCGTCGGCTCCTCGCTGATCGGCCAGAACTTCACCGTCATCAGCAAGGACGGCAAGACCTCCAGCCCCGACCCCAGATACTTCCAGTCCAGACCCTCGGCCGCCGGCGCCGACGGGTACGACCCGACCGCGTCCGCCGGCACCAACCTCGGGCCCAGCAGCGCCGTCCTGGTCACCGACTACACCGCGTTGAAGGCGGCGATCGCGGCCTTCGACGGCGTGTCCCCGAGCCAGGTCCCCCCGGACGCCATCACCTCCTCGGGCTCAGGGCTGGACCCGGACATCAGCCCGCAGTACGCGGACATCCAGGTCGACCGGGTCGCCAAGGCCCGCGACCTCTCGGTCGGCGCCGTGCAGGCGCTGGTCACCGAGTACACCCAGGGCCGCACCCTGGGCTTCCTCGGCGAACCCCGCGTCGACGTGCTCGACCTCAACCTCGCCCTCGACAAACTCGGCTGACCCGGCTGCTCCGGCGACCGAGAGGACCGAAGCGGGGAACCTGTCCGGATTTCCAGGACAGGTTCCCCGCCGGCCCACCGCATTGCTGCCCAGCATGATGGAGGCGCTCCCGTGAGCCGAATCCTGATCGTGGACGACGAACCGCGGCTGCTGCGCGCTCTGCAGATCGCCCTCCAGGCCCTCCGGCACAGCGTGGTCACCGCCGCGAACGGGCCCGATGCGCTGGACGAGGCCGCCGGGACCCCGCCGGACGCGATCATCCTCGACCTCGGCCTGCCCGGTCCGGACGGTATCGACATCCTTCGCGCACTGCGGGTGTGGAGCACGGTGCCGGTGATCGTGCTCTCCGGACGCACCGGGGAGCAGGAGAAGATCGCTGCGCTGGACGCCGGCGCCGACGACTACCTGACCAAGCCCTTCTCGATGAACGAACTGCTGGCCCGACTGCGCGTCGTGCTGCGGCGGCCGCTCGCGGAGCCGACGCCCGGCGGCAGTGCCGTTTTCGGCGACTACACCGTCGACCTGGCAGGCTGCACGGTCCGCTGGACCCACGGCGCAGCGCACGACCCGGGGGAGAGGCCGGCCGTCAGGCTCTCACCCACGGAGTGGCGGATGCTGACCGTGCTGATCCAGCATCCGGGAAGGCTGGTGACGGCCCAGCAGATCCTGCTGAGCGTCTGGGGCCCCGGGCACGACGACAAGACCAACTACCTGCGCGTCTACCTGGCCGCGCTGCGCCGCAAACTGGAACCGGACCCGGCCCACCCACGCCATCTGATCACCGAGCCGGGCATGGGCTACCGCTTCGAACCCTGAGCGGCAGCGCCGCGTCAATCTCCCGAGAAACCCGCAAATCGCCGAGGTCTGGCGGTTGCTGGACTGGGGTCCGTAGCTTGTCCGTCATGACGCTGCGAACCGCTCTGTTCGAGGGCGGATACGACGAGTTGGGCGCGTGGACCGGGGAGAGCCGCTCGGAGCTGGTCGCGCAGGAGGAGCGCCTCGAGGGGCTGCGCGTGCTCTGGCTGGCCTGGGAGGGGGGTCGGGTGGTCGGGGTGCTGCGCCACTGGACCCGCCCGGACGGGCGACGCACGCTGCACTTCGGCCGCTGCGTCCCGGCGGCCTACTCGGCGCTGCTGGCCCGGATCGCGGGCGAGTGCTACACGACGGTCGACGCGGAGGAGGCAGACCGGCTGGCAGCGCTGATCGAACTGGGCTTCCAGGCGTTCGCCGCGTTGCACGCTCGCGGCTCCAGTGTGGTGACCGCCGAGGTCGATGCCGACAACACGGCTTCGAACACGCTGATGCGCGGACTTGGCGGTCATGTGACCGGAGCGGAACACGAACTGCACCGTCCGTCCCCCACGTCGCAGGGCGCATGACGCCCGCGCCCGGGCACAATTCGCACGACAGCCGGCGTAGGGACGGGGCAGGATGCCGGGCATGAACCGCCGGAGACTGAGCAGCATCGCGCACCATGACCACCCCATCGCCTCGCCGCTCGCCGACGAGTCCGTTCGAAGGCTGCTCGACCGGGCGCTGCCCCGCGGGGACGAGCGTCTGCTCGACCTCGGCTGCGCGGAGGGGGAGTGGCTGGGCCGGGCCGTCGACGGCCGCCCCGGGGTGCAGGCGGTGGGGATCGACCTGGACGCGGAGGGCATTGCCCGCGGCCGTGCGAGGTTCGGCGAACGCATCGAGCTGCACGCCGGTGACGCGAACGGGTTCACCTCGTCCCTGCCCTTCGACGTGGTGCTGTGCGTCGGCTCCACACACGCCTTCGGCGGTCTGCTGCCCACCCTGGAGGCCGCAGGCAGGCACCTCGCTCCGGGCGGGGTGGTCCTGGTCGGCGAGGGGTTCTGGGAGCGCGAGCCCGACCCGGCGACCGTCGAGATCTTCTGCGGTGGTGGCGGCTACCCGTACTTCGATCTGGCGACGACCCTCGAGAGTGCCGCCGCCGAGGGCTGGACCCCCGTCTACGGGCACATCAGCACCCCGCACGAACTGGACGACTACGAGTGGTGCTGGACCGGCACCCTCACTCGCTGGGCGCTGGACCACCCCGAGGACCCGGACAGCGGCGACGCGCTCACGCTCGCCGCCCAGCACCGCGACGAGTGGCTGAAGGACTACCGCGGCACGTTCGGCTTCGTCACCGTCCTGCTGCGCCGCACGACGCCGAAGGAGCGCTGACCGGGGGGCTCTGGTGGGGGTGACCTCCGGGTTGTAGATAATGTGCACGGGCTTCCGTCCCGCTAGGGTCATGCGGACGTGGTGTGACCTGTCCGCACTCCAGCGTTGTGCCGGCGATCGCAGCCCGGCCAGGAAGCGAGCACACGTGCCGAGGACCTGCCCGTGAGCGGCGCCTACGCCAGTCCCCCCGACACCGCCCTGCGCAGCCCGGTGCGGTACCTGTGGTGGCTGATGACCAGTCAGCGCGGGCGGGTCCTGCTCGCGGCGGTGCTGGGGACCCTCTGGATGCTCGGCCTGGTGCTGCCGCCCTATGTGCTCTCCCTCGCGATCGACGACGGCCTGCAGCCCCGGCGCTTCTCGTCGCTCGTCGGCTGGGTCCTGGTGCTGCTCGCGATGGGCGTGCTGAACGCCTATGTGGCGATCATGCGCCACCGCACGCTCACCAAGGTCCGTATGGACGGCGCCTTCCGGACGTTGAACGCCGTCGTGGACCAGTCCACCCGGCTGGGCGGCGCGCTGACCGGCAAGGTCACCGCCGGAGAGGTCGCCACGATCGGGATCGGCGATGTGTGGGTGATCAGCACCAGCCTGACCGTCGTCGGCCCGGGGGTGGGCGCGGTCATCGCCTACCTCGTGGTGGCGGTGCTGCTGCTGTCCGTCTCGCCGCTGCTCGCGCTGATCGTGATGCTCGGCGCCCCGGTGGTCGCGGTACTCGTCGGGCCGCTGCTCGGGCGGCTGCGCACGGTGGGCTCGGACTACCGCGCGCGGCAGGGCGACCTGACGGCCCTTCTGGTCGACATCGTCCAAGGCCTGCGCGTCCTCAACGGAATCGGCGGCAAGGACCTGTTCGGCGCCCGCTACCGGCGCACGTCCCAGCAGCTGCGCGAGGACGGCTTCCGGGTCGGGACCGTCTCCAGTTGGATACCCACCCTCGGCGCCGGCCTGCCGCTGATCTTCCTCGCGGTGGTGACCTGGCTGGCCGCGCGCATGGCCGCCGAGCACACCATATCGATCGGGGACCTCGTCGCCGTCTACGGCTATGTGGCGGTCCTCGTGGTCCCGATCGCGGAGCTGATCGAAAGCGGCTCGAATCTCGCCCAGGCCGCGGTGTCCGCGCGGCGGGTCATCGCGCTGCTGACCCTGGCACCGGACGCGGCCGACGCACCGGACGCGGTGGGCGAGCCCGCGACCGGCGAGGGCCCGAACGCCCCCGCCGACCTGCACGATCCGGCGTCCGGCGTCGCCGTAGCGGCCGGTCGGCTGACCGCCGTGGCCAGTGCGCGGCCCGCCGAATCGGCGGCGGTCATCGACCGCCTGGGCCGGTTCCGACCCTCCGAGGCGACCTGGGGAGGCATCCGCCTCGACACCGTCGCACCCCGGCAGGTCCGCGACCGCATCCTGGTCGCGGACAACGAAGCGGACATCTTCGCCGGCCTGCTGCGCGACATCGTCTCCGGCCGGGGCGACCGGGACGACGAGGCCGTCCTGGAAGCGCTGCGCACGGCCGCCGCCGAGGACATCGTCATCGGCCTGCCGGGCGGGGTGTCCTCGGCCATCGAGTCACAGGGCCGCAACCTCTCGGGCGGCCAGCGGCAACGCGTCCGCCTGGCCCGAGCGCTGCTCGCCGAGCCCGAGGTGCTCCTCGCCGCCGAGCCGACCTCGGCGGTGGACGCGCACACCGAGGCGACCATCGCGGACCGGCTGTCCGCCGCGCGCTCCGGCCGCACCACCCTGGTGACCACCACCTCACCCCTGCTACTGGACCGGGCGGACATCGTGCACTACCTCGTCGACGGGCAGGTCGCCGCCACCGGCACACACCGGGAGCTCCTGGAGCGGCAGCCCGGCTACCGCCGACTGGTCTCCCGCGGTCTGGACGACGAGGACCCCGGCGAGCCGGACCACGCGGCGGCCCACCCGGCCCTGGGCACGGCACGATGAGCGCCCCCACCGGGCCGGTGGGCAATCAGCTCCCCGTAGCCGGTCCGGCCGGGGTGCGCCGCGCCGCGTTCCGCCTCATCCACCGCGAGCGGGGCGCGTTCGCCTGGATACTCGCGCTCAACGCGCTCGCCACGATCGCGGGGCTGGTCGGGCCGTGGCTGCTGGGACACATCATCAACACCGTCGAGGCCGGGGGCAGTACCGGCAGCATCGACCGGCTGGCGCTGCTGATCCTGGTCGCCGCACTCCTGCAGATCGCGCTCACCCGCCACGCCCGCTACCTCGGCGCCCGCTTCGGCGAACGGCTCTCCGCGCACGTCCGCGAGCAGTTCCTGGACCGGATCCTCGGTCTGCAGCCCTCCGTCGTGGAACGACTCGCCACCGGCGACCTGGTGGCCCGTGGCGCCGGCGACGTCACGACCGTGGCTTCGACCCTGCGCGACGCCGCCCCGGACGTCCTCATCGCCGCCGTCCAGTCGCTGTTCGTCATCGTCGCTGTCTTCCTCGTCGACCCGCTGCTGGGGGCCTGCGGTGTGATCGGCCTGTCGGGCATCGTGGTCGCGGCCCGCTGGTACCTGCGGCGGGCCCGAACCGCCTACCTCGCCCTGGGTGCCGCCAACTCGGCGCTCGCCGAGGTGCTGGTCGCCACCGTCCAGGGCGCGCGCACCGTCGAGGCGCTCGGCCTTCGTCAACGCCGGCTGCAGGCGAGCGCCGAAGCGATCGAGCACGCCCGGGACGGCCGCCTGCGCACGCTGGCGCTGCGCTCGGTGCTGTATCCGACCATCGATGTCTCGTACGTCCTGCCGCTCGTCGGAGTGCTGCTGGTCGGCGGCGCGCTCTACGACCACGGTCTCATCAGCCTCGGGGCCGTCGTCACCTCCGCGCTGTACCTGCGCCAGCTCTCCGGACCGCTCGAAACGATGCAGATCTGGATCGACCAGATCCAGAGCTGCGCGGCCTCGTTCGCCAGACTGGAAGGGCTGGAAGAGCTGGGCGGGCTGCCGCGCTCGCGGCCGTCCGGTGCGGACGTTCCCGAGGACGTGCCTGCTTCCGTTCCCGTGGACGACCGGATCGCCGTCCACGACGTCCACTACTCCTACGACACCGGGGACGGTGCGCGAGATGTGCTGTGCGGTGTCGACCTGGACGTGTGGCCGGGGGAGCGCCTGGCGATCGTCGGGCCGTCGGGCGCGGGCAAGTCCACGCTGGGCCGGCTCCTGGCCGGGATCGACCGGCCGCGCAGCGGTTCGGTGAGTGTGGGCGGGGTTCCCGTCTCGGATCTGTCTCCCGATCAGCTTCGGCGTCAGATCATCCTGGTCACGCAGGAGCACCATGTGTTCCACGCGTCGGTGCGCGACAACCTGCTCATCGCCAGGCCGGAGGCCACCGACGAGGAGCTGCGAGCCGCGCTGGTCGCCGTCGGCGCCAGGTGGGTCGATGAGTTGCCCGACGGCCTGGACACCGATGTGAGCCCCCGGGGCCACCGACTCGACAGCGCACAGGCCCAACAGCTCGCGCTGTCCCGCGTCGTGCTCGCGGATCCGCACACGGTCGTCCTCGACGAGGCCACCGCCATGCTGGATCCGACGACGGCGCGCGACACCGAACGGGCGCTCTCCGCGGTCCTCGACGGCCGAACCGTCCTGGCCATCGCCCACCGGCTGCACACCGCGCACGACGCGGACCGGGTGGCCGTCATGGAGGACGGCAGGCTGACCGAGACGGGAACCCACGACGACCTCGCCGCGAGCGGCGGAGCGTACTCCCGGCTCTGGAACTCCTGGCACGGCGAGCGGACGCCGCCGCCGTTCCCGGGGACGGGGTCAGATGATGCGGACGCTGATGGCGGGGGTCACGATGGGGGACGGTTGCGGCTCGCGGACTGACCGCCCAGTCCTGCATTGGTCCGCAGCCAGGCGGTGAGCGCTTCGGTGAGCCCGTCGTCGGACCTCGCGGCTCCCTCGCCCTTGCGCACGGATCGGATCCGTTCGAGGACCTGCCGGTGGTAGTGGCGGACAGCGGCGGCTGCAGTGGCCGGGTCGCGGCCGCCGATGGAGTCCATGATCCTCAGCCGCTCGGGGTGGAGGGCGCCGACGACCTGTCCGACGCGGGATGAGAGCGCTCTCCGTCCGTCGTTGACAGGCGGTGGTGCGCGGCGTTGACTGCCGCCATGACTTCTCTGGCCCTGCCCGAGGTGCCTTTTGCGCTCGTGCCCGACGGTGAACCGGCGTGCGCCTGCGAGTACGCGGACGGTGTGCTCCGGCTGACCGGCGCGGCAATGACCGACATGTTCGTGGACCCGGCCGGGTCGGCCGAGGAACTCCCCGATGCCGGAAGGCCTGCTGCTGCACGCCTCCGAGCGGCGCTGGGCGAAGCTGTGCTTCGAGTACTCGCCGCAGAAGCTGCCCACGGCCGTGACCGTCGTCACCCGCGGGACCTCGGACGACTCCAACTCCTTCCAGGTGGAGGGCAACAGCCTCTGGCTGCGGATCACCCGCGTCGGGCAGGCCTGGGCGTTCCACGCCTCGACGGACGGCAGTGGGTGGCATCTGCTGCGCTACTTCACCCTTGGCGAGGACGAGGCCGCCGAGGAGGTGTCCGTGGGCTTCCTGGCCCAGTCGCCGACCGGCCGCACCTGCACGGCGACCTTCGAGCAGATCTCCTTCACCTCCCTCTCCGCGCCGGCCGATCTTCGGGACGGAAGCTGACGCCCAGCCGGCCGGGAGCGATCCGCTCTTCGGCGAAGCCGTAACTCGCTTGCCGGGCCTCCGGGAACCGGACAGGATGTCGACCGTGATCTCTCAACTCTGCAGCCGCCGTCAGAACACCACCACGCCTGCAGAGGATCATGACCTTGAGCTATGTCATCCGCGAGTACACGCCCGTTGACGAGACCGCCTGGCTGCGCTGCCGGGTGCTGTCCTTCCTGCACACCGCCTACTTCGACGACGTCCTGCGCGCCAAGCCCGACGGCCAGGCCCCCGGCCTGGAGCTGGTCGCGGTCGACGGGAACGGCTCGATCGTCGGGATCATGGACACGAGCATCGACGGCGCACGGGCCACCATCGACACGGTCGCGGTGCACCCCGATCACCAGCGCCGCGGCCTGGGCCGACAGCTGCTGGAGCGGACCCGCTCCCGGGCGCGCGCTCTGGGGGCGACCACGCTGGACGCCTGGACACGCGACGACGCGGACACCCTTGCCTGGTATCGGGCGATGGGGTTCGTCGAGAGCGACCACTACCTGCACGTCTACGCCAACCACTACACCGACCGTGACGAGCCCGGCCGCGCGATCGGCGAGCCGCGTCCCGGCCTGCGGCCCATCATGGCCTTCCTGCACGCCGGGCTCGCCGACGAGGAGCACCTGCGGGGCGAGTTCGCCCGCGTGCACGTCTGCCGCCGCTTCGCGATGGCGATCTGACGGGTGATCCGCCTCGGCTGAACGGGGCGACCGCTGCTGCGGTCAGTGCACCAGGGGGAGGAAGATCGTGTCGACGATCTCTTCGAGGACGTGGTCGGGCACGGGGGCGAAGGTCGTGAGGAATTCGTGGCGCAGCAGGTCGAAGGGGAGGGACTTGATGCGTTCGGTGAGGAGTTCCGGTGTGATCTCGCCGCGGTCGACGGCGCGGTCGAAGAGTACGTCGACGGCCTCCCTGCGCCCTGTCGTGGAGGGGTCGAACAGGTCGACGGGGCGGGTTCCGGTCTCCTGGTAGTAGCTGGCCAGGTACACGCTCATGACGGTGACGAGCGGGAGGCGGGTGGCGTTGATCTCCCGCATGAGGGTGAGGACGTCCTCCCGCAGGCTTCCGGTGTCGGGAACGTCGAGGACGTGCTTCCGCAGGGTGTGGGTGATGGTCGCCCGGACAAGTGAGTCGCGGTCGGACCAGCGGCGGTAGAGGACCGGAGGGCTGGTGCCCGCGCGCTTGACGACGGCGTCCATGGTGAACCTGGCGTAGCCGTTGTCGGTGAGTTCTTCCCAGGCCGCGTCGAGCAGCGCCGTCTCCAGTGCCGCTCCGCGGCGTCGCTCGGCCATACGAATCCCCTGGGTGGTCTGGATAGAGTTGCCTATCTAATTCTAGCGGCCTAGTCTGGCTTCAGTAAGATAGAGCTCTATATCCTAAGGAGGCATTCATGAACGCCATCGATGCCAAGCCACCCTCTGCCGCCGCAGACGCCGACCGCGGCGACCGGGCCCTGCGACGCATGACCTTCACCCTGATCGTCGGCGCGCTCGCCGTCATCTTCGACACCACGATCATGAGCGTCGCCATCGACAGCCTCGCCGGGCAGCTGCACACGTCGCTCGACACCACCCAGTGGGTGACCACCGCCTACCTGCTGGCCCTGTCCGCCACGATGCCGGCCGTCGGATGGGCCCAGTCCGTCCTGGGCGGCAAGCGTCTGTGGATCGCCGGCCTGGGCATGTTCCTGGCCGGGTCGCTGCTGTGCGCCGCGGCGTGGAACGTCCAGAGCCTGATCGTCTTCCGGGTGGTCCAGGGCATCGGCGGCGGCACGCTGATGGTGCTGATGTTCACGCTGATCATGCAGGCGGCCAAGGGCCGCAACATCGGCAAGGTCATGTCCCTGATCACCGTGCCCACCGCCTTGGGCCCGATCATCGGCCCGGTCATCGGCGGCGCCATCCTGCACCTGGGCGACTGGCGCTGGATCTTCCTGTTCAATGTGCCCTTCTGTGTCGTCGGCGGCTACCTCGCCTGGCGCAACCTGACCGAGGACGGGCCCCGCCCCGGCACCCGCGCCCGCCTGGACGCCGTGGGCATGCTGCTGCTGTCCCCCGGCATCGCCGCCGTCATCTACGGCCTGACACAGCTCTCCGGATCCGAGGGCCTGACCGGCCTCAAGGTGGCGCTGCCGCTGATCGTGGGTCTGGCCCTGCTCGTCGGCTACGCCTTCTGGGCGCTGCGGCGCGCATCGGACGCCCTGCTCGACATCCGGCTGTTCCGCCACCGCGCCCTGGCCTCGTCCTCGGCACTGGTGTTCCTGACCGGCGCCGCCCTGTACGGGACCATGCTCCTGCTGCCGCTGTACTGGCAGCAGGTACGCGGAGAATCCGCCCTGGGCGCCGCGCTGCTGCTCATCCCGACGGGCATCGGCGCCCTCCTCTCCCGTTCGCTGGCCGGCCGCTGGATGGACCGCTTCGGCTCGCGTCCCGTCGCCATCGCCGCCTTCGTCGTCACCTTCGCGGCCACCGTGCCGTTCGGCTTCATCACCGCCTCCACGAGCAACATCGCGCTGATGGCCGTGCTGTTCGTGCGCGGCGTCGGACTGGGCGGGGCCATGATCGCGGTCATGGGCGCCGCCTTCGTCGGGCTGGAGCGCGAGGAGATCCCGGCCGCCTCCAGCATCAGCCGCGTCGCCCAGCAGGTCGGCGGTTCGGTGGGCGTCGCGGTCCTCGTCATGATCCTGCAGCGCGCCTCAGCCGGCGCCCGCACGCCCGCCGCCCTGGCCTCCGGATTCGGTGAAGCCTTCTGGTGGTCTGCCGCGTTCACCGCCGCGGCTGTTCCGCTGTGCCTCCTGCTGCCGGGCCGGCCCAGCCAGGAACCACAGGTCCAGGACCCCATGCCCGCCGAGGAACCCGCCGAACTCTGACCGCTCGCCCTCAGGTCCCGCTGGCCCAGAGGGCGGTGCCGGAGCAGCTGCCGCCGGCCGCGTAGACCACGAAGTTGCCGTCGCGCTGGAAGCAGATGTAGGCATCGGTGTGAACGGCGGTGTTGGTCGACCACAGTTCCGGTCCTGTGCTCCTGACGACCTCGAAGTTGCCGTTGAACTCCATGACGCCGATGGTGGTCGCCTGGACATCGGTGTTGCTCGCCCAGATGGCCTGCCCGCCCTCGCTGTAGATCACGAGGTTGCCGTCGCTCTGGTTCACGAGCTCGTAGGTGAGGTAGTCGTCGGTGGTCTCCATGCACACGGCGGTACCCGTGGATATCTCCGAACCGGGGGTGAAGTGGTAGTCCGAGCTGCTCTCACTGGTGCACAGATAAGGGAAGGGGTAGCCGTCGGGGTGTATCGCCGAGGCGTCCGCCGTGCTCGGCGCGACGACCAGGGTCCCGGCGGCGACGGCGGCCACTGCGGCCAGCCTGGCGATGAGCGGGAGTTTCATGGATCTCCTCGATTCGGCAATGTGCCTGCCCTGCGCCCGCGTTGACGCAGACGGACGCCATTGTGCACCGCTCGCATCAGCAGGCGCAGCCGAATCGGATCACGCCGGGCGTCGCACACGTCCCCATCCCGGGAGGTGCGTGTCAGGGCGTCAGGACGATCTTGCCGGTGACGGTGCCGGATTCGGCCAGGCTGAGGGCCTCCGCGGCCTTGGCGAGCGGCAGTTGGGCGGCGATGCGGGCAGTGACGTCGCCGCGGCGGACGGCGGCGAAGACCTCGGTGAGGTCGGCGCGCAGCCGGGCCCGGAAGCGGTCCTTGCTCAGCGCCTGACCCGCCCAGATGTTGTAGAAGTAGGCGTGGCGCCCGTTGGGCAGGGTGTTCCACAGCGAGGTGCGGGCGAGGATCTTCAGGACGGGCCACTGCTTGGAGCCGGTGTCGTCGCGGGTGGAGGCGCTGCCGTAGGCGATGAGGGTGCCGCCGGGGGCCAGCAGGTGCCAGGAGTCGATGACGCTTCGGCCGCCGACATGGTCGAAGACGGCGTCCATCCCGCCGGGTGCCAGCTCGCGGACGCGGGCCGGCACGTCGTCGGCGCGGTAGTCGACCGGGATGACGCCCAGCTCCCTCAGGGCGTCGTGGTGCCGGGCGGAAGCGGTGCCGATCACCTTCACGTCCGCCGCGCGGGCGAGTTGGACCAGGACGGAGCCGACGCCGCCGCTGGCGCCGTGCACCAGGACCGTCTGCCCCGCGCGCACCCGGGCCTTGCGGTGCAGCATCTGCCAGGCGGTGATGCCGTTGACCACGACGGTCTCGGCCTCCGCCGCGGACAGGCCGTCCGGGACCCGGACCGCGTCTGCGGCGTCGAGTGCCACATGGCTGGCCCACCCGCCGACCTTCACCAGCGCGGCCACCCGCCGACCGGCCAGGTCCGGATCGACGCCGGATCCGGTCGTCAGCACCCGGCCCACCAGGTCGTAGCCGGGCACGAACGGGAACGGCGGCTGGTCGTAGTACCGCCCGCGGCGCATCTGCTGCTCGGCGAAGGAGACGCCGGTCGCCTCCATGGCGATCACGATCTGTCCCCGGCCGGCGTCCGGAACGGCTGTCCGGCGGATCTCCAGGCCCTCCGGGGCCACGATGCCCGGCAGTACGACCTCTGTGCGGTGCTCGCTGTTCATGACCGGGCTCCTCTTTGGTAGATGCGTTCGTGTTCGTTAGAAGTTATAACTGTTCCGATCGGGAGAGTCAAGAACGTTAGTGATAGCCTCTAACGGACGGTGGTGCTTCAACATGGACAGTGGGAGGCAGGTCGTGATCGAGCCGGGCACGAGAACTCCGAGAGAGCGGTACCGCACCCAGGTGCGGGAGGAGGTCAAGCAGCACGCGTGGCGGCAGATCGCCACGGCCGGGGCTTCCGCCCTGTCCCTCAACGCCATCGCCAAGCAGATGGGCATGAGCGGACCGGCCCTCTACCGGTACTTCGCCAACCGCGACGAGCTGATCACCGAACTCGTCAAGGACGCCTACCGCAGCCTGGCCGACACCTTCCGCGCCCGCGCCGAGGCGGGCACCGACGTCAGCGGCCTGGCGCAGGCCCTGCGCCAGTGGGCGCTGGAGGACCCCCAGCGGTACTTCCTCGTCTACGGCACCCCCGTGCCCGGGTACCAGGCGCCCGAGGACACCCAGCGCATCGCCTCCGAGATCATGGCCGGCCTCCTCGACGCCTGCGCCGCCGAGCAGCCGCCCACCACACCGCCGACCCCGCTCGACACCCACCTCGCCGAGCACCGGGCCTGGGCCGGACCGTCCCCGGCCCCACCGTCAGCGCTCGTCCGCGCCCTCACCTTCTGGACTCGCCTCCACGGCCTGCTCTCCCTCGAGCTCGCCGGGCACTTCACCGGCATGGGATTCGACCCCGCCCAGCTCTACGCCGCCGAAACGCAGACCCTCGCCGGCCGTTGACACCGCAGCGGGGCTCAGGTCGCACGAACGGCGGGGCGGGTGCCGTAGGACCGAAGGCGGAGGGATGACAGGACTGCGGCCAGAGGCAGCTGACGCCGTCGCCGCCTAACGTCGGGGGAGGAGTGATCAACGACGAGGAAGGACACCGGTATGCGCGCGATCGTGCTGCGAGAGTACGGCGGCCCGGAGGAGCTTCGGCTGGAGGACGTGCCCGAGCCGGTGGCCGGGCCCGGCGAGGTGGTGGTGGAGGTCGAAGCCGCAGGGATTCAGTTCGTCGAGACGCAGATCCGGACCGGGAATCTGCAGGGGCTGTCGCCGGTCGGGCCGAAGGCGTTGCCGTGGACGCCCGGACGGGAGGTGGCAGGCGTGGTCTCCTCGGTCGGGGAAGGAACGGATCGGGCGCTGATCGGGCGGCGGGTGGCCGGCCAGACCGCCACTGGCGGCGGGTACGCCGAGCGGGCGGTGCTCACGGTCGACAACCTGCACCTGCTGCCCGGGACGCTGGGGAGCGCCGAGGCGGTATCGCTCCTGGGCACGGGCCGGACGGCGGTCGCGCTGGTGGAGACCGCGCGGATCGGCAAGGGCGACACCGTGCTGGTGGAGTCCGCCGCCGGGGCGGTCGGCACGCTGGTTCTGCAGCTCGCCCGCGCGGCGGGAGCCGAGCGGCTGATCGGGCTGGCCCGTGGGGAGGAGAAGCTGACGCTGGTACGGGAGTTCGGCGCGGACGCGGCCATCGACTACACCGAGCCCGACTGGCCGGAGCAGGTCCGGCGGGTGGCTCCTGACGGCGTGACCGTGGTCCTGGACGCCCTCGGCGGGCAGACCGGCCGGGATGCCTTCGCGCTGTTGGCCCCGGGCGGACGGTTCGTCATCTTCGGCTTCTCCAGCGGGAGCATCACCCAGCTGGATCCGGCCTTGGTCGCCGAACGCGGTGTCACCGTGTCCTCCTACTTCGGTCCGCCGACCGGCGATCGCGGCCCCGAGGTGCAGATGCGCCAGACCCGTGAGGCACTGACCGCGGCGACGGAGGGCAGGCTCCGCCCCCTCGTCGGCCGGCGCTTCCCCCTGGCCGAGGCCTCCGCCGCGCACACGGCGATCACCGCGAGGGCCACCGTCGGCAAGACCGTGCTCATCCCCTGAGCACCGCACCCGCGCCCTGTCCGTGCCGGGGTGGACTCGTGCATGATGGACGGATGGCTGACGAGGATGCCGACGACGTTTCCCGGGGCGAGCTGCTGCGCCTGTACATCGAGGGCGTGCGTGCGCGGATGGACGAGGTGCACTTCGGAGTCTTCCTCAAGGCGATGAGAGGTCTGGCGGACTTCGCCGAGTCCAAGGGGAAGCTGGGCACGGTCGAACTGGACGACGACGAGGAGCAGTTGAGGGACGAGGTGATGACCGAGGTGATGCAGGCGGCGGGGATCCTGGTCACGGGTCGGATGGACCATCAGGTCGTCGACCTCGGTGGCGGGATCCTCGCCCTGGTCACCCCGGAGGAGGCAGCGGATCCGGCGGTGCTGGAGCGGATGCGGCAGCACTGCGCCGCCTCCAGCAGGCGTCGCCGTGAACAGGACGCCGAACTGCGCGGCATAGCCGAGGCGTCCGGTCTCTAGCCCGCCGGTGCCGCTGCGGGCTCAGGCGGCGAAGCCGCCGTCCACGGCGGTATTCGGACATCGCGTTGGACGCCCGGAGCGTCGCGGCGGCGACCTCCGACCCCGCGTCACGTCCAGGGCTGGATCACGGGAAGGCGACCGAGCTGTAGGGGTCCGGGGTCGCGACTGCGGTGCTGCTGTCCCAGGTGACGACGGCTCGGCAGTTGACCGTGGGCGTCCCCGTGCCGAGCGTGCCCGCTGTCACGGCCGCAGCGATGGCTGTGCTCGGGTCGGTGAGGGAGGAGAGCAGGCCGTTCGACAGGGCCGCGCCCCCTCTTGGCAGGCCCAACCCGGTGACAAAAATATCCGTGGGCCTTGAGGTGGTCGGATAGAACGTCGCCTCGCCGCGGATGGTATAGGTTCCCCTGGTCGTGTCATTGATAGTTGTGGCGTCGGGGATGATCGAGCAGAGTCCGAAGGTGTCGTCCCCGCCGTCCGAGACTCTTCCGGTCGGACCTACCAGCCAGGCCTCCCAGTACTGGACGACGGTGGCGCTGGTCGAACCCGGGTTGTATGTGTTTGTGTACGTGTCGATTTGACCGGGTGTCATTCTGTTCCAGGTGGTTGTCGACGCGTCCCACAGGTCCACCGCGAAGGCCCGTGTGACCTTCTGGACGATCAGTCCCGCGTGACACGGATTGACGGCCCATTTGCGGGTCCGCTGGAAGCTCCCAACGGGCCCCTCCTCCTCCAGTCTCACCACATTCGTCGCCGTCAGGGCCGAGGCCGCGGTGGGCGCGGACGTTCGGGTTCGGGTGCGAGTGGGCCTGGTGCGCGGCATGCGCTGGACGGGCGCATGAGTGTGGCCGTGCGGTGGCAGATCGCGCTGCGGGGGAGCGTCGGACTCGGACACGTCCCGGCGTGCCTCCCTCTCCGTACCCGGCGGAGCGGAGCGCTGCACCTGCCGCCGCTGCTCCAGGAGCCGCACGACCGCGGCATTGCCGACGGTCCGTTGCAGGGCGAGAACCGTCATCGGAGACAACGGGCCCTGCACCTGGGCGGACAGCGTGCCCAGGTGCGCCGCGTCGGCGCCTTCGCGCCCGGGCGCGCGGCGCAGCGCGGCCTTCTCGTCCTGTGGCTGCTGCTCCTGATCCCGCACTGGTGTCCCTCACAGTTCGGTGCTGCCCATGGGACTGACCCCGAACAAGAGATAGCGGTTGGCCTGCTGGACCGGAAGGAGCAAAAGGGCACCGGAAGAGGCAGATCCCCGCCGGACGGTCGCCCGGCAGCTGTCAGGCCTGCCCGGTCTCGAAGCGGCTGACCTTGCCGCCGTCGATGTCGAACCTCCAGGCGGTGCGCATCTCGCCCCAGGTCTCGTTCCGGAAGTTCGCGATCAGCGCGCGGCCTCCGTCGGCCTCGGACTCCACCTGCATGTGTCCGCGCGAGGAGAAGATCTCGCGGTCCACCCACTGCTCGAGGTCGCGGTCCGATCCGTCGTCGGACATGGTCGCTCCCTCTGCAAGCAGGGCGAGGAAGGACTGGCGGTCGTTGTCGTTGATCGCGGTCACCAGGGCGCGGACCGTGGGGTCGGAGAGCTTGGCAATGGCGATGGGCATGGCGAGGCTCCTCATGAATCGGGATAGACTGCCACATACTATTACACAAGGTGACCAATAATGACTGGCAGTAGCGACCGGGATGGAACGCCTCACTGATGGACCATGGGGAACTGCTGGCGACACTGGCCACAGCCGACGTGGAGCGGCGCGACTACGTCGTCCGGGCCGAGCCGTCCGACGACCTGCCGTGGGACATGGACGTGCGCGTTCTCGCCCGGGACCGGGACGACCGGTGGTACTGGGGGTTCGGCGAGCGCGGCAGCTTCGACGTACGCCGGTACTTCGGCTCCGAGGACGAGGCCTGCCGGTACTTCTTCGCCATGCTGACCAGTCCCCCCACGTCGGCGGACCGCCTCGAGTCGGAGGAGACCCTCAGGCGCAGGGCCGGGGAAGTACTGCCCCGAACCCTGGACGCCATGGACGGGTGGATGGCCTCCCACCGCGCCGGCCTGGAGAGCCGCGGCATCTCGGTGCGCATCACCTCGTCGACCGAGGAGGGCGTGGTGAGAACGGGCGTGTTGGCCAAGGGGACGCGGCGCGGCGAGCTGATCGTCCGTGGCCCCGGCCGGGATTCCGCGTACCGGCGCGTGGACACCGGCCCCGAACCCAGGGATCTCGGCAATCGGGTGCACCTCGTGCACCCGAAGATCGTGGAGGAAGTACTCCAGAGACTCGCCTACTGGCTGTGAGGTGAGTCTTCCGCGCGCGGAGCAGGATCAGGCGGCTTCCAGGCGGCGGAATCCGCTGGCGTGGAAGACCAGCGGGGGCACCGTCGGGTCGGCATCGAGCTCGTGGACCCGCAGGAGCACGATGTCGTGGTCCCCGGCGCGGATGACCTGCTCGACGCTGCAGTCCAGCCAGGCGCTGGCGTCCTCGATCAGCACCGCGCCGTCCTGGGTGGCCCTCCAGCCCAGCGAGGCGAAACGGTCGCCGTCACGGGCCGCGAGCCGACGGCAGGCCTGCTCCTGGTGGGCGCCGAGCACGCTGACGCCCAGTCGGGTGCGGTCACGCAGGGCCGGCCAGGTGGTGGAGCTGTGGGCGACACAGACCGAGACCAGCGGCGGGTCCAGCGAGACGGAGGTGAAGGAGCTCGCGGCGAGCCCCGTCGGTGCTCCGTCGGCCAGGGCGGCGATCGCGGTCACACCGCTCGGGAACGCGCCGAAGACGCGCCGCAGCTGGGCGGGGTGCAGGTCCTGGTCCACGGTCATGCCGTCACCTGCGCGGTCTGCGCGCTCTGTGCTGCCAGGGCGGCCGTCACCTGGGGGCGTGCCGAGGCCAGCCATGTCTCCAGCTCCTCGGAGGCGGCGTAGTCCGAGTCGAGCAGGAACAGGCCCCGCGTGGGGGCGGTGCCGCCCAGCTCCACCAGGACGGGCTTGAGCAGCAGGTCCGCCGCCAGTCCGTGCCGCCAGTGGCCGCCGAGCAGCAGCGGCACCACGGTGGTTCCGCTCAGCGCGCCCGGCGGCAGGCCGTCGAGGAACAGCTTGAGCAGTCCGGTGTAGCTGGCCTTGTACGTGGGGCTGGCCACCACCAGCAGGCTCGCGCCCTGCACCGCGGCCGCGGTTGCGGCGACCCGGGGGTCGTCGCGGTCGAACAGCGCGGGGCCCAGGTCGGCCAGGTCGATGGTGAGGTCGGCTTGACGGCCGGTCAGGGCTTCGGCGACCAGCTGGGCCGCCTCACGGGTACGGGACAGGGGACGCGGGTTGCCGACAAGGACGACGACGGACACGGTGTTCCACCTCAGAGGGAGAGTCAACGAGTAGACAGGGACGCGGGGGAGTCGGCAGGGCGTCAGGACCCGGACCGGCGGGCCCACTCCTCGGCGAGGAGCCGGTAGGAGGTGACGCGGTCGGCGTGGCGGTGGGTGATGGTGGTGACGACGAGCTCGTCGGCGCCGGTGGCCTCGCGCAGGGTCTCCAGCTGGTCGGCGACCTGCTGCGGGGAGCCGATGAACTGGGTTTCGACGCGGTCCTGGACCAGTGTCCGGTCGTCGTCGGACCAGACGTGGGCGCGGGCCTCGTCCGGTGTGGGGAACTGGATGGCGCCCTCGCCGCTGCGGATGCTGCGCACCCACAGGCCGTAGCCGGTGGCCAGCTCGCGGGCGGTGCCCTCGTCCTCGGCGACCACCACGTCGGCGGAGACGCTGACATAGGGGCGGTCGAGGACCGTGGAGGGGACGAACGCGGCGCGGTAGCCCTCGGCGGCCTCGACCACGGTGGCCGGGCTGACGTGGTAGTTCGCCGCGAAGCGCAGCCCGTTCGCCCCGGCGACCTCGGCGCTGGTGCCGCCGCTGCTGCCGAGGATCCACAGCTGCAGGTCGGCTCCCTCGCCGGGGACCACATGGGCCTCGACGCCGTCGGCGGTGGTGTAGGTACCGGCGATCAGGGCGAGGATGTCGTCGATCTGCTCGGCGTAGTCCTGAGACTCGGCGTTCGCCTGGTGCAGCAGCTTCTTGTGCAGGGCGAAGCGCGGCGAGCCGAGCAGGTGCGCGAAGTTGAACCGGGCCGGTATGCGCAGGCCGTTGGGGGTGTAGCCGTCGGCCACGGCGGTGCCGCCGACCAGGGCGGGTTCGCGGGTGGCGGTGGGCGGCTTGCCGCCGGAGCGTCCGAGGCCGAGGTCGAAGCGGCCGGGGTGCAGGGCGTCGAGCAGTCCGAACTCCTCGACGGTGGACAGCGCGGTGCGGTGGCCGAGCTGGACGGCGCCGGAGCCGAGCCGGATGGTGGAGGTCGCGGCGGCGGTCAGGGCGAGTACCACGGCGGGCGAGGTTCCGGCGACCCCCGGATTGAGGTGGTGCTCGGCGAACCAGTAGCGGGCGTAGCCGAAGCGCTCGGTCTGCTGGGCCAGGTCGATGCTGTTGCGCAGGGCCTGGGCGGCGGTGGACCCGGAGCTGATCGGCACCAGGTCCAGGACCGCGAGCGGGGTGTTGGCCATGGCGGGTCAGGCTCCTTCGAGGGCGGTGGCGGCGGCGGTGGCGGTCGTGCGGTCGGCGGGCGGGTCCCAGTCCCAGGGCGGGTCGGGGATGTCGCGGCGCAGCGTCGGGGCGACGGCGGACTGGAACAGCTCCAGCGAATCGCGGTGCTGGGTGTCCGTCAGCCCCCCGGGTTCGGCCTGCAGGTGCAGCACGCTGTGGCCGAACCGGTCGTGGTAGCGGTGGACCTTGTCGATGATCTGCTGCGGGCTGCCGATCAGGGCCGAGCTGCGCTCGACGAAGTCCTCCAGGGTGTCGAAGACCGGTTCGACGCCGAGTCGCTTCTGGAAGCCGAGGTAGCCCTCGAACACCGGCCGGTAGTCGGCGAGCGCCTGCTGGGAGGTGGGCGCGGCGTAGAAGCCGGCCGTGCCCGCGCCGACAGCGGCCTGCGCCGGGTCGTGGCCGTAGTGCTCCCAGCGTTCGCGGTAGTAGCGGATCAGCTCGGCGTAGGGCTCGATGGGGTTGGTGACGTTGGCGGAGAACAGCGGGTCGCCGTAGCGGGCGGCCAGGTCCACCGACTCGCGGCTGGTGGCGCTGCCGTGCCAGATCCGGATCGGCTGCTGCAGGGGGCGCGGCCACACCTCGGCCCGGTGCAGCGCGGGACGGAACGTCGGGTCGGCGGTGACCGTGTCGTTGCGCCAGATCTGCTGGAACAGCTCGTAGGACTCGGCGTTGCGCTCCCACTGGTCCTCGGGGGTGACCGCGAACAGCTCGCGCTGGGCGGTGCCGTTGCCCTTGCCGATGATCAGCTCCAGCCGGCCGCCGGAGAGGTGGTCCAGGGTGGCGTAGTCCTCGTAGGCGCGGACCGGGTCGAGCAGGCTGAGCGTGGTGACGGCGGTGAACAGCTTGATGCGCCGGGTGAGCGCGGCGATGTGGCTGAGCACGACGGTGGGGGAGGAGGAGATGAAGGGGCGCTCGTGGCGCTCGCCGACACCGAAGCCGTCGAAGCCCAGCTCCTCGGCGAGCAGCGCGCTGTCGACCACCTGCCGGAAGCGCTCGTGGGTGGTGGGCTGCACGCCGGTGACCGGGTCGGGGGCATGGACGATCAGGGTGATGCCGATGAACCTCATGACGCCACCCGCCGCGTCGAGGCGTCCCGGCCCAGAGGGCTGAGACCGAGGTGGTCGCGCAGGGTGCTGCCCTGGTACTCGGTGCGGAACACGCCGCGCTCCTGGAGCAGCGGGACGACGGTGTCGGCGAAGTCGTCGATGCCGCCGGGGGTGATGTGCGGGGCGAGGATGAAGCCGTCACCGGCGTCGGTCTGCACGAACTCGTTGAGCGCGTCCGCGACCTTGGCCGGGGTGCCGATGAAGGACTGGCGTCCGGTCACCTCGATGATCAGCTCGCGGGTGGAGAGGCCCTTGGCCTCGGCGAGTGCGCGCCACTGGGCGGCGACCGCCAGCGGGTCGCGGTGCATCCGGACGCTGGCCCGGCCCCGGGCGATGGTGTTCTCGCCGACCAGGGGGTCGGTCTCGGGCAGCGGACCGTCCGGGTCGTGGGTGCTCAGGTCCCGGTTCCACAGCTGCTCCAGGAACTTGATCGCGGTCTGGCCGCTGACCTGCTGACGGCGGATCAGCAGGGCCTTCTCCTGGGCCTCGGCGTCGGTGTCGCCGAGGACGAAGGTGATGGCGGGGAAGATCTTCAGCTCGTCGTGCGAACGGCCGTACCTCGCCAGGCGGTTCTTGACGTCGGTGTAGAACGCGCGCCCCGCCTCGAGTGTGTTGTGCCGGCTGAAGATGGCGTCGGCGGAGGCGGCCGCGAACTCGCGGCCCTCCTCGGAGTCGCCGGCCTGGAAGATCACCGGCCGCCCCTGCGGGCTGCGTGGGACGTTGAAGCGCCCGTGGATGTCGAACTGGCTGTCGTGGTGGTCGAATCGTCCGGCGTCGGGATCGCCGAGGAAGGCGCCGGACTCCTGGTCCGCGAGGATCTCGTCGCCCTTCCAGGAGTCGAACAACACCGTTGCCGCGTCCAGGAACTGCCGGGCGCGCCGGTAGCGGTCCTCCTCGGCCAGGAACCCCCCGCGGCGGAAGTTCTGCCCGGTGAACTCGTCCCAGGAGGTGACCACGTTCCAGGCGGCGCGACCGGCGGAGAGGTGGTCCAGCGAGGCGAACTGCCGGGCCACTTCGTAGGGTTCGTTGAAGGTCGAGTTGATGGTCCCGGCCAGTCCGAGCCGGTCGGTGACGGCGGCGAGCGCGGTCAGGACGGTGAAGGTGTCGGGGCGGCCGACCACGTCCAGGTCGTAGATCTCGCCGCCCTGCTCGCGCAGCCGCAGGCCCTCGGCCAGGAAGAGGAAGTCGAACTTGGCGCGCTCGGCGGTCCTCGCCAGATGGACGAAGGAGCTGAATTCGATCTGGCTGCCGGCGGCCGGGTCGCTCCACACGGTGGTGTTGTTCACGCCCGGGAAGTGGGCGGCGAGGTGGATCTGCTTGAGGGGCTTGCTCATGGGGGAGGCGTCCTTGGGTCTGTGTGGGGCGGGCGGCTCAGACGGCAGGGGTGGATGCGGCGGCGTAGCGGCTGGCCGGACGGGGGAGTCCCAGCAGACCGCGCAGGGTGGACGCCTCGTAGGCGGTGCGGAACGCGCCGCGCCGCTGCAGTTCGGGCACCAGGCGGCGGGTGATCTGCTCCAAGTCGTGCGGGACGGCGGCGGGCCGCAGCCGGAAGCCGGTGAGACCGGCCGCCTGCCACTCCTGCAGCCGGTCCGCGAGCTGGGCGGCGCTTCCGGTGAACACCGGTGCGTCGCTGGTGAATTCGGCTCCGGCGCGCCCGTCGAGCCGGGCCCTGCGCGCCTCGGCGGCCTCGGCGGTGTCGTCCAGGAGGACCACCAGGTCGCCGAAGACGTGCACGGTCTCCTCGGCGCGTCCGGCCGCGGCCTGCCCCTCGCGGATCTCGCCGACGATGGCGCCGGCCTCGTCGGCGTCGCGTGGGGTGACGAATCCGACGTCGGTGGAGCGGGCCACCAGCCGGTAGGGAACGGCATGGTGGGCCAGCGCCGCCACGACCGGCTGCCCCTGCGGCGGGCGCGGGGTGATGGACGGCCCCTTCACGCTGAAGTGCGGCCCCTCGAAGTCGATGTAGTGCAGCTTGTCGCGGTCGATGAAGCGGCCGGTCGCGGCGTCGCGGATCTCCGCGTCGTCCTCCCAGCTGTCCCAGAGCCGCCGCACGACCTCGACGTAGTCGGCGGCCTCCTCGAAGGACGCGGTGACCAGCTCCTGGACTCCGTGCGTGGCGATGTCCTCGTACCGGAACGCCGGGAAGGTGCGCCGTCCGAACAGCGCCGCCTCGTGGGGGCGGGCCGAGACCTGCACGCGCAGCCCCGCTCGGCCGCCGCTCACGTAGTCGAGGCTGGCGATGGCCTTGGAGAGGTGGAACGGTTCGGTGTGGGTCACCACAGCGGTCGGGACCAGGCCGATGCGGCTGGTCAGCGGGGCGATCCTGGCCGCGGTCAGCACGGCGTCGAGGCGGCCGCGGACCTGGTCGGTGCGCGCGTCCAATTCGCTGCGGTCGGAGGACTGGAGGCCGAGAGAGTCCTCGATCGTCACGAAGTCCAGCAGTCCGCCCTCGGCCTCGGCGACCAGGTCCGCCCAGTACGGGGCGGTGAGCAGTTCCCTGGGCCGGGCGTCGGGCTCCCGCCAGGCTGCGGGGTGCCAGCCCGCGCCGTCGAGGGCGACGGCGAGGTGGAGGGCGGGATGCGGCTGGGGCATGGAGGTGTCGCTTCCTGCTTGTGCGGATCCGGTGGAGCGGGTGCCGCTCCACCGGTGCGGCGGGGAGGCCGGACGGCGCCCGCGCCGGGCGGGGAGGCCCGGCGCGGCCGTCGGCATTCGGCATGGAGAGGGGCGCGGACAGGGCGGGACGCGCGGCACAGCGGTGTGCGGCGACGCGGATGGCACTGGTCAGCGGGGCGTCGGTGGCGAAAGGCACCGGACGGGGCGTGCGGTGCGGTGCGGTGTGCGACGCGGGGGAGGGACTCAGACGGTCGGACAGAGGGCGCTGGCGATGCGCTGAAGATCGATGTGCCGTCGCGAGTACGCTCCGGTGGATCCACGCACCGCCATCACCTCCAGTTTCGCTCTCGCGCTTGCGGAGACCGGGATCGGCCCCCGCCGGGTCGTCACCTGGAGCACCCCGCCGCGCAGGAGGGTTGCCGGCCAGCAAGCCAGGGCTTGTCGCTGACGCTCATAACCGGCTCACACCGTAACTCCGGAGGGCCGTCGAACACAATCCCCATAGATCGACTGGGGATCAGATCGCGACCGATTCCACGCGCTCGGCCTCGGGGACCCGGATGCCGAGGAAGGTGACCTGACGGCGTATCCGGAAGCCCAGCGACTCGTAGAGGCGGATCGCCCCGGTGTTGGCGGCCGAGGCGTGCATGAACGGGCTCTCCCCGCGTGCGCGGATGCCGTGCGCGACGGCCAGCACCAGTCGGGTCGCCAGCCCCTGCCCGCGGTGGCTCTCGGCGGTGCAGACCGCGCTGATCTCGGTCCAGCCCGGCGGGTGCAGCCGCTCCCCGGCCATCGCCACCAGCGCCCCGCCGCGCCTGATCCCCAGGTAGGTGCCGAGCTCGACGGTGCGGGGCAGGAAGGGGCCGGGCTTGGCCTCCTCGACCAGGGCCAGCATCTCCGGGACGTCCTGCGGGCCGAGCCGCACGGCCTCCTCGTCATGGGCGGCGACGACACCGTCGTCCACCAACTGCACGCCGGGGATGCTGCCGACGGTCTCCCAGTGCGCGGGCGCGGAGCCCCGGAGACCGGCCAGCGGCACGACGGCCCCGGGGCCGAGCAGTGTGGCCACATCCCGCCAGGTCTGCTCGTCGGGATCGTCCGGGAGGGCGACGAACGGGGAGACGTCCGCCGGATAGCGGAGCACCTCCCCCTGCCGGGCGGCGAAGTGCGCGTGCGGTCCCAGCAGGGACGACCGGGCCGGGTTGTCCAGCGGGGCGTAGGGGTCGGTCATGCGGATCCACTCCTCTTCCACGATCGGGCTCGTGTGCAGGTGGTCAATGTCCATCACAACAGTAGGCATTGTCTAAAGCGCGAGGAGCGGCTAACGTTCCCCCTGGTTATGAGCGTCAGCGTGATGCCCTGGCTCGCTGACCGGCAACCCTCCCGCGCGGCGGGGTGCTCCAGGTGACGACCCGACAGGACGCCGACGTCCTGAGAGCGCGAGGCCCCGACCGCCCGACGACTGCGAGGTGATTCCCGTGCAGGCACGACACTCCGGCGACAGCGCCGCCACACCGCGCCCGCAGGGGTTCCTGCAGCTGCGGGTCGCCCGGCGCCACGTGGACCTGCTCCGGGTGAGCAGCGCACTGTGTCCGAGGACGTCCCCGGTCCGTTGACCGCCCCGCGCGCCGTTCCTGCGGCGCCGGGAGACTCCTGACTCCCTGCCGACACGCCCTCACCCCGCACGCCCTCGCCTCACGCATCACGATGCGGTGCTGTGCCCCCACGGGACGGAAAGCCCACAGCCATGCCCAGTTCGGACATCTCCGCCGCCACCGCGCGCATACCCGCCGCGCCCGAACCACCACCTCCCGCATCCGCACCACGGTCCACCGCCGCAGGCCCGCGCGCCACGGACGAGCAGGTGCTGTCCGCGAAGCCGGTCCCGCTGCGCCGTCCCGGCCAGTGGGCGTCGGCGTTGGTCCTGCTGGTGCTGTTCGCGATGCTCGTCCACACACTGCTGACCAACAGCCGCTTCCAGTGGGGCATCGTCGGGACCTACTTCCTCAACGGCTCGATCCTGCACGGCCTTGAGCTGACGCTGTGGCTGACGGCGGCGGTGATGGCCGCCGGCTACGTCCTCGGCATCGGGGTCGCCGCGATGCGGCTGTCGGCGAACCCGGTGCTCAGCTCGCTGAGCTTCGGATTCGTCTGGCTGATCCGGTCCGTCCCGCTGCTGGTGCAGCTGCTGTTCTGGTATGAACTCGCCTCGCTCTACCCGCAGGTGTCACTGGGCATCCCGTTCGGCGAGGCCTTCGTGACCTTCCGGACGGCGCACCTGTTCAGCGGGATCCTCGCCGCCTTCGTCGGGCTCACCCTGGACGTCGCCGCCTTCTCCTCGGAGATCGTCAGGGGCGGCCTGCTGTCCGTCGAGCGGGGCCAGACCGAGGCGGCCCAGGCACTGGGCCTCGGCAGGCTGCGGATCTTCCGCAGGATCGTCCTGCCGCAGGCGATGCCGGCCATCGTCCCGGCCTCGGGCAACCTGCTCATCGGCATGCTGAAGGCGACCTCGATCGTCAGTGTCATCGCCGTGCAGGACCTGCTCTACTCCTCTCAGCTGATCTACAACCAGAACTTCGAGATCATCCCGCTGCTGCTGGTGGCGACCCTCTGGTATGTCATCCTCACCACGCTGCTCTCCATCGGCCAGTTCTTCGTCGAGCGCCACTTCGCCCGCGGCACCAACCGCGCTGCCAGGAAGGGCCTGTGGGAGCTGTTCCGGGGCAACGTCCCGCTGCTGGGCCGGACCGGCACCGCCCAGGGCGACCCGATATGACCGGCGCGGAACCGCTGGTGCGGATCAGGGCACTGCGCAAGAGCTTCGGCACCCACCTGGTCCTGGACGCGGTGGACCTGGACGTGCGCGAGGGCGAGGTCACGGTCCTGCTCGGGCCCTCCGGCTCGGGCAAGTCCACCCTGCTGCGCTGCGTCAACCACCTGGAGAGGCCCGACGCCGGCTTCGTCGAAGTGGCCGGTGAGCTCGTCGGCTACCGCCACCGGTGCAGCAGACTGCACGAGTTGGGGCACCGGGCGATCAACCGGCAGCGGGCCCGGGTCGGCATGGTCTTCCAGCAGTTCAACCTGTTTCCCCATCTGACCGTGCTGGACAACATCATCGAGGCCCCGCTCGCCGTGCGGGGAGTGCCGAGGAAGCAGGCGGAGGTCAGGGCGCGTGAACTCCTGGCCCGGGTCGGCCTGGCCGGCCGGGAGGGCGCCTACCCCCGGCAGCTGTCCGGCGGTCAGCAGCAGCGGGTGGCGATCGCCCGCGCGCTCGCGATGGAACCGCAGCTGCTGCTGTTCGACGAACCCACCAGCGCCCTGGATCCGGAGCTGGTCGGCGAGGTCCTCGCAGTGATGAGGGATCTCGCCGAGAGCGGGATGACCATGATCGTGGTCACCCACGAGATCGGCTTCGCCCGCGAGGTCGCCGACACCGTGGTCTTCCTGGACGGCGGCCGGATCATCGAGTCCGGCTCCCCCGAGGACGTCCTGGCCAACCCGCGCCACGAGCGGGCCAGAGCCTTCCTGGCCGCGGTCCTGTAGCCGTCTGCCGACGGATCCCACCGGCGGGTTCCTCCCCTCCCCGCCCCCATGCCTGTTCTCCCTTTCGAAAGGAACTCCCGTGACGACCGACGGACATCCGGCCCGCCACGTCCCGCGCGCGGCTCTCTGCGCGACTGCCGCCGCTGCTGTCCTCGCACTGCTCACCGCCTGCGGCTCCAGCTCCGGCACCATCGCGACGCCGGCCGCGGGGGGCACGTCGGCGTCGGGCCCCGGTGCAGCGTCCACGGCGCTGCCCACCCAGGACGTGGTCTCCGGCATCCAGGCCGACCCCGCGCTGAAGGCCGAGCTGCCCAAGGCGATCCAGACCCGGGGCACACTGATCCTGGGCACCACCCAGGCCGTGGGGACCTCCGGTCTTCCGCACGCCGGAGTGGATGCGAGCGGCACGACCGTCGGCCTGGACGTCGACCTGCGCAACGCCGTCGCCAAGGTGCTCGGTGTCACCTTTGACGTGCAGTACGGGACCTTTCCCACCGTCATCCCCGGTGTGCAGAACGGCAGGTACGACGTCGGCCAGGACAACTTCGGCGCCACCAAGGCGCGCGAGCAGGTGGTCGACTTCACCACCTACCTCAACGACGGCCAGTCCTTCCTGGGCGCCAAGGACATCAAGACCGACTCGGTGACCGGCCTCACCGGCCTGTGCGGCTACAACGTGGCCACCAGCCCGGGCACGACCTTCCAGCAGATCCTGACGAAGGGTGCGTCCACCTGCGCCGCGGCCGGCAAGAGCCCCTACACCGTGCAGTACTTCGCCGACACCGCGCCGATCTTCCTCGGCCTGGAGAACGGCAAGGAGGACATCTACTTCGGCCCGACGCTGAGCCTGAAGTACGACGCCCTGCACCTGCCGGACACCAAGTACCTCGGCCAGATCAGCAGCACGCCGGTCGGCTTCGTCACCGCGAAGGGCTCGCCGATCGCCAAAGCCCTCAGGGACGCCGTCAACCAGCTGATCGCGGACGGCGACTACGCCCGGATCCTCGCCAAGTGGGGCGTGACCGGCACCGGCGTCACCTCGTCCGTCGTCGACCCGCCCACCACCTTCTGAGCCGCGAGGAGCCCTGAGATGACCGGACCCGTTCCCGCGGTCCCGACCGCGCACAGACCGTCCTCCGACGCCGTTCCACCGCAATCCGATCCGCGCCCGCTCTCCGCCCAGCGCGTCATCCCACTGCGGCACCCGGGACGGTGGCTGCTGACCGTCGTCGTCGTGGTGCTCGTCGCCCAGTTCGTCCACGGGCTGGCGACCAACCCCTTCTACCAGTGGCACCGCTTCGCGTACTGGTTCGCCCGCCCGGTGATCATCCGCGGGCTGTGGATCACCCTGCAGGTCACCGCCCTCAGCGCGGTCCTCGGCCTGGCCGGCGGCATCCTGCTGGCGCTGGGCCGGCTCTCCAGGAGCCCGATCCTGCGGGCGGTCTGCTGGACCTACGTCTGGCTGTTCCGCTCCGTCCCGCTGATCGTGGTCCTCCTCATCCTCTACAACTTCGGCGCGCTGTACAGCAACCTGAGCCTGGGCGTGCCGTTCGGCCCCGCGTTCGTGCACGTCGGCGAGTCGGCGCTGGCGACCGACCTGGTGGTGGCCACCGTCGGGCTGAGCCTGAGCGAGGCCGCCTACGCCTCCGAGGTGGTGCGCGCCGGACTGCTCTCCGTCGACCAGGGCCAGCACGAGGCCGCAGCGGCGCTCGGACTCCCCAAGCGGTACCAGTTCACCCGCATCGTGCTGCCCCAGGCCCTTCGGGCCATCGTCCCGGCCTACGTCAACCAGCTGATCGGACTGATCAAGGGCACCTCGCTGGTCTTCTACGTCTCGCTGCTCGACCTGTTCGGCGAAGTGCAGAGCATGGGCAGCACCTACCCCGGGGACGTGGTGCCGCTGCTGCTGGTGGCCACCACCTGGTACGTGATCCTGACCAGTGTCGTCTCCGTCGCCCAGTACTACGTGGAGCGCTACTACTCCCGAGGAGCGCTGCGCACGGTCCCGCCGACACCGCTGCAGCGACTGCGCAGCAGCATCCGCAACCTGCGCAACCTGCGCAACCGCATCGAGATCGGAGCGGTGACCGGATGACCGCCGTGGAGGTCCACGGCGTGCACAAGTGGTACGGGACGCACCGGGTACTGGACGGGGTCGACCTGACCGTCCAGCCCGGGCAGGTCGCCGTCGTCCTGGGGCCCTCGGGCTCGGGCAAGTCGACCCTGCTGCGCACCATCAACCACCTCGAGCGGCCCGACATCGGCCACGTCAGCGTCAACGGCGAGCTGATCGGGGTGCGCAGGCACGGGGAGCGACTCAAGGAGCTCAGCGAACAGGTGATCCTGGCCCAGCGACGCCGGATCGGATTCGTCTTCCAGAACTTCAACCTCTTCCCGCACCTCAGCGTGGTGGAGAACGTCGTCGCCGCACCGGTGGCGACGGGTCTGACCTCCGCCGCCGAGGCCCGGCGGGTGGCGCTCGCCCTGCTGGAGCGGGTCGGGCTCGGCGACAAGGCCGACGCCTACCCCCGGCAGCTCTCCGGTGGCCAGCAGCAGCGCGTGGCCATCGCCCGGGCACTGGCGCTGCAGCCCGGAGTGATCCTCTTCGACGAGCCGACGTCCGCCCTGGACCCGGAACTGGTCGGTGAGGTGCTCGCCGTCATCCGGGACCTCGCAGGCGGCGGCACCACCCTGATCGTGGTCACCCATGAGATCGGCTTCGCCCGAGAGGTCGCCGACCTGGTGGTCTTTCTCGACGGCGGGCGCATCGTCGAGCAGGGCACCCCGGCGCAGGTCCTCGACAACCCCCAGCACCCGCGCACCCGGGAATTCCTCAGCAAGGTCCTCTGACCCACTTTTGCACGAGCACAAGGAGAACCATGTCCAGCCCCCGCTCCAGACGTTCCCGACTCCTCTCCGTCGCCGCTGTCCTCACAGCCGTCGCCGGCGGACTCACGGCCTGCGCCAGTGGCACCACTGCCTCGACATCCGCCCAGGCCGGCGCGGACGTACCCGCGGGCAGCACCGTGGTGGACGTCGGCGCGCTGTCCAACGGCGCCGCCACCGAGGTCAATCTGACGGTGGCCCAGGTCGCCTCCATCCGCGCCGAGTTGCCCGCCTCGGTGCGCAGCAGCGGCCAACTCACCATCGGCCTCGGCCTGTTGCCGTCCGGTGCGCCGCCGCTCGGCTTCGTCGGCTCGGACCAGCAGACGCTCACCGGCTCCGAGCCCGACCTCGGCCGGCTCGTCGCGGCCGTCTTCGGGCTGAAGCCGGTGCTGGACAATGCCACGTGGGACAACCTGTTCGTCGGCATCGACAGCGGAAAGACCGACCTCGGCTTCTCCAACATCACCGACACCGAGCAGCGCCAGGAGAAGTACGACTTCGCCTGCTACCGCCAGGACAACCTGGGCTTCGAGGTCCTGAAGAGCAGCACCTGGAACTTCGACGGCAACTACGAGAACCTTGCCGGGAAGACCGTGGCCGTGGGGGCGGGCACCAACCAGGAGAAGATCCTGGAGGAGTGGCAGACCCGGCTCAAGGCCCAGGGCAAGACCCTCACCATAAAGTACTTCCCCGACGACAACACCACCTATCTGGCCCTGGACTCGGGCCGTATCGACGCCTACTTCGCTCCCAATCCCGGGGTCGCCTACCACGTCAGGCAGACCGCCGACACGCCCCACCCGACCCGCAGCGCGGGCAAGTACTCCGGCGCGGGAGCGACTCTGCAGGGGCTGATCTGCGCCACCACCAAGAAGGGCGACGGGCTGGCGCAGCCGACCGCGGATGCCATCAACTATCTGATTAAGAACGGCGACTACGCCAAGTGGCTGGCCGCCTGGAACCTCTCCAACGAGGCCGTGGGCAGCTCCGAGATCAACCCGCCCGGCCTGCCGCTGAGCAACTCCTGACCGAGGCCCCCTGCCCAGCAAGCCCGTGACCCCGGCCTCCCGCCCCCACCCCATCGCCCCGAGAGAGAGGACGACAGCACAGTGCCACATGTCGTAGGAGTGGGCGGCGGGGTCACGGGCGCCGCCACTGCCCGGCAGATCGGCGAACCCGCCGTGGGACGCCTTGATGAAGGGACTACCGCATGACCGCGACACGTCCGGCCACGGCCTTCCACTGGTTCCTGCCGACCGGCGGGGACGGGCGGCGGCTCGGCGGCTCCGTCCACGGCCTCGGCATCGGCGCGGACCGAAGCAGCGTCGACAACGCCGACGCCGCTCGCGCCGACGGCTCGCGCCCGGCCGGGCTGGCCTACCTCTCCCAACTCGCCGAAGCCGCCGACGACCTCGGCTACGAGGGTGTGCTCACGCCCACCGGCGCGCACTGCGAGGACGCCTGGATCGTCACCGCCGCGCTCATCGCCAGGACCCGACGGCTCAAGTTCCTGGTCGCCTTCCGCCCCGGACTGATAGAACCCGCCCTGGCGGCGCAGACCGCCGCCACCTTCCAACGCCTCTCGCAGGGACGGCTGCTGCTCAACATCGTGGCCGGCGGCAGCGACTCCGAGCAGCGCGGGTACGGCGACCGGCTGGGCCACGACGAGCGCTACGCCCGCGCCCAGGAGTTCCTCGACGTGGTCAGGGCCTCGTGGACCGGCGACCACTTCGACCACAAGGGAGATCACTACCACCTGGAAGGCGCGCAGCTGCGCCGTCCCCCTGAACCGGCGCCCCGGGTCTACATCGGCGGCTCCTCCGACCCCGCGATCGCGCTGGCCGCCCGGCATGCCGACACCTATCTGACCTGGGGCGAGCCTGTCCCGCAGGTCGCCGAGAAGATCGCCAGGGTGCGGGAGCGGGCGGAGGCCGAGGGCCGCGCGCTGCGGTTCGGGCTGCGCATCCACGTGCTCAGCCGGGACACCTCGGCCCAGGCCTGGCAGGCCGCCGACGCCCTGATCGAGGGTCTGGACGACAAGGCCATCGCGGCGGGACAGCAGCGGCTGCGGTCGCTGCAGTCGGAGGGCCAGCGCCGGATGCTGGAACTGCACGGCGGCTCCCGGGACCGGCTGCTGGTCGCGCCCAACCTCTGGGCCGGGATCGGCCTGGTCCGCGGCGGTGCGGGGACGGCCCTGGTCGGCAGTCACGACGAGGTCGCCGAACGGATCGCCGAGTACCGCGCGGCGGGCGTCGACGAGTTCGTCCTCTCCGGCTACCCGCACCTGGAGGAGGCGTACACCTTCGCCGAGTGCGTCCGCCCCCTGCTCTGAGTCCCTGTCAGCCCCCGTCAGCACACGTCAGCAACCCGAACCGAGGCCCGATGCCCCACCACGACGCCGACCGCCCCGACCCCGCCGACCTGGTGGAGCAGGCCCTGAGCAGAACCCCGGTGTTCGACGCGCACAACGACCTGCCCACCGCGCTGCGCGCCCGCTCCGGCTACAGCGTCGAGGGCCTGGACGAGGTCAGGCCCGACCTGCAGACCGACCTGCCCCGGCTGCGGGCGGGCGGGGTCGGCGCGCAGTTCTGGTCGGTCCACGCGCCCTCGCACCTGCCCGAGCCGGAGGCGGTGGTGTCCACCCTGGAGCAGATCGACGCCGTGTACCGGCTCGTCGCCCACTATCCGCAGGACCTGCGCGTCGCCTACACCGCCGCGGACGTCGAGTGTGCCTTCGCCGACGGCCGGATCGCCTCGCTGCTCGGCGTCGAAGGCGGCCACAGCCTGGCCGGATCGCCCGGGGTCCTGCGCGCGTTCGCCCGCCTCGGCGTCCGATACCTGGCGCTGACCCACAACGACAACACCGCCTGGGCCGACTCGGCCACCGACGAACCCGGTGTCGGCGGCCTGGACGACACCGGGAGGGCGATCGTCGCCGAGCTGAACCGGGCCGGCATCCTCGTCGACCTCTCCCACACGGCCGAGAGCACCCAGCGCGACGCGCTGGCGGTGACCACCGCTCCCGTGCTCTTCAGCCACTCCTCCTCGCGCGCCGTGAACGACCACCCGCGCAATGTCTCCGACCCGGTCCTGGAACTGCTGCGCGCCAACGGTGGCGTCATCCAGCTCACCTTCGTGCCCGCCCTCGTCTCGGCCGCCGCCCATGAGTGGGCACAGGATCTGAGGGCCGAGCGGGAGCGCCTGGAGCTGCCGACGGGCTCCTGTCCGTGGCCCCGCGCGCCCCGACCGGGGGAGGATCCGGCGCTCGTCGCCAAGAAGTACGCGGCGGCCTGTGCCGAGCCCAGCGACGACCGGCTGCAGCGTTGGCTGGCAGCGCATCCCCGGCCGGAGGTGACGACGGTCCAGGTCGCCGATCACGTCGACCACGCCCGTGAGGCGGCCGGCGTGGACCACATCGGCCTGGGCGGCGACTACGACGGAGCCGACCACCAGCCGACCGGTCTCGCCGACGTCTCCGGCTACCCGGTGCTGCTGCGCGAACTGGCCTCCCGGGGCTGGTCCCGCTCCGACCTGGAGGCGCTCACCGGCCGCAACGTCCTCCGCGTCCTTCGCGACGCGGAGGAGCACGCAGCCGAACCCCTGTGGCCGACCGCTCCGCTGAGCTGAGTCGTCGGCAGCCCCTCGTTCCCTCTGATCGGAAAGGCTCCACCATGCCTGTCGAGTTCCTCGGTATAGCCGCCACCAACGACGGCTCGGAGACCAGTCCCCGCAGCGGAGCCTCCTTCGACAAGGAGTACACGCTCAGGCTGGCCCGGGCCCACGAGGACCACGGCTGGGACCGTGTCCTCTTCGCCTACGGCTCCGGTTCGCCCGATCCCGGCACCGCCGCCGCATACATCGCCGCCAACACAAGCCGACTGCAGATCCTGCTCGCGCACCGGCCGAATGTCTCCTACCCGACCTTCGCCGCCAAGGAGTTCGCCACGCTCGACCGGATCAGCGACGGTCGGCTCACCGTCCACTTCATCACCGGGGGCAACGACCACGAGCAGCAGCGCGAGGGCGACTTCCTGACCAAGGACCAGCGCTACGCGCGCACCCGCGAGTACATCGAGATCGTCAAGCGGGCCTGGACCGAGCACGAGGCCTTCGACCACGAGGGCGAGCACTACCGCTTCCATGACTTCGTCAGCGACGTCTTCCCCGTGCAGCAGCCCCGGCCGGACGTCTCCTTCGGCGGTTCGTCTCCTGCCGCCTATGCGGCGGGCGGCGCCGTTGCCGACATCTACGCCCTGTGGGGCGAGCCGCTGGCAGAGACCGCGAAGCAGATCGAGGCGGTGAAGGCGGCAGCAAGGGCTGCCGGACGGGTCGATCCGCCGCGGATCCAGGTGGCGTTCCGGCCGATCATCGCGCCGACCGAGGAACTGGCCTGGGAGAAGGCGCACCGCACGGTAGCGGCCATCAATGACCAACGCGAGTCCCGGTCCCGGAGCCGTCGGGCCGTGGCCGGGAGCCCCCAGAACACCGGGTCGCAGCGCTTGGTCGCCATCGCCGAGCAGGGCGAGCGCTACGACCGGGCGCTGTGGACGCCGACCGCCGCGGCGACCGGCGGCGCGGGAAACTCCAACGCCCTGGTCGGCACCCCCGAGACCGTGGCCGAGGCCCTGTTGGACTACTACGACCTAGGCGTCGACATCATCTCCGCCCGAGGGTACGACCTGCTGGGCGACGCCATCGACTTCGGCCGCCACGTCATCCCGCTGGTCCGCGAGGGCGTCGCGAAGCGGGACGCAGAGCACGCCACCACGGTCGCCGGGTAGGGAACGCAGCGCTGACGAGGTGCACGGGGGCTGGGCCAGAACCCAACGCTCTCACCAGCCTTCCATGCGCGTGTCAACAGTGCTTCTTCGGTCAACTTGGCTTCGCACAGCCAGGTCTGATCTGGGATCTGGTCATGGCTGGTGCCCGCATGCAAGCATGCGGCTGGTGTGAATGGAAGCGAACAATCCATTCGCACCAGCTCTGCCCATGCGCCCACTCGCCGAAGGAGTGTCCGTTGAAGAACGTCACCACGTGGCTCACGAGGTTCCTGGTGGCTCTCACCGTAGCCGTCACCGCGCTCGCCGGTGCTGCTGCGACCGCGCAGGCCGCCACCCCCACGGCCGTCCGTCCCGCGACCTCGTTCTCCATCTGTGCCAACTCGCCGATCCCCTCCGGCTACGTGATAACCATGATCAACACTGCGGCTCCGTCCTGCGACGGCTTCGCGCAGTACACCATCCAGACGCCGGTCAGCACCGGCATCCTGATCTGCCAGAACTCGCCGATCCCGTCGGGCTACGTGATCACCATGATTAATGGGGCCGACCCCTCCTGTGACGGCTACGCGGGCTACTTCATCCGGACGCCGGTCAGCAGTGGCATCCTGATCTGCGAGAACTCGCCGATCCCCTCCGGCTATGTCGTCACCAGGATCAGCGGCGGAGACTCCTCGTGTGACGGATACGACGGGGAGTTCATCGTCGCCTAGAAGGCTGGTGAGGGTGTTGGGTTCTGGTCCTGCCGTTTGAGCGGTGGGGCCGGACTCGTTTTGTGGCGCACTGTTTCCGGCGGCGATGTTCTCGGACATGTACCCTTCTGCGAACGGGCGCCCCACCGTCGCCCGGCCGCCACCAGCGCGGCACTGCCTAGCGTGGCAGCCAGGCCTCGGGGGAGTCGGCGAGTCTGCGCACATGGGTGGGAAGCTTGCCGCTGAGCACATGGGCGAGGCTCGTTTCGTCAAGGACCCGTCGCAGGCTGGCCCGGGCGGCGACCCACACCTCGGGGAGGTGCTGAGCGGCCCCGCCGCAGTCGACCTCGTGCGGGCGCTGCCCGCGCACCTCGGCCAGCGGCCCGTCCACGGCCCGGATGATCGAGCCGAGCGAGATGGTGTTGGCCGGCCGGGCCAACGTGTAGCCGCCCTCGGCGCCCCGGTGGCTGCACACCAGCTCAGCCCGGCGCAGCTCGACCAGGATCGTCTCGACGAACTTCCTGGGCAGCCCTTGGTGGTCGATCAGGACGTTCGCCTTCACCAGGTCGGGTCCGTGGGCTGCCAGCTCGAGCATCGCGCGCACCGCGTAGTCCGCCTTGGCTGAAATCTGCACGCTACGGATGGTAACAGTTCGCTAACCCCATTATCCCCATAGGGATGATGTGAATGTCGGAACACGGTCAACGGCCCGGTTCCATCCGGCAGGTGCAGCAAGGCACCTCTTGGGGGCGGCGTGTACGCGTCGCGCACACCGCCCCCGAACGCGCGGTATGCCTACGGCTCACAGTCTCGGCTCGCCACGGGCCGCCGCCTCCGAAGAGGCGGCGCCCGAACGCTCACGCTGCCCGGCTGTGCCGACGGCGCATATGTCCTTGCCGGGACCGCCGGGTGCCACGGTTTCCCGGTGGCAGGCGGGCAGCAAAACCACGACAGGACTACCCCAGCCTGCTCGCACCCACCGGCCGAGGCAGCGCAGTCGACGGGACCGGCGCCGTCACCTGGGTCCGCACAAACGCACCCACCAACGCCGATGCCAAAGACATCACCATCGCCTGTTGATCAGCCGACCAGTGCAGACCGAAACCCACACCCAACGCCAGGGCCGCCTGCTCCAGACCCAAGATCGCACCCGACACACCGTCATGCGTCGATACCGCCACCAGCGCACCAGCGGCAGCGACCACGAAGGCATTCACCACCGCCTGCTGATCCGGCGACACATGCAACACCAGCGCACAGAACGCCTTCACCGCAATCTCCACCAGCGCCAACCACAACACCGGCTCCCTGCCCATGACCTTCACAGCCACTCCCTCCGCCGACGTGCACCGAGACCTACCGGATGCCCCCAAACGGCGAGGACATACCACTCAGTGCCCGGCCGCAGCCAGTGCTGACGCGATCGCCGCCTCGATCTGCGGCTGCGCGACCCGGGGCCGACCATCCGTAGCGAGGTACTGGCAGGAGATCTCGTCGGCCGTCCACACGCGCGGGCCTTTCTCTGCCTCCCCGGTGGTGTCCTCGGAGCGGATCGCCTGGTTGCCGTCCTCTCCTTGAATCCATGAACCAGGCCGGTACTCCCCGAGCACTCCCCCCGGGAGGTCTCTTGCCCGGGGAGTGCGTCTGGATTGCTGGTCAGCGGCGCAGGGCGCGGCGGGCGAGCCAGTTGCCCAGGAACTGGCCGGTTTGGACGATGACGACGATCGGACGGCTGGCGGCACGAACTGTGGCGGGTCTTGTGGTCGGCTCGAACTCGGCACCGGGCGGGGCACTGG
>Ga0302314_10002142_pt1 | contig 36914 bp, 28 predicted proteins | sample III_Palsa_N2_3_FD_200533 | JGI IMG/M metagenome (GOLD analysis project Ga0302314, IMG submission 200533) | Peat permafrost microbial communities from Stordalen Mire near Abisko, Sweden - III_Palsa_N2_3 | ecosystem: Environmental > Terrestrial > Soil > Palsa > Peat permafrost | place: Sweden...
CCCGGTCGCGAAGGCGGCTGGCCAGGCCCACGGGACGGATTTCGATCGCGCCCTGGGCGCGAGCGCTGCGGTCAGGGCGGCGGCGATATCGGGGTCGTCCGCGAGCGCGGCCGTGTCGCGCCAAGCGGTTTCCACAGCCTGGTAAGCGGCGCGGTTCGCGGGCTCCTGCCGCCAGGCGCGGAAGTCCTCCAGGGACTGCAGCGGCACCGATCGGCGGTTCAGCCGGGCGAACCAAGCCGCCGCCTCCTCGCGGGCGCGCTTGTCTGCAAAGGCCGACTGGGCCATGCGCACGGGCTCTCCCTAGTCCAAAAGCCGGCGGGCGCAGAAGGCCAAGGCCTTCTTCATGCGCCACTCGACCGTTTTGACGGACAGGCCGCAATGATGCGCGATTTCCTCATAAGTCAAACCGCCAAAGCGGCTCAACACAAAGACGTCCCGATAAGGGGCGGGCAGGGCCAGGATGATTTCCTTCAGCTGCAAAGCCGCCATCTGCTCCGCGGCCTGATGGCCGTCGGCCACCAAAGGCTCCGCCGGGACCACGGCGCCCGACGCGGCGAGCCTCCGTTTCTCGAGCCGCAAGTGATCGCGGGTGATGTTGCTGGCGACGCGCAGCAGGAAGGCCCTCGGATGCCGGATAACCCCAGCCGCTTGGTACGGAGCGACCCGAACGTAAGTCTCCTGGACCACATCCTCCGCGAAGGGGGCGATCGCCGCCCCAAAGCGGCGACGCAGCGCCCCGTCCAGCCAAACGCTATAGCGGCGGTAGAGCGTATCAAGGCCGCCAGCGTAGTTGCGCTCTAGTCCGATTGGGGCCGCTTCTTGCTCCGCCATCTTGACTGCCGGCTCCAAACCGATCCGAGGCCGCCGGCGACGGCGCTCATCAGGTTTACATACTATAGTGGATAAACTCGGGCGAGCGCTCCAGTCAACACTGCCGCATGGATATGCGGAAGCTGGTCGGCCAAAATGTGCGCCGCATCAGACAACAACAGGGATTGACCCAGGAAGAGCTGTCCGAGAAATCCGGCTTCACGCAACAGTATTTGTCGGGCTTGGAGAGCGGTCGGCGCAATCCAACAATCGTTAGTATTTATCAGATCGCCACGGCGCTCGGCGTAAATCATGTCGCCTTGGTCGCTCCGGCGGACGACGACACGGACCGATAATTTTAACGGCGGCATGATAGCCCTTTTAATGTCGTGAATTTGCTAAACTCGGCCCAGACTGGGCCCTCATCACGGAAGTCTCCCACTACTGACGATGCCCTACCCGAGGTGCATGGCGCGGCATCAGCGGGCGCGCCGGCATTTGAACCGCGGCGAACTCTGATTCATTGCGGTCGTTGGGAGAGTCCGCTTTCGGGCGCGGTCCCATCTAAGCCGGAGCGAGTCCAGTCGTGACTCTCGTACTAACCCGCTCGCGCGGGAGGAGTATTGGTTGGGCGCTTCTAGGTAATGGGATTCTCCTGCCTGAGGAGGCGCGCGAGTGCGGCGGCAGGATCGTGTCGACGGCCGACGGCGGGACTTACGCTTATGTCATGTTTGCGCAGATCCCGGCGGCCAGGCGCAGCGTCGGCGCCCGCTCGAAGCTGGGCTCGGTCACGGTTAAGGCGATCGGCCTTGACGGGGTAAGCGCGACGACGACCTTCCCGGTCATCGCCATTGTTGAGAAGGACCCGCCGCCGCCGCCCAAGAACGTCGGCAAACTTGTTCCGAAAAGCCTACTAGCGTGGCGCGAGTCCAGAGCGACGACGCGCGGGCGGGTCACGATAATTGACCGAGATCAAGCCGGAGCGCCTACTTAAGGGGTGATAGGCCTGCGAAATCGGAGCTTGGGGGGCTCAACCAATGAAGATCGGCGAACATCTGATCTCTAACGTTCTTGGCGCGCTGTCCGTCATCGCGCTTTTTTTCTCCACTTCGCCTGTTCGGGCTGATCCGCCCCATCCTCTACCGCCGCCGCCGATCAATCTTCCCGTGCTCAAGATCACGAGCATCACGCCCGCCCAACCCACGGTCGGTGAGACGGTGACGGTGGCCTACCAACTCACCAATGTGGGATCGGGCGCCGAGGCGATCTCGGGCTTCATCCATGGCGGCTATAACGGCCAGGGTTTGCAGGCGTCTTCCGGTGCTCCGGACGGTAGCGTCACTGCAGCGCCGCACAGCGCCTTGACCGGAACTCTCACCTTCAAACCGGCCTTGCCATCTTCGAGCGATCTCACCGTGGCGCTGGATGGCCCGCCGATCTGTCCTTCCAGTGGTGGAGGCCCCAAGCTCCCCTGCCGCGTCAAGGTGCTGGCGAGCACGACGGCTCTGCTGACTGTGGTGCAACCCACGGTCCACGTCCGTATTTCCGGCCAGAGCTATGCAAACGTCGCGTCCAAGGACAGCCAGGATGGCGTCTTCTCGACGAGCCAATACCTCTACGTCACTCACAGCCCGGGGTGTGGTTGGTGGGGCAACAACGCTACGGACAAATTCTTCGACAAAAAGGCGCTTCCGGCCGGCGCAGTGCTCGAGGGCGTCGACTATCTCGAGTTTTGGCCCAAGAGCGTGGACGCCAGCTACGCCAGCGGCAACGTCTTTGGAAGCGGCGGGTACGGCGCCAGCGAGACCAATAGCCCACCGCCCTCGGTGAAGTGGCAGAACACCTGCTGGGGTCCGTTCGGCGGCCAGAACGTCATTTACGCAATTAGTTTCAGGGTGGCGATGCCTGCGGGGACCGATCTGGGCGAGCTGACCTCCGATCCCGGCGCGATCCCGAACGCGCCGACCGTTCCTCCCGGCTATTCCAGGACGCCCGGCACGAGCCCGGCCACAACACCGGCGGCCACGCTCAACCTCATCAATAACGGGGTCTCGTTCACGGGGACCTTTGGAAGCTCGGGCGCCACGGGGACGTTGACGGCGGTCACCAACGATCAGAACGAAGCCATCGTCGTGATTACAGACGCCAATCTCGGCGCGGGGTGCGCCAGCTCCGGCAACGTCACCTTGGCCGCCGGAGCCACGACAACCCCGGCGCAGATGCAGATCCTCTACGGATCAAAGACGCCCAAATATCCAAAGACCCTCGGCGCATGCCTGGTGCGATTGAACGACGGCAGCAAGCAGTTCCTGATGGTGAACCTCGCCTACACACCGCAAAATTGAACTTCGCGAAATTCCGCAGACGGACCTACCAGGTCCGCCGCGGGAAGGTGTGAGCCTTGCGCTCAGTAGGGACGGCTTGGGACGGTCTCGATCTCCTTCAGGAGAAGGCGCTCGTTGGAGCAAGCTTGGCTCACCGTTTTTGGATAGGGCACTCTTGGGCAATCGGTCCCGAGGTTCCAATACCACTCCTTGTGGAGGGATGGGCTCTGAGGCGGGCCGCTGCCGTTGTTGGTCCCCCAGTAGCCAGCGAACCAGCGAACGAGATTGACCTCGTCGGACGCTGTCGGATCGGGCGCAACGCCGTCCTTGTCGCCAAGATCGGTAAAGCCGTTCCCGAAATAGGCGTACTGGCCCGTCCCGTTGTGTTTGCTGGCTCCGTAGATCTTCCAATTGGGGGTCGGCCAGAACTCATGACCGCCCCACTCGACATACGCGACCGGATGACGGAACTCTGCCTGCGAGGGCGTCGACCCACTGGAATCTGAAGACGTATCGGCGGCCAGTTGCAAGGTGTTGTTTTTGGCTTCGGCCTCCTGGACCCCTTCATTGGGACCGCCAACAGGCAACCACACGCCCTTGGCCTTGATCGAAAAGGCCGGGGAATACTTACCATTCGGACCACCGTACTGGTAGGCAGGGAAGGTCGGCCCCTTGCCGCCGCTCCCTCGGGAAGGAACGTTGACGGGCGCGATGGAGCGGGATCCCAAGCTCATGTCGAACCCTGCCTGCTTGCCGTGAAGGTAGTGGTAGACCGCCAGGATCGCCCGGTCCGAACGCGATGAGAGCCACCAACTTGGATCGACATAGAGCTGGACTGAACACCAGTCGCCCGCATGGTCGGTATAGCCTTCAATGAACTTCGCCCCATCGTAGTCGTGGCTGTAGCCATAGAATTGCCAGTATTCTATCTTGATCACTGGAGCGCAAGCGACAAATAGTTTGCAGTTGTAGCGCTTCATGAGCCGCGCCTTCAGCGTCGTGTCCGCGTCGTCCTGAAGCGAACTGACGTCCACCAGCACGGCCCTGGCGTAGAGGCCGATATCCTTGCCTGACGCGTGGTTCGACATGACTGTGGCCCAATCGGTTCCGTTTTCGACGCCCTGGGAAGGATGGACGTAGTAGGGCACAGGCAGGACGGGTTGGCTTGAGCTGATCGTTCCGGTGGCTTTGGTTCCGGTCGGATCAAGCAGCACGGCCGGATTGGTCAGGGCGGGCGGGTCCGCTGGCCCATCCAGCGTCGAGCCCTTGGCAAAGGTCATGATGTCGATCGGCGAGTACTTCTCGTCACTGTCGTGGTCGTAGGAGTAAAGAAGAAGCGGCGCGTAGTCCTTCATGATCTGGACACGCTGCGCATCGGTGAGGGTCGCGCCAATCAATGGGTTCGGGGCAGATGCGTTGATCTGTGCGCTCCCCTGCGCGACAACGGTCTGAACGGGCACGGTCTTGGTCGCGGGCGCCTTGGGGGCGGGCGTGGGCTGTGACGGATCAAGCTTGGTCGGCGGCTTGTTCGAGCTCGTGTCGGGGACCTTCTCCATCGTCGTATTGATCATCGTGACGGTGACGGTGGATACGCCAGGTCCAGGGATCACCGTATAGGTTCCACTGAGGACCTTTCCCGCTTGCACCGAGCTAGTATTGATCGTGCCGCCCGAGGTGAGCGCCGCGCCGTTCATCCCGTAGACGACCGTTCCAAACAGAGGCTTGCCGGTGGTGTTCTTAAAGCTCCAAGTCACCACAACCGGCTGAGCCGGGACCGCAGCCCCAGCCCCGACTGTCATGGTCAGCGCTCCTGCGGCGCCTGCCGGGCCGGCGAAAGCGACGAGCGAAAAGGCCAGGGCGCTCAGGACGAGAGCGCTGGTCCAGGTGCTGAACACGTGTCGAAGCCGAACTGTGGGCTCGCCCAGGTGCACCAAGGTCTTGTTATGGTTGAAAAGATAAGTCGGCATGGGCCCCCGCCGTTTGGAGTGTCTACGCGTTGCTTGCTCCACAACCGAAGAGTGCATGGCGCGTTGCTGAAATACAAGGAGTTTTACGTTTGCTTTTCACCCGATGACTGATCGTACCGCCATATCGGTTGATGCCCTGGACGTCGACCTTGTGGCGCTGCGCCGGTTCGGGAGTATTGAGCTCTGGACTCAAGGGCGAGGATAGCAACGGTTGGAAGCAGGCGAGCGGAGGGGAAAGATGTGGAACGGACGAAAAGGATCCATTCATCAGACGCCTCAGGTAATACGAGGATTGGTATTCGCGGTCGTCCGGGCGATGGACTACGGCGCTCTTCCTCAGCCGATCGGCCGCCTTCTTCTCCACGATAAGCGCCGCGTTCCTCACGGCCCTTATTCCGTAAGATCAGTTCGCAACATTCCGCATTCCGATCGTGATCTTAGCGACGATCGGCACCGTCGCCTCCACCTTCATGGCCGAGTTCAGGGTTGCGCGCGTGCCGGCTCTGAGGGAGGCGGGTCGCGCCGAATGCGCGCATCTGGTCAATTACGCTCATGACACGCTCGAGCAGTTCACCGGTCAACGTTCGACACCGCCAGAATCAAGGATGGGGTCCGCGATCGGCTGCGGGTCATGGAAACCAAGCAAGGTCGGGAGTTTTCCGAAATGCAGGCTGCAGACTCGAAGGCGCCAGCGATGCCCGATGACGATTCGCGGGCAAACCGCCCAGGTGAGTGATGTTTAGCCTCGCTCGTAAAGCGACTGCAGGTTCGCATTTCAGCCGTTGGAACAAATGACGCCGTCGACTGCTCCTACGGACAGACATTCGCAGGAGGTTTCTCATGTCTATTCTCGACAAGGCTATTGCGGCAGTCACCCCGCCTGTCAGCGACGAGAAAAGGTCCGAGGCCCACGCCAAGGCGCGCGCCGCCGCCGACCCGGGCGATTGGCTCTCCCAGGTGCTCGATCACCATGAGGCGATCGATCAGGCGTTCGCCGACACGAAGGCGGCGACGACGGCCGGGGCCCGCCGCGAGGCGCAAAAGCGGCTGGGTGTGCTGTTGACCGGGCACTCCATGGCCGAGGAGGCGGTGATCTATCCGAGCCTCGCCCAGTCGGGGAAACAGGGCCACGCCAACACGGCGTACACCGAGCAGGCGGCGGCGAAGCAGCAGATGGCGGCGCTCGAGGTCATGGACCCGATGAGCGAGGACTACCTCGACAAGCTCGGCCACCTGGAAGGGGCGGTGAAGACCCACGTCTTCCAGGAGGAGAGCGATTGGTTCATCGACATGAAGGAGCAGGCTCCTGCCGACGCCCAGGCGCATGCCACGGCGCGGTACAGGGAGGAGAGCGAGCGGTATTTTGAGAGCGGTCCGTCGGTCGGCGGCGTCGCCGGTGAAAGCCGGTCGTTCGCGTCTGAATCGCCCAGCGCCTAGGTGAGAGGAGGGGGAAGGATCAAGACTTCGGTTGAAGAGGGCCGCTCGCTGTCCGACGACGCGAACCACAAGGCCAAGACCAACTCCAAGCCGAGTCAAGGCGATCGCGGCGACCACCACGCCAAATAAGACGCGGCATGAGCGCCGACCCGTTCGATCTGGCCCGCTTTGAGCGCGCAGGCGGGCGTCTTCGACCGCGCGCCGGAAGAGTTGCGCGCCGACGCCAAGCGATCGCACTGGATGTGGTTGGTGTTTCCCCGCTGGTGTGGCGGGCAGCGTGACCATCACACCATCGAACTGCTTAACCAGGCCGGGGCGCCGTAGTGTCCGGCCGCAAGCTCAAGGTTTTCCAGGCTCAGTTTGGCTTCTACGACGCCATCGTGGCCGCCTCGAGCCAAGCCGCCGCCTTACGGGCCTGGGGGGTGAACAAGAACCTTCTCGCCAGCGGCGAAGCGACTGTTACGACCGACGAGGCGGCTGTGGCGGCCGCAACCGCGCACCCCGAGACGCCGCTGCGCCGCGCGGTGGGATCGACCGAGGCGTTCGCGCTGGAGCCAACCAGCCTGCACGAAGTCCCCGATGCGCCTAAGACCGCCGTCGCCAAAGCGGCCGCAAAGCCAAAACCGGCGGGCCTGTCCGCCGCCGGCCGACCGGTCGAAGCTCGATGCCGCCGAGGCGGCCCTGAAAAACCTCGACGAGCGCCGCAAGGTCGAAGAGGCCGATCTCCGCCGCGAGGAAGACGCACTCGAGGCCCGCAGTCCGCCGCATAGGAAGCCTACGTCGCGTCTCGCAAGGCGGCGACGGCAGTCGTGGTCGAGGCGCGCGCGCCTATCGCGCGGCGGCGGCGACTAACACCGGCCAAATCGGTTGGTCAGCCCTCGATAATCGCCCGGACGCGCTGCGCCAGCGCCGTCATCTGGAACGGCTTTGTGATGACCTGCATCCCGGGCTCGAGCTGGCCGTTGCCGATGGCCGCGATCTCCGCATAGCCGGTGATGAACAGAACTTTCAGGTCGGGCCTCGTCTGGCGCGCCGCGTCCGCAACCTGGCGGCCGTTGAAGCCGCCGGGCAGGCCGACATCCGAAATCAGAAGGTCGATGCGGGCCTCCGACTGCAGGATCCGCAGACCCGTGGGCCCGTCGCCGGCCTCGAGTATCCGATAGCCCGCCTCTTGGAGCACTTCCGAGATCAGCATGCGGATCGGCTCTTCATCGTCGATCACGAGGACGGTCTCACCGAGCTCGGCTTCCGGGACGGCTTCGGCGCTATCCTCGACCTCGTCCTCCATCTCGCCGGTGTAGCGGGGCAGATAGAGGCACATGGTCGTGCCTTGGCCGAGTTCGGAATAGATGCGCACCTGGCCGCCCGATTGCCGGACGAAGCCATGGATCATGGAGAGACCAAGGCCCGTTCCCTGGCCCAGTGGCTTGGTCGTGTAGAAAGGATCGAAGGCGCGCTCCATCACCTCGGCCGTCATCCCGGTTCCGGTATCGGTCACGCAGACCGATATGTACTGGCCCGGTTCAATCTCTCGTGTCTTGGCGGCGCGCTCGTCGATCCATTTGTTGGCGGTTTCGATCGTGATGCGACCGCCATCGGGCATGGCGTCCCGCGCATTGATCACGAGGTTGAGCAGCGCATTTTCCAACTGCGGCGCGTCGACCTTCGTCAGCCAGAGCCCAATCGCGCCGACGACGTCGACCTCGATGTTGGGGCCGACGCTACGCCGGAGCAGATCCTCCATGGTCCGGATCAACCGGTTGGCGTCGAGCGCCTTCGGGTCGAGCGTTTGGCGACGGGAGAACGCCAGGAGGCATTGGGTCAAGGCGGCGGCACGCTGCGTCGACGCCTGTGCGATCCCAAGGTAGCGGTCGAACCCGGTCAATCCCTGCTCTGAAAGCCGCTTTTGCATGAGTTCGAGGCTTCCCCCGATGCCGGCCAGCAGGTTGTTGAAGTCGTGGGCGAGGCCTCCCGTCAGCTGGCCGACAGCTTCCATCTTCTGGGACTGCCGAAGGGCGTCTTGGGCATCCTTCAATTGCTCGGCCTTCGCCTGGTCTTCGGTGATGTCGCGCCCAACGGTGTAGAAAATCCCGTTCGCGGCATCGGGGACCGCCGACCAGGCGTAGGGGATGGCCCCGCCATCGGATTTGAGCAGCCGAACGTGAAACTGGTGGACCGGGCGACCAGTCTGCAGAGTGGCGACCACGTCCGCGGTCGAGGCGAGGTCGTCGGGATGGATGATCTCTGAAAACGGTCGCGCGAGCAGGTCCGCCTCGCTTCGCCCGAGGCGCTTTGACCAGGCCGGGTTTATCGACTGCAGGTGTCCATCGAAGGTGGCGACCCCGAATAGGTCCGGGCTGATCTCGAACAGCTTTTCGCGCTCGGTCGCCGCCGCCACCTGGGCGGTGATGTCGCGTGCGCTGCAGTAGTATTTTCCGCCATCAGGCACCGCCACCCAGGAGAGCCAGCGGTAGGCGCCATCCTTTGCTCGATAGCGGTTCTCTAACCGCAGAACAGGCTCGCCACGCTGCAGGGCTTCGAAACCCGCCAAGGTGCGGTTGCGATCCTCCGGATGCACGAGATCCATGAAGGGGATGGCGCCGAGTTCCTCGGACGACCATCCCAGGATGCGACCCCAGGTGGGGTTCGTGCTTTCGAAGACGCCCTCGGCGTTGGCGACGCCGAGGATTTCAGGGCTGAGCTGCCAGGTCTTACCGCCGATGTGGGACCGTCTCAGCACTTCGTTTTCGAGATTGGTGTTGAGCTTGCGAAGCTCTTCGTCCTTGCGACGCCGCTCGGTCTCATCTTGTGCAATTTTCAGAAAGCCCCGGGGTTTCCCGTCCGGGCTCGGCGGCAGCGGATGAACGCTGCCATTCATGAAGACGCGCGCGCCGTCCTTTCGAACGTGCCATCTCTCGTCGGGCGCGGCCCCTGTCGCCGCCGCCGTCTCGAGCTCGTGGACATCCACCCCAGCCGCACGGTCCTCAGGCGTGAACAGCCGAGAGGCGCGTTGGCCGACCATCTCGTCGGCCGTCCAACCGAAAATGGCCTCCGCGCCCGGGGACCAGGTTGTCACGAGCCCGGCGGGATCGGTCGTTAGGATCGCATGGTCACGCGCGCCGTCGATCACGAGACGCAAGCCGGCCTCACTGTTGCGCAGCGCCACTTCGGACGCTCGCAACTGACTGATCACGCCCTGCTGGTCCGTCGCCAGTTGGTCGCGGGCTTCCGCATCCCCGCGCAGGCGAACGACCTCGGTGACATCCTCGACCCGGTGGATGATCAACGCCACATCGCCATCACCGTTGAGCACGGGCGAATTGACCGGCGTCCACCATCGCTCGACGAACTGTCCGTCCAGGTCCCGCACGGCGTAGCGCTGGACCGCCATTGTGTCGGGCGCCTTCGTGGCGACGACCCGCTCGAGCGAGGCGGTCAGGTTGCGCACGCCATCGGCCTGCGGATCGTCCGGATCATCGGGAAAGATCTCGAACAGCGGACGCCCGATCTGCTGCTCGCGGGTCGTGTTCGTCACGCGAAGCCGGGCGTCGTTCGCGGCGACGATGGTCCAGTTGGGAGGCGCAACGACGATGAAAGGGGTCGGAGACGCGTCGAACAGCGCCTGAAAGTCCACGGACAGGAGTTGGTGATCCCCATCGCCCCGCGTCATGGACGTCGCCGGCGATGTTGGGGAACGGCGGCCATACTCAAGAACCAGAACCTCTTAATCTTACGAATCTCGCTAATTCACGGTCTGGTCTTTGACAAGGCGTATCGGTGTCATAGCCGAGTGGCTGCGCATTACTACGCTGTCCTAAGGCTCAGCTTGCTTTGCGCGTCCGCGATTTGGCGGGCGCCTTGTCAGGCTTCGCCTTGGCGGCGGCTTTGGTGCCGGCTTTGTCCTTGGCGCCGAGGCTGGCCCGAAGCGCGGACATCAGGTCGATCACGTTGGTGTCGTCCGGCTCGGCGACCTTGGCGGGCTTGTGGCCCTTCTTCTTATCCTCGATCAGCGCCTTCAGCGCCTCCTCATAGCGATCAACGAACTGGCTGGGGTCGAACGGGCCTTCCTGCTGTTCGATGATTTTCTCGGCGATGGCGATCATCGCCTGGTCAGCGGCCTTGTCGCTGATACCCCCGAAAATTTCGTCCGGTTTGCGAACCTCGGCGTCGGTCCGGATGGTGTAGGCGAGGATGCCCTTGTCGCGGGGCTCAAGCGCCAGGATGCGCTCACGGGTGCCGATGACCACGCGGCCGAGCGCGATCTGGCCGGACTTCTCCATGGCCGTGCGGATCACGCCGAACGCCTCCTGGGCGAGCTTGCCGTCTGGCGCCAGGAAGTAGGGATTGTCCCAATAGAGACGGTCGATCTCGTCGCCGGGGACGAACCGCTCGATCTCGATCGTCTTGGTGCTCTCCAGCTTGACCGAGTTGATCTCGTCGTTGGTCAGCAGGATGTATTCGCCCTTGGAGACCTCATAGCCCTTGACCAGTTCGGACCTTTCGATCGGCCCGGTGTCCGGATCGGTCGTAATCAGCTTGATCCGGTTGTTGGTCTTTGGGTTGATCAGGTTGAAGTGGACGTCCCCGGCCGAGTTGGTCGCCGTGTAGAGCGCGACCGGGCAGGTCACGAGCGACAGCTTCAAGTGCCCTTGCCAGGTCGGACGGTAAGCCATGTTGGTTCCTCGAGCGTCGCCGTACTGGCGCTTCGACCGACTCAACGACTTCGAAGGTGATTCGTTCTGCCCTCGATCGCGTTGGTCACGCGCGGCCCTTCGGTTCACTACGGCAAGGCCTACGCCCGGCATAGAGACGCACGTGGAACCGAAGCAGCGGCGCAGGATTTCAAGGTCGCCGCGCTTGGCGGCTGGAGGGCTCTACTATGTCAATTCTTGCATGGCTCGTCGTGGGCCTGATCGCCGGCTTCCTGGCAAGCAAGGTCGTCAACAAAACGGGCGAAGGCCTCGTGCTCGACATCGTGTTGGGCGTGGTCGGCGCGATCGTCGGAGGCTTCCTGTTCAACCAGTTCGGTCACTCCGGAGCCACGGGCATCAATCTCTACAGCATCTTCGTCGCCTTCGTCGGCTCGGTCGTGGTGCTGCTGATCTACCACCTGGTGTTCCGCCGCCGGGCCGTCTGAGCCGTAGACTAAGCTATTCACTGGGACGGGCTCTCGCATGAGCGGGAGCCCGTCGGCATTTCGGATGGGGCCTCGTCTAACTGCAGGGGGCGGCTTCGCCCGAATCGAGGTCGATGCGGAAGCAATGTTCGTGGCCCGTCCCGACCTCGCGCACGATGACGCTGATCTCGTGATCCTCGGTCATTGGCGGATGGAAGTCCTCGACGTAGGCGACGGCGGCGGCCTCGAAGGAGGCCTCCTCCAAAACGCGGGCGTGATGGCTGTCCACGTGGCGGGCGTGGACGCTGAACTGGCGGGTGTCGCCGGCGACTTGGGTCATGGTCCTGGTCTCCTGCTGATTGAACGCACGCCGCTGAGAAAGGATTCATCCAAGCTTACGGCTGAGCTCGGATCATGTGGCCGAGGTGATCGTTGATGATCCTGACCTGAGTCGGAGCAAATCGATGGCCGCCACCAAGCTCGCCAAATACCAGGAGATGCGCGACTTCTCCCAGACGGGCGAGCCGTCGGGGAAGGATGCCAAGGTCGTCCCATCCAAGGCGCTGCGCTTCGTCATTCAGAAGCATGCGGCCAGCCACTTGCACTTCGATCTGCGGCTCGAATACGAGGGGACCTTCCGGTCCTGGGCTGTGCCCAAGGCGCCGTCGCTCGATCCAAAAGACCGGCGGATGGCGATGGAGGTTGAAGACCATCCCCTCGACTACGGCGACTTCGAGGGCACGATCCCCAAAGGCCAATATGGCGGCGGTACGGTGATGCTGTGGGACCGCGGCTACTGGGCGCCGGAGAAAGGCTTCGAGAACATCGGCCAGGCGTTGGCCAAGGGTGAGCTGAAGTTCGTCATGGAAGGCGAGCGGATGCACGGCTCTTGGGTGATCGTGCGCCTGAAGGGCGACAAGCCGGGCAAGCCCAAGAACGCCTGGCTGCTGATCAAGCACCGCGACGAGGGCGCGGTCGAGGGCAACACGACCGGCCCGACGGACGACGATAAGTCCATCGCGTCTGGCCGGACCATGACCGAGATCACCAATGGCAAGGGCAGGGCGGCCAAGCCGAAGACCGTGTCCAGCCTGCCGGCCTTCGTCGAACCCCAGCTCGCCAAGTTGCTGGAGAAGCCGCCCGCTGGCGCGGGCTGGGCCCACGAGATCAAGTTCGACGGCTACCGCATGCAGCTGCGGACGGTCGGCGGCAAGGCGACCTTGCTCAGCCGCAAGGGCCTGGACTGGTCATCGAAGTTCAAGGAGATCGTCGCGGCTGGCGCTGCCCTGGGCGACGGGATCATCGACGGCGAGGTGGTGGCCCTGGACCATACCGGCGCCCCGGACTTCACAGCGCTGCAGGCCGCCATCTCCGAAGCCAAGACCAAGGATCTGGTGTTCTTCGTCTTCGACCAACTGTTCGACGGCAAGGAGGACTTGAGGTCGCTGCCGCTCGCCGACCGCAAGGCTCACCTGCAGGCCTATGTCGATGAGGCTCCCGCGAATATCCGCTACGTCGACCACTTCATCACCGCCGGCGACGCGGTGCTGCTGTCGGCCTGCCGCATGGACCTTGAGGGCATCGTCTCCAAGCGGCTCGATGCGCCCTATCAGTCTGGCCGCAGCGAGAGCTGGGGCAAGTCCAAGTGCCGGCAGGGCCATGAGGTGGTCATCGGCGGCTGGACCACGACGGGGGAGAACTTCCGCTCGCTGATCGCCGGCGTGAACCGCGACGGCGAGTTGGTCCACGTTGGCCGCATCGGCACGGGATTTGGCCGCGACACGGTCGCCCGGATCATGCCGCGCCTGAAGGCGCTGGAGACCGACGAAAGTCCTTTCAAGGGGAAGGGCGCGCCGAAGAAGGCGGCCGGCGTCCACTGGGTCAAGCCCGAGCTGGTCGCCGAGATCCAGTATGCCGGGTTCACCGGCGATGGCTCGATCCGCCAGGCGTCGTTCAAGGGCCTGCGCGAAGACAAGCCCGCCCAGGACGTCGAAGCGGAAACCCCCGCGCCCGCCGCGACGACCGAGCTGAGTGAGCCTTCGACGACGACCATCAAGACCAAGACCGTGATGGCGCGCGGGTCTGTACCGGTGATGGGCATCACCATCAGCCATGCGGACAAGGCGCTCTGGCCCGACGCCGGAGACGGACAGCCGGTCACAAAGCTGGAACTGGCGCAGTTCTATGAAGCGGTCGGCGAGTGGATGCTACCGCATGTGAAGGGCAGGCCGTGCTCGATGATCCGCATGCCGGATGGCATCAACGGGGCGCAGAACTTCTTCCAGCGGCACAGCGCCAAGGGCCAGTCGTCGCTGATCACCGAGGTCGAGGTTTGGGGAGACCGCAAGCCCTACATCCAGTTCGATCGGGTCGAGGCGCTGGTGGCGGCCGCCCAAACCGGCGCGCTCGAGCTACACCCGTGGAACAGCGAGCCGTTCCTCCCGGAGCAACCCGGCCGGCTGGTCTTCGACCTGGATCCGGCGCCGGACGTTCCGTTCGACGTGGTGATCGAGAGCGCCCGTGAAATCCGCGACCGCCTGGAGGAACTGGGCCTCGTCAGCTTCTGCAAAACCACGGGCGGCAAGGGCTTGCATGTGGTCACGCCGCTGAAGGCCAAGGGGACCGATTGGGCCGTCGCTAAGGCCTTCGCCCGCGACGTCTGCAAGGTGATGGCCCTCGAGGCGCCTGACCGCTACCTGATCAACATGGCCAAGAAGGAACGGACGGGCCGCATCTTCTTGGACTACCTGCGCAACGACAGGATGGCGACCGCGGTCGCGCCGCTGTCGCCGCGCGGCCGCCCCGGCGCGCCGGTCTCGATGCCCTTGACCTGGAGCCAGGTGAAGAAGGGCCTCGATCCCGCCAAGTATACGGTGCGCACCGTGCCGGCGCTGGTGAAAAAGCTCACCGCCTGGGAGGATTACTGCGACGGCGAGCGACCGCTGGCCGGCGCCATCAAGCGCCTCGGCAAGGTCTGACCCTCGACCATGGGCGTGACCAGCGCGGGTATCCTCGTCTATCGCCGAAGCGGCTCGCAAACCGCCTTTCTGCTCGGGCATCCAGGCGGTCCCCTGTGGGCCCGAAAGGACCTGGGCGCCTGGATGGTCCCGAAGGGTCTGATCGAGGCTGGCGAGGATCCGCCGGCGGCGGCGATCCGCGAGTTCATCGAGGAGACAGGGCTGCAACCGCCGTCCGTCGGCCAGGCGCTGACGCCACTGCGCCAGGCGGGCGGCAAGACGGTCCTGTGCTGGGCCGCGGAGGGTGATCTCAACCTGACCGGCTTCACGCCCGGCAGTTTCGAGATGGAATGGCCGCCGCGATCCGGAAAGCGCGCGAGTTTTCCGGAGATGGACCGCATCGCCTATTTCGATAGCGCCGACGCTCTGACGCGGATCCTGCCCTCGCAGGCGCCGCTCATCGACGAGACCCTGCTGCTGATTGAGCGCGCCTAGCTGTGCGGATCGCCACCTTCAACATCAACAACGTCAACAAGCGGCTCCCGAACCTGCTGGCCTGGCTCGCGGCGGAGAAGCCGGACGTGGTCTGCCTGCAGGAGCTGAAGGCCGAAGACCGCGCCTTTCCGCTCGCGGCCATCGAGGCGGCCGGGTACGGCGCGGTTTGGCGCGGTCAGCGGACTTGGAACGGCGTGGCGATCCTGGCCCGCGGCGCGACCCCGGTTATCACCCGCCGCGCCTTGCCGGGCGATCCCGCCGATGATCAGGCCCGCTGTATCGAGGCCGCGGTGAACGGCGTGTTGATCGCGTCGATCTACCTGCCCAACGGCAATCCCCAGCCTGGGCCGAAGTTTGCCTACAAGCTCGCCTGGTTTGAGCGGCTGAGGGCCCATGCCGCCGAGCTCTTGGCGGCCGGCGTGCCTGTCGTGCTCGCTGGCGACTACAACGTCGTGCCCACCGAGGCCGATATCTGGCCAGGCCATCATGAGCAGGCCAATGCCCTGCTTCAGCCCGAGACCCGCGCCGCCTATCAAAGTCTACTTGACCAGGGCTGGACCGACGCCTTGCGGACCCTTCAACCCGAGCGGCCCTTATGGACCTTCTGGGGCTACCTTCGTCATCGCTGGCCGAACGACAAGGGCATGCGCCTCGATCATCTCCTCCTCAGCCCATCGCTGGCGCCGAAGCTGACGCGGTTCGAGGTCGGCAGGGTTGCTCGGGGCCAGGACGGGGCCAGCGATCATGCCCCCGTATGGATCGACATCCGACATTCGCTCGCGCCACGCTCTGCAGCCCCGCGCCCTAGCCCGGCGGCTCGCGTAGGGCGGCGGGGAACGGGCCGTCGGCCGTGACGGGTTTTCGCAGGGATTTTACCCAACCTTTGAGGCGCGACACCGATTCAGTGCGATAAAGCTCTGGTTAAGCTGGGAAAAATCGGATTTCCGGCGAACCCTCCCCCTAAAGCGGCGTTGAGGTCTGACCTTCTTCTTGGCGTGCCAGCCCGTGTCAGATGTTCTCGATCCATCGCCCGCACTGCACAGCGACGGACCTGCCGCGTCCTCGCCGCAGGGGCTGGCCGATCAGCTCCAGCTCGCGGCCATCGCGGTCAACCGGACGCGGATGCCCATGGTGGTCACCGACCCGCGCCAGGCCGACAATCCAATCGTCCTCGCCAACCAGGCCTTTCTGGATTTGACGGGCTACGCGGCCGACGAGGTCATCGGCCGCAATTGCCGGTTCCTCCAGGGCGCCAACACGGACCCAAATGTGATCGCCGAGATCAAAGCGGCGATCGTTGAAGAGCGTGAATTCACGCTCGAGGTCCTGAACTATCGCAAGGACGGGACGGCGTTCTGGAACCAGCTGCACGTCAGCCCGATCCACGACGACGATGGCCGGCTGCTCTATCACTTCGCCTCGCAGGACGACGTGACGGAGTTTCGCAAAGTCCAGGTGCTGGAAGCGACCGAGCGCCGGCTGCTCAAGGAAGTCGATCATCGGGCGCGCAACGTGCTGGCGGTCGTCAACGGCATTGTCCGCCTGAGCCGGGCCGACGACCCAAAGCTCTATGCCGCAGCCATTCAGCAACGGGTGCAGGCCCTGGCCGCCGCGCATTCGCTGCTGGCCGACAAGGGCTGGCACGAGGTGGCCCTGGACGAGATCATCCGTCAGCAGCTGGACGCGCTCGGATCCGACCGGGTCCGCGCCGAGGGCCCGGACGTCATGGTGTCGGCGTTCGTGGTGCAACCGCTCGCGCTCGTCGTCCATGAACTGCTGTTCAACGCGACGATCCATGGCGCCCTATCCGGGCCGCGCGGGACACTGACCGTTCGATGGGACCAGGCGCCTCAGCCCGGCGGGTTTGAACTACGCTGGGAGGAAGCCGACGGGCCGCCACCGCCCGACGCGCGTCGCAAAGGTTTCGGCACCATCATGCTGCGCGGCATGATCGAGAAGCAGCTGCGCGGTCAGATCGACCAACAGTGGACGGGCAGTGGGCTTGTGGTCACGATCAAGGTTCCCGGCAGCCTCGATGGCCTTCCGGACCCCCTGGCGGCTTGAGCGAAGACCATGCCGTGACGCCTGATGGGCGGTATTTCGTCGTTCGCGGGCGGCTGTGGCGCATGGCCGATCCCACGCTTACGGCCCAGCGTCGACAGGTCCTGGTCGATCAGTTGATGAACGCCCGGAGGGCCGTGGCCGCCGCGCGCAAGCAGGCGGACGCCCCCGCAGAAACCGCTGCCCATGCGGCTGTGGACGTTGCCAAACGGGCCCTCGGCGAGCGAGGCCCCGTCTGGTGGACCGACGGGGCGCCCGACTTGAACCGGCATATGGCGCGAAACACCCCCTACGCCGACTGGTATGCGGCGCTGGCGGACGCGCCGGCTTAGACGCTCGCCGTCACAGCATCGCCAGCCGGGTCTTGCGCGTCGGGGCCGGGAAATCGGCGTTGATGGCGGCCAAGTCTTCCGCCGTGAGGACCAGGTCGAGCGCGCGGCGATTGTCGTTCACATGCGCCTCGGTCGCCGCCTTCGGAATGGCGATGACCGTCGGGTCGCAAAGCGCCCAGGCCAGCGCAACCTGAAACGGCGTCGCGTCGTGGCGCGCCGCGATGGCCGATAGGGCCGGGGAGGGGGGCAACCGGCCCTGGCCGATCGGACTGTAGGCTATGGTGGGGATGTGGCGTTTGGTGAGCTCTGGCAACAAGTCGAACTCGGCGCCGCGCTCAGTCACATTGTAGAGGATCTGGTTGGTGGCGCAGCCCTCGCCGCCGGCGCGGAACAGCTGTTCCATGTCGCCGTGATCGAAGTTGCTGACGCCCCAGCGGCGGATCTTTCCGGCCTGGATCAAGGCTTCCATGCCCTCGATGGTTTCCTCGAGCGGAACTGAGCCGCGCCAGTGCAGCAGATAGAGATCGAGGTGGTCGGTCTTCAACCGCTGCAGGCTGGCCTCGCAGGCGCGCTCGATCCGCCCGCGGCCAGCGTTTTGAGGATAGACTTTGCTGACCAGGAAAATCTGCTCGCGCAGACCCGCGAAGGCCTCGCCGAGTAGGGTCTCGGTGGAGCCGTCCCCATACATCTCAGCGGTGTCGATCAGGCTCATGCCTAGGTCGACGCCCGCGCGCAGGGCGGCGATCTCCTGTTGGCGCTGGCGGGCGTCCTCGCCCATCCGCCAAGTGCCCTGCCCGAGGGCGGGGACGGCCGTCTGGTCAGGGAGGGTCACCGTGCGCATCATGGTGGTGAGCCTTTACTTGCGCCTTCGGGCGAACGCTACCCGCGCCCGCGTTTCTCACGGGGGTGAGATTTTGGCCGTCCGTCCGCCTGCGCGGCGTGGTTTAACAGCGCGATGCAGGCGACACCCTTGAAGCTCCAGGTTTCCGAAATCGGCGACGTGTCCGCGCTCTGGCAGTCGCCGGCGCGGGCTGCGGCGTGCCTGGTCCTGGCCCATGGGGCCGGGGCCGGCATGACCCATCGTTCGATGGTCGCCATCGCGGACGGCCTTGAAGCGCTCGGGGTCGCGACCCTGCGATACCAATTCCCGTACATGGAGAAGGGCGGCAAACGGCCTGATAGCCCGGCGGTCGCGCAAGCGACCGTTCGCGCCGCCGTCGCGGCCGCGCAAGAGCTTGCCAAGGGCCTGACGCTGTTCGCGGGCGGGCGGTCTTTCGGCGGCCGGATGACGTCGCAGGCTCAGTCTGTCGACCCACTGCCAGGGGTCAGGGGGCTGGTGTTCTTCGCCTTTCCGCTGCATCCGGCCGGGAAGCCCGCGGTGACCCGCGCGGAGCACCTTTCGAGCATCGTCATCCCCATGCTGTTCCTGCAGGGGTCGAACGATGCGCTGGCAGAGCCCGGTCTGCTGCAGGAGACGGTCGCCGGGCTGGGCGATCGCGCCACGCTGGATCTGATCGCGGACGCGGACCACGCTTTCCACGTGCCGGCGAGAACCGGCCGCAAGGATCCTGATGTGCTGGCGAGCGCGCTGGCGACGGCGGCCGAATGGATGGCGGCCTGCGCCTGACCGCAGACCGGCCGGCGGCTTAGCGGCCTTCGGCGCGTCGCAGGGTATCGAGCGCGACCGGGCCGGACTGGCTGGTGAACACCAGCGACGACGACGACCCGGACTGCTGCGACACGCCGGAAATCTGGTGGTCGCCGCTGTCGTAGACGGTCTTGGCGCCGTCGCGCTCGACCAGCAGCCGCCGCTTCTGCGGAAAGAACGCATAGCGCATGCCGTTCTGGCCGCCGCTGGAGGCGGCTTCGCCCAGCTCTTCGGGCCACCACGGCGGGTCGAACTTCAGCGGCTCCATCGGTTTCATGGGCGCCATCGGCGTCATGGGTTTCATCGGCTCCATGCCGGTCTCTCCATAGTGTCTCGACCGCATGGCGGGCTCGCCGGGCTCTAACACCCAAGGCGACCGTCGGTTCGGCGCGGCGAGGCAGGTTTCCGCGAGGGCGGTTAGCGCAGCTGGCTGTCCTTGCTGCCGCGGCGGTTGATGCCCACGAGGACGATGCGGCTGTCCCGTCCGGACTGGCAGCTGACGCAGGTACGAGCGCCGGGCAGGGCCTTGCGGCGCGCTTCCGGGATATCGTCGCCGCATTCGACACAGTGTTCGGCGCCCTCGCCGACCGGCAGGCGGGCGCGGGCGGTGAGGACTCCGTCGGTGATGGTGTCCTCGATCTGGTCCAGAACGGCGCCTTCGTGCGCCCAGCCGGTGGCCATGTCCTCTCCGTGGTCAGAGTTGCAGCGGATTTAGATAGGTGGCGGGGCCGCGATCCAAGCTGAGCTTATGGCGCTCCACACCACGCCCCCGGGCGGCTGGACCAGCTCCGGGGACAAACCATCAAACGCGCTCGTAGGCGCCGACCAGCACGCCCTTGGCCAGGACATGTCCGGTCATCGCCGCGACCACGGCGGATCGGCCGGGCGGGTGATCGAAGTCCAGCTTTCGGTCGAGGGCGAAGATCTGGAAGGCGTAGAGGTGAGGACCATGGCCCGTGGGCGGATCGGGCGGCAGGTAGGCTGTTTGGAGGAACGAGTTACGGCCAAGGTTTTCATCGAGCCCCTCATGGTGCGGGCTTTTGAAGAGGCCCTCGTCGACCGAGGTGAGGTCCGGCGGCAGGTCCCACGCCAGCAGGTGGACCAGGGGCTCGGCGCTCGGCGCATCGGGATCTTCGATGATCAGCACCAGGCTGGTGGCCTGGGCGGGAGCGTCCCGCCACAGGAGGGGCGGTGAGATTTGTTCGCCATCAGCGGTGAACCGGTCCGGGATGTCGCCGCCGTCGCCGAAGGCCGGGCTTTCGAGGGTGATGGTGTCGGGCGCCTGGGCGAAGGCGTTGTCCTCGGCGATGATCTTCTCGTAGCCGGCGCGGACGCCGCGCAGGGCGTGGCCAAGGCCTCGGGGCAGTTTCTCAAGCATGGTGGTCTCCTTGGGGAGACAACGCCGAGGGGGAGGGGGCGTTTCACGGCTTGAGGGGTGGGGAAGGCTTTCCCCTGCGACCGAGCCCGAGGGTCTCGTCCGACCCCTTCTGCGGGGACACCCCGCAACGCCCCGGTAAAGGAGCGTGCGCGGCGAGCGACCCCTATGGGTCGCCCTGACGGGCGCCCCACGCCCCCTCGAGGCCAAAAGGAACATGGGTATTGTCGGGCGACTGGGCCTTGTTAGTCTGCAACCTGCTGTTGGGGTGAGGTTGGGTCCGTGAAGGTTGATGAGTTTAAGACCTGGCTTCAGGCTCGCCGCTGGCGTGGTCAGCCCTTGACCGCCAAAGCCATCCAACACCGAAGGGGTCGGCTCAAGCGTGTCGAACGCTCTCTGGCAGCAATGGGATTTCCGGATGCAGACGTCGACGATCTGATCTCGCGGGGGGATTTGCCCGCACTGCTGGCCAAGTTAGGCAGCTATATCGGCTCCCGCGACGGTGCGCCGCCGGTTAGTCTTGTCCCTCAGGCGGAGAACCCTGATGGTCAATTGCGAAATCTCGTAGCGGTCACCCGTCTCTACGGCAGGTTTGCCAACGGCGAAGATCCCAATGCCCATGATCCGGAAGCTGACGACGTCGAAGATGATGCGGCGGAAGTTGGCAGCGACGCTGACGACATTCGAGCTGCGGCGCTCAAGCTCTATGTCGATCCGGCACGCCTGAAGGGAGAGGCTGAAGTCTCCATTCGCGCGGGCGATCTGCACGACGCTTTAGGCCTGGACCAGGCGCACGCCAACGTCTGCCAAGCCCTCGGTGGCGCCAAGTTCCAGCAGTTGGCCAAGGTTCCGCCCCCGCGCGTCGAGGGGCCGGGTCAAAGCACCACGACGACCTACCACTTCAGCCTGCGGGCGGGTGCCACACTGGCGATTGAGGGTGCGGCATTGACGGCCACAAAGCCCACCAACCTAATTTTCTACGGACCGCCGGGCACGGGAAAGACCTACCGGACCGCGCTCGAGGCTGTGCGCCTCTGCGATGGCGACACGCCCGATGAACGCGGCGATCTTATGCGGCGCTACGGCGAACTCGAGCGGGAGGGGCGGATCGGGTTCGTCACCTTCCACCAGAGCTTTTCCTACGAGGACTTCGTTGAGGGCCTTCGGCCGGAGACCGCGGCATCTGAGATCAGCGGTTCAGCCGGTTTTCGGTTGGAGGCTCGCAACGGCGTTTTTCGCGAGATGGCGGCCCTGGCGGATCAGGCGCGTTTGGCGGCCTCCGCACCGCGGAAAACTGCCGGCCTCGATCTGGTCGGCCGGCGCTTCTGGAAGATGGGGCTAGGCGCCATCGGCACCCAAGATCACATTTATGACGAGGCTATCGCGGGCGACTATGTCGTCCTCGGCTGGGGCGGAGACGTGGACTGGAGCGATCCGGCCTATGAAGACATCGCGGCGGTCCGGGCGAAGTGGGCCGAGGTCGCCCCGCCGGACAGCCAGCCCAGCAATGTCTCTCAGCTTCACCCGTTCCGCTCGGAAATGAAGAAGGGCGACATCATCATCGTCCCCTACGGCAACACCGCCTTCCGGGCGATCGGGGAGGTCACGGGCGACTACGTCTTCGTGGCCAACCCTGACGGCGAGTATAACCATCGCCGCCAGGTCAACTGGCTGCTGAAGCTTGAAAAGCCGCTGCCGCTGGACAGCATCGTGGAGGGGGCCTTCACCATGCGAACCCTCTATCCGATCAACGCGAGCCGCATCCGGATTGAAGCGGTGTCGCGCCTGATTGGCGGCCTGGGAGATGCCGAGACCGGCGTGCCGGGCGTGGCCCCAGCGTTCGTGCTGGTGATCGACGAGATCAATCGCGCCAACATCTCCAAGGTGTTTGGCGAGTTGATCACCCTGCTCGAGGCCGACAAGCGTCTCGGCATGGAAAACGAAATCCGGGTCAAGCTGCCCTATTCCGGGGAGATGTTCGGCGTGCCGGCGAACCTCCATCTGATCGGCACCATGAACACGGCCGACCGCTCGATCGCGCTTCTCGACACGGCGCTTCGCCGGCGGTTCACCTTCGAGGAGATCATGCCCAACCCCGATTTGCTGAAGACAGCAGCCCGGCGCACGGGGGTGGATATTGTCGCGGTGCTGAAGGCGATGAATGAGCGGATCGAGTATCTGTTCGACCGCGAGCACCAGGTCGGCCACGCCTTCTTCATGGCCTGCCAAGATCGTCACGACGTCGACGCGGTCATGCGCGATCGCGTCATTCCGCTGCTGCAGGAGTACTTCTTCGAGGACTGGTCGCGGCTGGCGATGGTGCTGGGCGAACGGGAGGGGGCCAAGGACGGCGCCTTCCTGAATTGCGATCGCATCCCGCCGCCGCCGGGCTTCGACGGCGAGGATCGCTGGCGCTGGTCGGTGCGTCCGTCCTTTGCGCCAGACGCCTACCAGCGCCTGCTCGGCCGCGCGGCCGTGAGCGCTGCTGCCAATGAGGAGGCCGATGGCGCGGCCGAAGCGGCGGCGGCCGAATGACCCATCTCTCGATCCTGGAATGGGATCGGGTCGCGGTCGGGGAGGGCGGTTTCTCCCGCCGCCAGGCCGACCAGCTGCTGGCTGCGACACGGTCGCATCCGCTTGGGGGCGCTGAGGGGACCAATATCCTGATCGATCATCACCGTTGGCTGAGGAGCCAACAGGTGGTCGGCGTCGTCGCGGGCGAAGGCTGCAGCCTGGAGATCCTGCCGAAGATCGACCAGCTCGGCGACGCCGGGTCCTCGGAGGGGCGGGCCGGGCTGCGCCATCGCCTGGTGCAGATGCTGGATGTGGCCCTCGGCCTGGAAATCAATCTCGGCCGAGACGCGGCCATGGCCCGGCAAGACGAAACCCTGCTGGACATCCTAATTCGCGCCTTCGCTGACCAGCTCACCAACGAGGTGCGACGCGGACTGCCGCGGCAATATCTTCGGTGTGAGGAAGATCTGCCTACCCTGCGCGGCCGGCTCGACGTCACCCGTCAGTTCACGACGTTGGCGGTGCGGCCGGACCGTCTCGCCTGCCAGTTTGACATCCTTTCGCCGGACACGGCGCTGCTCCAGGTGATGAAGTCGTGCGTAGTTTTCCTCGCACGCCAGGCCCGGCGAGCAGAGACGGTGCGCAGGCTCGCCGAGCTTCGCGTCGTTTTGGCCGACGTCGCCGACGTCCACCCGCATCATCTGGCCTGGGACAAAATCGCGATCGACCGGTCAAACCGCCGCTGGCGCTCGCTCCTGGCCCTCGCGCGGCTATTTCTGCTCCGTGATTGGCAGGCAACCCATAGGGCGAACGACCGTCGCGACCTGGCTGGGGTCACCCTCCTGTTTCCGATGAACGACCTCTTTGAGGCCTATGTGGCGGCGCTGCTGAAAAAGGCTCTCGCCCCTCAGGGATACGAGGTCGTTTCGCAAGGCGGCCTGCGCTACTGCCTCAACGAGATTGCGCCCGACGGCACGCTGGGCCGGCCGCTGTTCCGCACCAAGCCCGATTGCATCGTGCGCCGGGACGGCCGCACTGTGTTGGTAGTCGACACAAAGTGGAAGAGATTGACTGCTGCCCGCAGCGATCCGAAGCGTGGCGTCTCCCAGGCGGATGTCTATCAGCTCATGGCCTATGCGCGCCTCTATGACTCGGCGCGGCTGATGCTGCTTTATCCCCATAATCCAGACCTTGAAGGGGAGGGCGCGCTCGCCCGTCATCGTCTTAATGTCGCCGGCGCCGATGAGCGGCTGACAATCGCCAGCATCGACATCGCTGCCGATCGTTTGAAGACGGTCCAGTCGCTGAGAACCTTGGCGCTCGCGGAATGTTCGGTGCCAGCGGGGTAGAGAGAACGTGGCTGTGCGCTGCGCTAGAGGCGCGACGTTCTTGCGAACAAAACGGGAAACTGCGACGGTGGCAGGTCCGCTTCCCTTGAGTCCTTTGCCGATGGCTGCCGCATATCTTGATGCCTTAAACCCGGAGCAGCGGCAGGCGGTTGAGCATGGCGTCGAGGATGGGCGGGCCGAACCGGCCGCGCCCCTGCTGATCATCGCCGGCGCCGGGTCGGGCAAGACCAACACCCTGGCGCACCGGGTCGCCCACCTGATCGTCAATGGCGCCGATCCGCGGCGCATCCTGCTGATGACGTTCTCTCGCCGGGCCGCAAGCGAGATGATCGGCCGGGTCGAGCGGATCGGCCGGCGGGTGATGGGCGACAAGGCCGGCGTGCTGACCGACGCCATGGCATGGGCCGGGACGTTCCATGGCGTAGGCGCCAGGCTGCTGCGCGACATCGCCGAACAGATCGGCCTCGATCCGGCTTTCACGATCCATGACCGCGAGGATGCGGCGGACCTGATGAACCTGGTCCGCCACGAGCTGGGCTATTCCAAGCTCGACAGCCGATTTCCGGCGAAGGCCACCTGCCTTGCGATCTACTCGCGGTGCGTCAACGCCCAGGCGCCGCTGGAGGAGATCCTTCGTACCGCCTTTCCGTGGTGCGCCGCCTGGGTCGTGGAGCTGCGCACCCTGTTTGCCGGCTATGTGGAGGCCAAGCAGAAGCAGAACGTCCTCGATTACGATGACCTGCTGCTCTACTGGGCCCAGGCCGTCACCGATCCGCAACTGGCGGCCGAGATCGGGGCGCGGTTCGATCACGTTCTTGTCGACGAATACCAGGATACCAATCGGCTGCAGGCCTCGATCCTGCTGGCGCTCAAGCCGGACGGCGTTGGACTGACCGTGGTCGGCGATGACGCTCAGTCGATCTATGCCTTTCGGGCGGCGAAGGTGCGCAACATCCTGGACTTCCCAGGCCACTTCGCCCCGGCGGCGACGGTGATGACGCTGGAGCGCAACTATCGCTCGACCCAGCCGATCCTGACCGCCGCCAATGCGGTGATCGGTCTGGCGGCCGAGCGCTTCACCAAGAACCTCTGGACTGAGCGCCAGTCGGACGGGGCGCCGCGACTAGTGACCGTGCGCAGCGAAACCGACCAGGCGCGCTATATCGTCGAGCAGGTGCTGGAGCGCCGCGAGACTGGGACGGCGCTGAAGCAGCAGGCGGTGCTGTTCCGGACCTCCAGCCACTCGGGCGCGCTCGAGGTCGAGCTGACCCGGCGCAACATTCCTTATGTGAAGTTCGGGGGCCTGAAGTTCCTCGACGCCGCCCACGTCAAGGACGTGATGTCGGTGCTGCGGTTCATCGAGAACCCGCGGGACCGGGTTGTGGGCTTTCGGGTCATGCAGCTGATGCCGGGCGTGGGCCCGGTCTCGGCCCAGCGGGTCCTCGACCACATCACTGCCGCCCCCGATCCCCTCGCGGCGCTGGCCTCCGCGCCGGCGCCGGCGCGCATCAGGCCGGACTGGGCGGGCTTCCTCGACTTGGTGGCCGACCTCGCCAGCGGGGATCTCGGCTGGCCGGCCGAGCTTGAGCGGGCCCGGCAATGGTACGAGCCGCATCTGGACCGGATCCACGAGGATGGCGAAATCCGACTGGGCGACCTGCTGCAGCTCGAACAGATCGCGGCGGGCTATGCGTCGCGCGAACGTTTCCTGACCGAGCTGACGCTCGATCCGCCGGACGCCACCTCCGACCAGGCTGGCGTGCCCCTGCTCGACGAGGACTATCTGATCCTATCGACCATCCATTCGGCCAAGGGCCAGGAATGGACCTCGGTGTTCGTGCTCAACGCCGTCGATGGCTGTTTGCCCTCGGACCTCGGGACCGGTCAGACCGCGGAGATCGAGGAGGAGCGGCGCCTACTCTACGTGGCCATGACCCGGGCCAAGGACGACCTGCACATCATGCTGCCGCAGCGGTTCTTCACCCATGGCCAGCAAGCCTTGGGCGACCGGCATGTCTATGCTTCGCGGACACGGTTCATCCCGAAGGGCCTGCTGGGCTTGTTCGAGAAGACCACCTGGCCGATGGCGGCGCCGGCCGCCGTGGCCGCTGGCCCGGCACAGCCGCCCCGCGTTGACGTCGCCCAACGGCTGCGTGGCATGTGGCAGGTGGGATAGGACACCATGGAGGAGGCCGTCCGCAAGATCATCCACGTCGATATGGACGCCTTCTATGCGTCGGTCGAACAGCGCGATGACTCGAGCCTGAAGGGCCGGCCGGTCGCCGTCGGCTACCCTGAGAAACGGGGAGTGGTTGCGGCCGCCAGCTATGAGGCGCGCCAGTTCGGGGTGCGCTCAGCGCTGCCGTCGACGACGGCGATGCGCAAATGCCCGGAGCTGATCTTCAGGCCGCCGCGGTTCGAGGTCTACAAGGCGGTGTCGCGCCAAATCCACGCGATCTTCGCCGACTACACGCCGCTGATCGAGCCCCTGTCATTGGACGAGGCCTATCTCGACGTGACCGACAATCTGCGGGGCATCCCGACGGCCTCGGCGACGGCCAAGGAGATCCGGGCGCGGATCCTGGAGGAGACCGGCCTGACGGCGTCGGCCGGCATCTCCTACAACAAGTTCATTGCCAAGCTGGCGTCGGACTTCCGCAAGCCCAACGGCCAGTACGTCGTGCCGCCGGACCAGGGCGAGGCGTTCGTCGAGGCGCTGCCGGTGACCAAGTTCTACGGCGTCGGGCCGGTGACGGCGGCCAAGATGCACAAGCTCGGCATCCAGACCGGCGCCGACATGAAGCGCCAGTCGCTGGCCTTCCTGCAGGCCCACTTCGGCAAGTCGGGGCCATGGTACTATGACATCGCCCGCGGCCGGGACGAGCGGCCCGTGCGACCGGACCGCGAGCGTAAGTCATCAGGGTCGGAGACGACCTTCGCAACGGACCTGACCGATCCCGAAGCGATTGAGGCTGGCGTGCTGGCGATGGCCGACGACGTCTGGGCCTGGTGCGAGAAGACCGGCGGCCGCGGTCGTACGGTGACGGTGAAGATCAAGTGGGCGGACTTCCAGCAATCGACCCGCAGCCGGTCCCTGGGCGCGCCGGTCGACAGCCGGGCGGTGCTGCACGAGGCGAGCCTGGCGCTGATCCGGTCGGTCTATCCACTTCCGAAGGGGATCCGCCTCGTGGGCGTCACCCTCTCCAACTTCGCCGGCGGCGAGGCTAGGATCGCCGACGAGCTGTCGCTGCTGGATGAGTCGCGGCTGAGCGCATGATCGATTGCAAAGTGGGACCTGACGACAGGGTGGACGATCTTGAAGCCATGGCGCGGACGCTGGAGGCCAGCGGGACGTACCGGGTGCTGCGGCGCCTGGCGCCGCCCGTCGCTGTCGCGCCGCCGGCTGGCTTGAAGGTCCGCCAGGGCTTGGTTGTCGATGTGGAGACGACCGGCCTGGATGCCGCCCGCCACGAAATCATCGAGCTGGCCATGGTGCCGTTCACCTACGGGCTCGACGGTCAAATCTACGCCGTAGGCGAGCCGTTCCACGGTCTACGGCAGCCGTCGGAGCCGATCTCGGCCGAGATCACCGGCATCACCGGCATCACCGACGAGATGGTCGCGGGGCACTCCATCGACCCGACTGCGGTCGGGTCGTTCGCCGCCGGCGCGGCGCTGGTGATCGCCCACAATGCGGCCTTCGACCGCCGGTTTCTGGAGCGGTTCTGCGAGACCTTCACCACTAAGGCCTGGGCCTGCTCGATGAGCCAGGTGGACTGGGCCGAGGAAGGCCACGAGGGGACGAAACTGGCCTACCTCGCGGCCGGCGCGGGGTTCTTTTACGACCGGCATCGGGCGACGAACGACTGCTTGGCTGCCGTCGCGCTGCTGGGGACTCATTTGCCGAGGAGTGGCACCTTCGCGCTGGGCCAGCTGTTGGAGCGGGCGCGCCAGCCGACGTGGCGGATTTGGGCGGAAAATTCGCCGTTCGACCTGAAGGACGTGCTGAAGGCGCGTGGCTATCGGTGGAATGGGGAGGGGAGCGGGGCACCGAGGGCGTGGTTTATTGATGTTGCCGATGATGCGCGTGAGGGCGAGCTGGCGTTCTTGAAGGCTGAGATATATCGCGGTGAGATCGATCTGCTCGTTCGGCGAATTGATGCTTACGAGCGGTTTTCGGATCGTTGCTGACCCACCCAGGCGGTTCCAACGTCCATCGCCGGATGTACCCGAGTTCGAAGAAGACAGGCGGGCTCGTTAGTTTTGCGAGACGGAGACTACGCCACGTTCCGGCACCATCTTGAGCGGTGGCGGCAACCGATGAACTGGCCGCCAGCCGAGACCTAAACAGTCACCTCAACCTCATCCGCCGAAAACCAACCTTTGCTGACCACAGCCGCGGCCAGCGCTTCGGGATCATCGGTGTAGCCAACGAGCGCCAGGCTCTTTTCGGCACGCGTGGCTGTGACATACAGCAACCGCCGGGTCCGATCGGCACCGGTTTCCTCACCGGCTTCAGCGCGCTTGAGATCGGCTTCCGAGAGCGGCTTGGTCCCCATCAGCTTCTCGTACGAGAACAGGAAGCCCTTGGCGTCGGTGTCGTCGATGATCACCAGGACGCGCTCGAACTCCAGACCCTTCACACCCTGGTGCGTGCCGTATGGACCTTGGTCGGCGACATATTCGGCGAAGGGTACGATCTGTCTGTAGGGCTGACTCAAAAAGCCGCGCCAGGTCTCGAGGCCCTTAATAACCGCGGGCTCGCTGTCCGCATTGTCATCGCCCGCCTCCTCGGCCTGGGTGACGTCGGTCTCGGAGCCCGGGGCATCTCGTTCGACGAAGGGTGCCAGGCTGGCGGGGATCTCGAATAGGCGATGCTCGGCGACACACTGAAGAACGTCCAGGAACGTCAGGTCGGGGTTCGACCGGCGCAACTCGAGCAGGGCAGCCACGGCGGCCCGGGGCGACCCCAGCGGGTCGGCGGGCGTTTCGCTCTCCGCCAACGCCTTCGTCTTCAAGAGCGGGGACGTTTCGCGGAGCAAATTCATGACGGCGAAATCTTCACCGGCGTCTGACGCGGCCAACAGCGGCGCTACCCGCTCACTGAACAGGCGCAAGCCTGGCAGGCTACCTTGACGTAGTCCGGTGGACAGGCTCTTGTCGCCGTCCAACGCGCCGAACATGCTTGCAAACCCCCGGCGCGCCGCCGCCATATGGTGTTCGAGGGTTAGGGTTTTCACGTCTTCGGCCGGGCCGTCCCAGCGATCGTCGGTGCAAACGGCCTTCATCCGCGAATGGATTCGGCGCTCCAGCGCGGGTTTGTCGGCCGTGTCGGAGCGGGCGACGAAAAACCGGACGACGCCCTCAATGCTGTCGTCGCGTGCAAGCTGGGTCTGGCCGTCGGCCCCGGCCCGTATCGCGTTGCCCAACTGGACGATGCGCCGCCCGGAGCGATGGTTCATCCGTTTCACGGGGCTCGCCCAGCCCGCCGGAATGACCGTGCCGAGGTCAGCTTGGCCATCTCCGTAGATCCGCTGCATCGTGTCGCCCAGCAGCCCCAAAGCAAATCGCCCCACCTGAACTTCCGCGAGGTGGAACAGAGCCGCAATCAATCCCTTCGTGGTGTCCTGGCTCTCGTCAATCAACAGGAAGGGATAGCTGTTGACCACGACCGCCTGCATCGCCCGCTTGGTGGTGATGAACGCGGCTGCGATGGCGAGAACCTCGGCGTGCGACAGGGAGTCCGCACCGAAATTGTCGCCGTTGGGATTGTAGGTGAAGGTTCGTGGAACGCTGAGGTACTCCAGGCGGCGCTCGATGGTCTTCATGGCCCGTTCGCGGTCGATCGAGGCTTGACCTGCGCGACCCTTGGCCTGCTTCTCGACGATCTCCGCCAGCGTGGCCGGCAAGGTCGTGCGCAGCCAGGCGCGGATGTCGGTGTGGTGAGAGCCGATCAGCGTCCAGCAGAAACTGTGGATCGTCGAGATCGGAAAGAGCGGGTCCTCCCCCAATCGGTCTGTGATTTCTTGGGCGGCGGCGCGCGTGTAGGTGATGACCGCAATCCTCGCGCCCGCCCGTCGATAGGCGTCGCCGTACTGGGCGCGAAAGCCTTCCAGGGCGCGTTTGAGCGATCGCGTCTTGCCCGACCCGGCACCGGCGTAGACGAAGAAGCTGCGCGGCGCGGTCGGGTTGAGACAGGTCCGGATGATCTCATCAACGTCGTCGTCGGTGTTGGCGGGTCCTAGCTCGATCGGCGTCATCGTCATGCCACCGGTTCGCTAAGGGCGATGTCCTTGGCGATCGCTTTTTCGAACCACGCCAGGCCCTTCTCGATATAGAGCGGCGGCCGGATTGCAGTAGCGTCCTCGTGCATGAGGCAGTCCAGCGCGAAAGCGGCTTTCTCGGCCGTTTTCAGCAGTTCAAACAGCTCGTCCGCCAGCGCCTCGCCACCCAGGTTCTCGTCGACAAGCGCACGGATGCGCTTGCTCGTCGGCGATCCTTCGACTGATTTGACCGCCTCAATGTTCTGCAGGACGAGGGCGTCCTCAAAGGTCCGTGGAATGATCGGCGGCGCGGTCTTGTCTCCGTCTACCGGCGGCAGCGGTTGCTGGTACGCGACGCGCAGCTCGTAGCCTTCGCAGGTCGGACATTCGAGTGCGTCGTCATCGAGGCCGGCCAGCTCATCGATCGCTTCCTTACCCGGATGCCAGGTCTTGAGGACCGGATTGGCGGTCTTCTGATCGGCGCCGATCTGCGGCTTGGTCGATTTCCAGCGGATCGCCTCGCCTCCGGCCGCTAGCGGCACTTTAACGGCGTGCGTCGCGTCCAGATCGGCCACGATCAGGGTCGTCAGGCCGAGCTCGTCCACCAATTGCTTGAAGCTGTGGGCATGGCTGCCGCCGAGGTCGAGGAGGGTCACGTAGCGACGGGACAGGGCGGGGAAGTGGTGACGGATGAAGTGCGGCACCAGGATCCTTTCGGCCTGGCCCTCGACGAAGATTATGCCGTCGGCGAAGAAGAGGTCGCAGTGGGTGGCCTTGAGATAGCGTTTGACGAACCGCTGGGTCTCATCGACGCCGCCAAAGACATACGAGAGGTTGGCGACCGTGGTCGTCGGGGTCTCGCCTTTCGCGCCGGCTGGCCTTCGCCGGAAATACCGAAGACTGGCGAAGTCGGCCTCATGGGCCACGTGACTCGAATGGGTGCTGACCACCAACTGGGTTTGATACTGCGCATTATCGCCAAGCTCGGGGCGTTTGCGCAGCAGGGTGTAGGCCTTGTTGATGAAGACCTGTTGGACTTGGGCGTGGAGGTGGGCCTCGGGCTCTTCGACCAACACCAGATGCAAGGGTGCGATTTTTGGAAGGGATGCGGCATCGACGTCGCTCATCGCCTTGCCGACGCGCATCCAGTCATCGCGATAGCTCATCAGCATGAACACCATGGCAATCAGGTTTTGATAACCCAGGCCGGCGTAGTCCTCAGGGAGGCGCAGGGCGCTAGGCCCGTCAGCCCCCGATTCCGCGACCTGGTACTGCACGGCTGACCCGTGCTTGAGCCCATCTATGGCGCGCAGCTGGGTGGTGATTTTCAGTCTCGGGTTGTTGACGCCGGGATAGCCGAGATCCTCCAGCTCCTCGAACGCTGCCGAAAAGCCGGCTTCCAGCCGCTTGTCGAAATTGCGTTCGGCAAGCTGGATCGCGCCGAGCGCGTCGTAGTCTTCGGCCGAGGGCGTCTTCGCCGGGTCGAGGTGGCGATCGTAGTAGCCACGGAGCTGGTCCGAGAGCCGCCGTTTGAACCGACGCGGGGTGACATCACCGCCGGCCTCGTCGTCGGCGCCACGCTCGCTGGCGTCGGAGAAATCCCGTTGTGCGGCGATCTCGTCGATCTTGATGAGATGCCGAAAGGGGTTCTTCTCCAACGGAAAGGCGCCGGCCGGGAGCGCCTGGGGCGCCGCCGATCCCTTCTTCGGCGGGACAACGGCCGCAGGGTCAAGCGGATAGGCGCTCAGTTGGACATGGGTGCGCAGTTTACGTTCGAGGAAGTCGGTCAGGCGCTCGGGCCAGATGGTGATCGGTTCGCTGCCGCCGCCCGGCTGCGCGACTTTCACCGCTGCTTGCCGGTTCAGCAGGTAGTCAGCCTTCAAGCGGTCGAGGGATTCCAGCTCGTATTTGAGCCGAACTCCAATCAGGCCTCCGTTCCACTCAAGCGTCGGCAAGATGTGAACCACGTGCTGGATTTCGGTGATCGGCACATCGAGCCAGACATCCAGGCAGGGCAAAAGGTCGTTGAGGTCGACGGCCCCAGGTTCACCCTTCTCCCAAGCCGTCCCGACGGCGTCGATCCGCGTCCAGTTCGCGATCGTCACGTCTCGAAGCGCTAAGCGGTTGGGTGCCAAGAGAAAGTAGCGGAGCGCCACCATCGCAGACGTCTTGCCGCTATTGTTTGCACCGACCAGGATTGTTGTCTTCGGATCGAAGTCCAGGTGAGTGGATTTTAGCTTCCTGAAATTGGAAACTTCCACAAATTTGATACGCATGGCCCCGCCCCTGTGGCTCGCGGATTTTTGTTCTTGGATTAAGCGCTACCGTAAGTTGAAATGCTCTGCACGAAATAATATTTGGCGGAGCCGCGACCGCCGAGGATATGCTGATAACTACAAATAGCGCGGCTGACACGCTGCGCGCTTGCGGATCGCGCAGGGCCGCGCGCAATTGCGAGACGATCGGCCAGCCTCAAACCGCGCCTCCCGGCTGGCGCGCCACCCGCAGCAGGGCGCCGACAATCGGCATGTGGATGTAGAGCGCGTCGCACGGACGGGCAGCGGCCGCCTCCAGAGCCTCCGCATACAGCCCCAGTTGCGGGCCGTAGCCCACCGCGCGGGCGTCCCAGGTATCGCGCGAACCCGGGAAGCTCTTGTGGTCGATGACCGAGAATCCCGCGTCATGCTCCGCCAACAGATCGATCCGGCCGGAGACGAGCTGGTCGCCCAGGCGGGCAAACACGGGCGTTTCCCGGTGTAGACGGCCCGTCGGCCAGAGGCCGTTGAGGTGGGCGTTCAGTCGGTCACAGGCGTCGAGCACATCCTGCGCCTTGACCTGATGGACGCCCCAGCGCTCAAGGATGGCCTCAGCGCGCTGGTGACGCGCCGCCGGAGGCTGGTCCGCGGAATCCGAAGCAAAGATGGCATGCACGGCCTCGCCCAGGCTCAACATGTCGGGCGTGCCGACGAACGGCAGGCGCGGGCCCAGTTGAACCCGCTCGACCACCACGTAGGGATCCGTCGTGGTCTCGCCGCTCGGCCGGCGATGCAAGGCGGGCCGGTCGCGGATCTGTCGGGTCAAACGCACAAACGCCGGCCGGACAACCGACGGCGCGACCACATCATCAACGGCCATTGGGCTCACGCGGGACGGAAAGCTGTCCGCGCCTGCGATCAGGGTGTTCGCCGCACCCGAAGGCAGGGCGACATGGCCGGGCTGATCGCCGTCCAGCACCTGCAGCCATTTCAGCTCGCCCTTGGTAGGCGGCGCGAAGATCACATAGTCCCGAGCGCGGGTGACCCCGACATAGAGAAGCCGCGTCTCTTCCTGGCGGGCGCGCAATGCCGCTTGCTGGCCGAGCCGAGACGTGAGGGCGGCTTCATCAAGGCCGACATCCTTGCTCTGGCTGGCATAGGGCCAGGGCCAGTAGCGGATCCATCGGCCAGCCAACGGGTCGCGCCAGTCCAACGCGCCATCGGCCTCGGCGACCGGTTCGAACAGCCGGGGTTTGGGTTCGCGGTTGAGACCGGTCAAGACGACCAGCGGCCATTCAAGGCCCTTGGCGCCGTGATAGGTCATCACCTTCACAGCATTTGATTGCAAGCTCTTGGGGCGGCGCGGCTCATCGGCGGCCAGCGCCAGAACCAGTCCTGACGGGGTGGCCGGAGCGCCGGAACTGGCGCACCTGGCCTCATAGGCGCGGGCAAACCCACGCAGGGCTTCCAGGTCGTCAAGGCGCGCGGCGACGTCGCCCCAGGACTCGATGCGGCGGAGGACGTCTGGCAGAACGATCAGGGCGTCAACGAGGTCCGCCGGGGTCAGCGACAGCACGCTCTCGCGCAGCGCGTTCAAGGCCGGGGAAATCGGAACGGCGGCTTGCAGGGCGGCGTCCTGGTCTTCGGCGCTGACGGCCTGCAGCCAGAGATCCGACTTCGGATCGTCGCTGAAGAAGCGGGCGAGTTCAGCGAGCGCGAGCCGGTCGGTCGGATCGGCGACCCAGCGGAAGGCTGCCATCACCAACTCGACATGCGGCGTGCGAGAGAGACCATCGCGCTCGACCGCGACCTTCACGCCCAGCTGGCTGAGCGCCGTGGCCACCCGAAGAATGTCGGCGTGGCTGCGGCACAGCACGGCGACGTCACCGGCGCGAAGCGGCCGATTGGCCTTGGCCTCTTTGTCGAAGACGATCCAACCGGCGCCATTGGCGATGGCGTCGCGGATCCCGGCGGCCAGGGCGGCGTATTGCAGATCAACCTTGCCATCGAGCCACCAGACGGCAAACGGGGCGTGGGCGAACCCATCCTCCGTTCGCGCCGTGCCGCTGAAGGCGTGATCGGCCGCCGGCAACCCCATGGCGGTGAAGGCGGGTCCGAAAGCGGCGTTGACGAAGTCGATGATGCCCTTGCGGCTGCGATAGGAGGTCGCCAGGACCTCCTGCGGTTCGGTGGCTGTTGCGGCCACGCCATCGAAGGCGGCCTGGGTCAGGGCGCTGTCGGCGTTGCGGAAGCCGTAGATCGCCTGTTTGGGATCACCGACCCATGTGCTCGCGTCGACTAGCTCGGCCATGGCCGTGAAAATGGCGATCTGCAGCGGGCTGGAATCCTGAAACTCATCGACGAAGACGCGGCCGATGCGCTCCCCGAGCCGCTCCGCCATCGCCGGGTCTCGCAGGACCTCGAGCGCAAGGGCTTCCTGATCGATGAAATCCATCAGGCCGCGCTCTGATTTATAAGCCTGATAGGCGTCGAGGGCTTCGGCCGCGCAGCTGAACAGCGTGCGCGTGAACGCCTCGCAGTCCGACCGCAGCCGGGGATGTTCAGGGTGACGACCAGCCGCCCGGCAAACTGCGTCGAGAGCGTCGGTCAGGGCCTGGCCATCCTTCTTGGCGCAGGCCACCTTCGACAGACGCGCCCAATCGGGCCAGGACAGCAGTTCACCTCGTTGGGTGGCGGCGCGCACCCGGCGCAGGTGCTCGATGCTGGGTTGGCCGGTCTTGCTGAGTTCGGCGGGCAGGGACGCCAGGGCGGTGGCCACAGCATCGTTGAGGGCTTGGTCCAGATCTTCGGCCCGACCGGTGAAGGCCGGCGGAAGCAGGGCAAGAAATGACTCGACCGAGCGATCGGCCGAATGGTCGAGACCCGCGGCGTCGAGTCCGTTGGCCCGCGCCAGCTCGATCACGCGGCGGACCGTGGAGCGCCAGTCGGACCGCTCCGCATCGCCCGCGCGCTTAGGTTCAAAGAAGCCCATCGCCTCCGCCAGGGCGTTGAGCTGAGGGGCGTGATTTTCAATGGCCCGATCAGCCGCGATGGCGAACAGCCGCGCCACACCATCTTCGGGAATGACCTCTGCCCGCGGTGAGCGGCCTAGATCAATGGCGTGCTCGCCGACGATCTGGCCGCAGATGGAATTGACCGTGCCAAAGCGCGCTCCCAGCAGACGGGCGGCCTGCTCGGCTTTGCCGGATTTGAACAGGTTGGCACGAGAGCGCTCGATGAGCTCGTCGGCCGCCTTTACGGTGAAGGTGGTGGCGACGATTTCCTCCGGTTGGCGGATTTCGACTTCGCGGGCGATGTCGCCGACGATCCGGGTGGTTTTGCCGGCGCCGGCCGAGGCTACGACCGTGTTGATCTTGAGAGCGGTCATGGTCAGTTCGCCTCCTGAGTGACGCGGCAGAGGCTGGTCAGTTCGCAATATTGGCAGGGCTCCTGCCCAGGGATGATCCCGAGACCCTCCGGAAAATGGTCGGACGCTTCCGGCAGGCCGGTGCCCAGGGCCGCGCCCTTGGCGGCCAGGTCGCGCCACAGCCGCCATGTGCCCATCAGATCGTTCCAGGTGTCGGCCAGCGAGCGCGCCGCCTCGACTTCTTCGTCAGACACGATGGCACCGACCGGGCCGATCAGGCGCCGCTGGTTGAGCAGGTAGTAGGCGCCGGGCGCCGGTGTCCCGGCGCCCGGATCGGCGATGGCGCCATAGGTCGCCAGCTGCAAAGCGCGACCTTCGGCAAGCTCCGTGCGACGGCGCTTGGCGCTCTTGGTCCATTTCAGATCGATCACGCCGAGGCCTTCAGTCGGATGGCGAACGACAAGATCAAGGCGGCCAAGGACGGAAAGCCCGTCGGCGAATTCCGCCTCCCGATCCAGTTCGGTGCCCACCACCTCCAGGCCTTTGGCCCGTAGCAGGCGGGCCAATTCAGCCAGGGCGGCCGGGACGCGGGTTCTCGCCGCCGCCAGTTCGCCCGCGAACTCGGGCTGCTGCAGCGGGGCGGC
>Ga0302314_10002143_pt1 | contig 36909 bp, 32 predicted proteins | sample III_Palsa_N2_3_FD_200533 | JGI IMG/M metagenome (GOLD analysis project Ga0302314, IMG submission 200533) | Peat permafrost microbial communities from Stordalen Mire near Abisko, Sweden - III_Palsa_N2_3 | ecosystem: Environmental > Terrestrial > Soil > Palsa > Peat permafrost | place: Sweden...
GCGCGGCCACGCCCACGGCGATGTCGCTGTTCTACGTGGCGGAGGCGCGCGGCCACGCGCTGCTGGGCGACGCCAGGTCCTGCCAGGTGGTGGCCGGCCGGGCCGCGGAGGCGATGGAGCACAGCCGTCCGGAGGAGGACCCGGACTGGATCGCGCACTTCGACCGGGCCTATCTCGCCGACGAACTGGCGCACTGCCACCGGGATCTGGAGCAGCCCCGGCAGGCCGCCCGGCAGGCGGAGGAGGCGCTGAAGGCCCATCCGGAGGAGCGGGTCCGGCGGCGGGCGGTGGACCTGGTGCTGCTGGCGACCGCGCAGCTGCAGCTGCGCGATCTGGAGCAGGCGTGCGACACCGGTGTGCGGGCCGTCGAGTTGATGGCGGGTCTGCGCTCGGCCCGCGGTGCGGAGTACCTGGACGACTTCCGCCGCAGGCTGGAGCCGTACCGGGAGCAGCGGGCGGTGCGCGAGTTCCAGGCCCGGACGGTGGCCGAGGCGGCGGCCTGAGGCAGCGCTTGGGACAGGGGCTGAGACAGGGTCGAGACCGGTGCCCGACCGGTTCCGGGGCGGTGGCCGGAACCGGTCCACCGCCGTGCGGAGCGGAGGGGAACGGCAGGTGTCAATCGGGTGGGTGCGTGGCCACCCGCCCGGGTGAACAGGTAGCGTGGGCCGCTGTTCTGACAAGTTGTCCCGCGCGGGTGCGGGGGCAGTGCCGCCCATGCCGGGCGAAGTGAGGAATCGCGTTGAATCACCGCCGCCCCAACTTCGACGAGTTGACCCCCGAGGACCTCTTCCGCCCCGAGCCGCAGACCGGTCCCGGGCCGATGCCCGGGACGATCCCCGGCGAGGTGCTGCACTCCTCGCAGGAGCCGATTCCGTGGGACGCGCAGGGCCACCAGGCCAGCGGTGAGCCGGAGTACTTCGGCGACCCCACCGGCGTGCTGCCGCTGCCGCCGCACGGCCTGCCGGACCCGAACAGCTCCGGCGGCGAGGCGTCGACCCAGTTCCTGCCGCCGTTCCCGGCCGCGCCGGGCGGCGCGGGCGGCCCCGGTGGCCCCGGCGCTCCCGGGGCGACGGCCCCGACGGCGCTCCAGCAGTGGCAGCCGCAGCAGCCCGGCTACGGCGGCGGGTACCAGCAGCAGCCGTCCTACGAGCCCGCCCCGTCCGGTTACGGTCAGCCGACCTACGGCCAGCAGCAGGGCTACACCCAGCAGAGCCAGCCGGTCCAGCAGCCGCAGTACGGCACCCAGCCGACCGGCGGCCAGGGCGGCCAGGGCGGCCAGGGCGGCGTCCGGGAGAGCGGGGCGGGGGCCAGGTCCGGATCTGGCGGTAGACGGATCTCCAACCGGACCATCGCCGCCATCGCGATCGCCGCCTGCGCGGTGATCGGCATCGGCGCCGCCGCGATGTTCGACGGCGGCGACACCCCCGCCCAGGCCAGCACCGGCGCCGGGGCCAGCGCCTCGGCCTCGGCCTCCGGCGCCTCGAACGCCCAGGAGAAGATCCAGGCCCAGGCCCTGTCCGACCTGCTGGCCACGGCCTCCAACGGCCGCTCCGCGGTGATCACGGCGGTCGGCAACGTCAAGGGCTGCCAGAGCCTGGCGCAGTCGCAGCAGGACCTGAACACCGCGGCCGGGCTGCGCCGGCAGCTGATCCAGCAGTTGGGCACGCTGCAGACCGACGCCCTGCCGGACGGCGGCGAGCTGGTCAAGGTGCTGCGGGAGGGCTGGCAGGCGTCGGCCGACGCGGACGCCCACTACGCGGCCTGGGCCGGTCAGTCCAAGTCCAGCTGCGCCCACAAGCACCAGCCCAAGGCGGGCGGCGAGCTCTCGGAGGGCGATGCCGCCAGCGGCATGGCGTCCGCCGACAAGGCGAAGGCGTCGGAGCTGTGGAACAGCATCGCGGACGCGACCGGCATGCCCAGGCGCTCGTCGATCCAGCTCTGAGACCGCGACGGGCGACCGGTCGGATCGAACGTAGGATCGATCACTATGCAGGTTTCACATCACGGTTCGCCGCAGGCTTCGTCCAGCTCTTCTCGAAAGGGCACCCGCTCCGCCAGCATGGGCGCTATGCCGCTCAATGACATCCCCTGGTGGCGCTGGCGGGCCCGGGTCCGTTCAGCCCTGCACATGCTCGGCGACCCCGCGTTCCAGCACGAGTGCTGGGTGCTCGGCCGCGAAGGCTACGGCGACGTCACCGATGCCGTCTACCGCCTGGTCGAGGACACCTGGCTGGACCGCTGGTCCGGCGAGAAGTACGTCGGCACGATCTTCCGCGACACCACCGAGGCCGCCCTGGTGGACGCGGCGGTGCTCCGGGTGCTGCGCATCCTGCACCAGGTCGGCCCGGACGCCCCGTCCTACGCCTACCTCCAGCACGAGGCCTGGCCGGAGGCGGTCCGCGCCTGCCGCGACGCCCACCTCCGGCTCTCGCTGAACGACGGCGAGGACCCCGACCTCCCACCGCGTTCGCTGGAGGTCCTCGCCATCATGACCCGCTCCGGCGGCCAGTAGGCGTTGGTTCGCGCCCACACTTCGAGCGTTCCGAACAAGGCCGCTTGCTGCTGTGGCAGGCTGGGTTCTCCGACGAGCGAGCGCGACGCGAGAGGACTCCCTGGTGGCACCGCAGCAGCCGAGTACGAGCCAGTACGTTCTGACCCTGTCCTGCCCGGACAAGCAGGGCATTGTGCACGCCGTGTCCAGCTACCTCTTCCGTACCGGCTGCAACATCATCGACAGCCAGCAGTTCGGCGACGGTTCGGCGCCCGACGGCGAGGGGCTGTTCTTCATGCGGGTGCACTTCTCCGCGGAGGCCCCGGTCACCGCCGAGAAGCTGCGCGCCAGCTTCGCCGCCACCGGGGACGCCTTCCGGATGGACTGGCAGATCCACCCCAGCAGTGAGCGCACCCGGATGCTGCTGCTGGTCAGCAAGTTCGGCCACTGCCTGAACGACCTGCTGTTCCGGGCGAGCAGCGGGGCGCTGCCGGTGGACGTCGTCGGCGTGGTGTCCAACCACACCGACTTCCGTGAGCTGGCCGCCTCCTACGGGGTGCCGTTCCACCACATCCCGGTGACTGCCGACACCAAGTCCGAGGCCGAGGCCGCGCTGCTGGAGCTGGTCGACCGCGAGCAGGTCGACCTGGTGGTGCTGGCCCGCTACATGCAGGTGCTCTCGGACAACCTGTGCAAGCAGTTGGAGGGCAGGGCGATCAACATCCACCACTCGTTCCTGCCGAGCTTCAAGGGCGCGAAGCCCTACCACCAGGCGCACGCCCGGGGCGTGAAGCTGATCGGCGCCACCGCGCACTATGTGACCGCGCAGCTGGACGAGGGGCCGATCATCGAGCAGGAGGTCGTCCGGGTCCGCCACGACGTGACCCCGGAGCGACTGGTCGCGCTGGGCCGGGACGTCGAGTGCCAGGCGCTGGCCCGCGCGGTGAAGTGGCACGCCGAGCACCGGGTGCTGCTCAACGGCAGCCGGACGGTCGTCTTCACCTGAGCCGGGCCCGGCCCGGGCAGGGCAGGTTCAGGGCCGTTCAGGCTCAGGGCCGGGAGAGCAGTCGGACGGCGTGCAGCAGGTCGCGCGCGGCGGCGCGGTCGCCGGTGATGCCGCAGGGCAGCCGGTCCGCGTCGCGGTGCGCCGCGGCGAGGTGGCAGAACTCGACGCCGTCGACGGCCAGCACCGCCACCGGCTCGGTGTCCGGCGGCGGAACGGGGGCGTCGGCCTCCAGCGGGACCAGCCACTCGCCGCTGCCCCGGCCCTCGATGATCAGCCGCACCGCGCGCGGACCGCGCGGGTCGCCGAAGGCCGGGTCCTGCCAGGCGGTCAGCGAGGCGTTGCCGGCAGCCCGGAGCGCAGCGAGGGCGGTCGGCAGCAACTGCGCCGCCAGTCCGATCAACTGCCGCAGATGGGAGCTGCGCGGCGGGTCGTAGGGGTAGCCGACCGCCTCGGCGATGTCGTCGGCGTGGATCCAGCACTCGAAGGCCCGGTCGAGGAAGGCCGTGCGGACCGGGATCCGGAAGGCGCCGTAGTCCACCGGCACGTCGCCGGCGGGGCCCGGGCCCGCCCGGTCATCCTCGTCCAGGGCCTCGGCCAGGGCGGCGGTGGCCACCACGGCGCGGGTCTGCGCCCGCCACTGGGCGCGGACGGACTCCGGCGAGCGCCGGAGCGAGCGCTCCCGCAGCAGCGCGGTGCGCTCGCCGAGGCCGGCGCCGGCACTGGGGTCGGGCAGCCCGAGGGCCACCGCCAGCAGGCCGTCCACAGCCGTCAGATGGCACAGCACCTCGGCCGGGCGCAGCAGTTCGGAGCCGCTGTGCCAGCGCAGCTCGGCCGACTCCCGCCAGTCCGGTTCGCCCAGGTCGCGCAGGAGCGCGTCGAGCCGGGCGGTCTCGGCGATGTAGACCTCCGTGTAGCCGGGCACCGGGAATCGCGGCGCGCGGCGGGCGAGGGCCCGGGCCAGCACCGATCCACGCAGCTTGGGATCCGGGTCGAGCGGTTCGTCGGCGGAGAGCCAGCCGGCCGCGTTGCGCAGCCGGGACGCCTCCTCGGAGCAGCTCCGGCAGACCGTGCGGTGCGCCTCGACCTGGGCCGACTCCTCGTCGGAGCAGGCGTCCAGGGCCCAGGCGCCGAGCAGCCCGCGCAGGGTCCCGTGGTCCAGCGGCGCGCCCGGGGACGGTGCGGGGGAGGGGGAGCGGTCGGTGGTCACCGGACGGGTTCCGAGGCGAGGGCGGTGGCCAGCAACTGCAGCCCGAGCCGCATCCGGTGCTTGGCGCCGGCCGGGGTGATCCCCAGCTCCTTGGCGGCCTGCCGGTAGGTGCGGCCACCGAAGTAGGTGAGCAGCAGGGTCTCCCGCAGGGTCTGCGGCAGCCCGGCGACGATGTGCTGGACCCGCGCGGCCGTGGCCGCGGCCAGGGCCTCCTCCTCCGGGCCGGCGGGCCCGGCCCCCTCCTGCTCCCCGGCGCCCTCGGCCGGGCCCTGCTCCGGCCGCAGCCGGTGCACGGCGCGCCGGTGGGTGAGGGTGCCGATCCAGGAGCGCATGGAGCCGGAGGCCGGGTCGAATTCCTCGGGGTGTTCCCAGACCTGGGCGAAGACCTCGCGGGTGATCTGCTCCGCGGCCTCCGGGTCGGCCAGCACCCGGAGCGCCAACCCGTGGACCAGCGGCGCGAATTGGTCGTAGAGCTCGCCGAGTGCGGACTCCTCGCCGCGGACCAGCCGACGCTGGATCCGGCGGTCCCAGCGAAGCGGGGCCGATGCTGCCATGGCGCCGCCTCCCCCTGGATGCCGGTGCGCGGACGGGCCGGTCGTGCTCCCGAATCTATCGCCCGGTCAGGGGGCCGCGCATCCGGTTGGTCCAAGTTCGCGGGTAACCTGATCAGGTGTCACGACTGTTCGTGACTGATCCTGAATGGTCCTGTCCCGACAATCTCAGAATCGTGGCTCGGCGTGACGACACTGACAGTGAGTTCCGAGGCGTGCGAGAGCTGGACCGTGCTGCGCGCCGTGGGTGAGATCGACCTGGTGTCGGGCGGTCGGATCCGGGCGGAGGCGCACCGGCTGGTGGCCGAGGGGCAGCGGCGGATCGTGATCGACCTCGGCGGGGTGCGGTTCTGCGACTCCAGCGGCATCGGCGTGCTGATCGGGGCCCGGCGGCTGCTGCGCTCCTGCGGGGGCGAGCTGCGGCTGGTGCTGCCGCCGGCCCCGCCCGGGGCCGAGGCCGGACAGGCCGGCCATGTGCACCGGGTGTTCACCGCGCTCGGCCTGCGCCGGCTCTTCGACATCCACCCCGACGTCGCCTCCGCCACCGCCGCGCCGGTGCCCCGTCCGCTGGCCCGCCCGGCCTGAGCCGGTCCGGCCCGGCCCGTCCGCGCGGAAGCGGAGCAGTAGGCTCGGTTCTCGTGAACCCAGCAGCCACCCTCAGCCTCAGCCTCGTCCTGCCGGTGTACGGCGTCGCCGACTACCTGCCGCGCTGCCTGGACTCGGTCCTCGCCGCCGACCTCCCGGCCGGCGTCACGCTGCAGGTGATCGCCGTGGACGACTGCTCGCCCGACGGCAGCGGCGCGATCCTGGACGCCTACGCCGCCCGCGATCCCCGGCTGACCGTGCTGCACCTCACCGAGAACCGCGGCCTCGGCGGGGCCCGCGAGGCCGGGCTGGCCGAGGCCACCGGCGAGTACGTCTGGTTCGTCGACAGCGACGACTGGCTGGCCGAGGGCGCGCTCCCGGCGGTCGCCGACCGGCTCGCCGCCGACCGCCCGGACGTGCTGGTCACCGGCTTCGCCCGGATCTTCCCCGACGGCAGCACCGAGCCCGACACCTGGCGCCGGCTGCTCGACGGCGTCCCGGCCTCGTTCACCCTGGCCGAGCGGCCGGGGCTGCTGCAGATGATCCTCGCGGTCTGGAACAAGGTGGTCCGCCGGGAGTTCCTGCTCGGGCTCGACGTCCGCTTCGGCAGCGGCTACTACGAGGACATCTCGGTCACCTACCCGCTGCTGCTGGCCGCCGAGCGGATCGGCTACCTCGACCGGGACTGCTACTTCTACCGGCGGCAGCGCGAGGGCGCGATCACCAACACCGCCTCGCCCAAGCACGTCGAGGCCTTCGCCCAGTACGACGCGATCTTCGCCTTCCTGGACCGGCGCGCGGCCGAGGGCCGCCCGGTCCCGGCCGAGCTGCGGCGGCTGGTCTTCGACCGCACCGTCAAGCAGGCGGTGACCATCCTGGACACGCCCGGGCTGGTCCCGGCCGAGCTGCGGCGCGACTTCTTCCACCGCACCGCCGAGCACTTCCGTCGGCACCGTCCGGCCGGCTACGGCTACCCGGGCGGGCTGCGCGGCGTCCAGTACCGGCTGGTGGACCGCGACGCCTGGGGCGCGTACCAGCAGCTGCGCCCGCTGCAGGCGCTGCCGCGCACCCTGCGCAACGGCGCGCGCAAGGTGGTCCGCGGCGCCGCCCGGCGCAGCCTGTACGGGGCGTACCGGCGGCTGCCGCTGGACGAACGGCTCGCGGTCTACGCGGCCTACTGGTACCGGGGCTTCGCCTGCAACCCGGCCGCGATCTACCGCGCGGCCCGCGAACTCGCCCCGCAGGTACGGGGGGTGTGGGTGGTCGAGACCCGGGCCCAGGCCGCCGCGCTGCCGGACGGCGTCCCGTACGTGCTGGCCAACACGCCGGCCTACTTCCGGGCCATGGCCACCGCCAAGTACCTGGTCAACAACGTCAACTTCCCGCACACCATGACCAAGCGGCCCGGCTCGGTGCATGTGCAGACCCAGCACGGCACCCCGCTGAAGCTGCTCGGCCTGGACCTGCGGGACCGGCCCGAGGCCGGCGGCGACATGGACTTCGAGCGGATGCTGGAGCACGTGGCCCGCTGGGACTACCTGGTGTCGCCCAACCCGCACTCCACCGCGGCCTTCGGCAGCGCCTACCCGGGCGGCTACCGGGTGCTGGAGACCGGCTACCCGCGCAACGACCGGCTGGCCGCCGCCGATCCGGCCGAGGCCGCGGAGATCCGGGGCCGGCTCGGCATCGCCGAGGGACGCCGGGTGGTGCTGTACGCGCCCACCCACCGCGAGCAGCAGGCGGGCTACGTCCCGGCGCTGGACCTGGCGGCGCTGGCGGCGGCGCTCGGTCCGGACACCACCCTGCTGGTCCGCACCCACTACTTCTACGCGGACGCGGGCCAGGACCTCGGCGCCTCCGGGCAGCTGCTGGACGTCTCCGCCCACCCCTCGGTGGAGGAGCTCTACCTGGCGGCGGACGTCCTGGTCACCGACTACTCCTCGGCGATGTTCGACTACGCGGTGCTGGACCGCCCGATCGTGGTCTTCGCCCCGGACTGGGAGGACTACCAGCGGATCCGCGGCGTCTACTTCGACCTCCGGGCCGAGCCGCCCGGGCCGTTCGCCACCACCCAGGAGGAGCTGCAGCGGGTGCTGCTGGACGGCTCGGCCGATGGCCCGGAGTCGGTGAAGCTGCGGACCGCGTTCCGGGACCGCTTCTGCCCCTGGGACGACGGACACGCCGCGGAACGTGTGGTCCGCGGCGTGTTCTTGACGTGATCGGGCGAGCCTTGACGTGATCGGGCGAGCCTCGAAGTGATCGGGCGAGCCTCGAACTGATCGGGCGGCGGCTCAGACCGCGATCTGCTGGGAGATCCAGACCAGCGAGTCCGGCAGCATGGTCTGGAAGACGGCGGTGGTGTGGCTGCCGTGGTCCAGCTGCATCACCCGGCTGGGACCGGGGTTGTGCAGCACGCCGATCAGGGCCCGGGCGTCCGGCATGGTGCCGGGGTCGCCGAGCGAGCCGGCTGCCAGGATCACGATGTCGGGCTGCTGCTTGGCGTCCTTGAGCAGCAGGTACGGGTTGTTCGCCTTGGCCAGCGCCGGGTCCTTGAGCACGACCGCCGCGTCCGGGTAGTTGTAGCCGGACATGGTGACCGCGGCGTGGAAGGACTGCGGGTACTGGACGGTCAGGTTGGCCGAGCAGTAGCCGCCGGCCGAGTAACCCATGATCGCCCAGTGCTTGGCGTCGGTCGCGGCCCGGAAGTTGCCCTTGATCATCGTCGGCACGTCCTTGGCCAGCCAGGTCGCGGTCTGGTAGCTGCCGGGCAGGTTGGCGCAGCCGGAGTCGTTGCCGCCGCCGAACATGTTCAGCGTGGCGGCGACCAGGATCATCGGCTTGACCTTGCCCTCGCCCATGAGCTTGACCATTTCGTCGTTGGCCTTCATGGTGCCGAACCAGGTCTGCGGGGTGCCGGGGGTACCGGGCAGCAGTTCGACCACGGGGAACTCGGTGTGGGCGAACTGCGCCTGGTTGTACTGCGGCGGCAGCCAGACATAGAGGCTGCCCTTGATGTGCGACTCAGGGCCGACGGCCTTGGTCTTGAGCACACCCGTCGTGTAGGTGCTGAAGGTGAGCGGGTCCGCCTGGACGGTCCCCGGCTTGGTGCCTCCGATGGGCTTCCCGGTCTGGTTGCCGGTCGCGCTCATCTGAACGGTGGCGTTGCTGCCGAACAGATCGCCCCAACTGTCGTAGAAGGGGCCCATGCTGTTGTTGACGTACACCAGCACCATCAGCACCGCTGCGGCCTGGCTGAGCACGGTCATACCGACCCTGCCGATTATTCGTACCGCGTGGGGACCGGGTATCCGGTTCCATACGGCGATCATGCCGGTCACTGCCAGCACCACGATCAGGATGGTGATGGCGAAGAACGGCGTTCCTGTGAGACTCATCGGTAACCCTTCCGGACTCTCCCGCCGTCGCCTGCAGCCGTCGGACGGACGGCAACTGGACGGAATCCGCTGGTGAAGACGCATCCGATGACCGCTGGGTTGCAACCGTCGACAAGGTGCGCAGCCGTACGGGCGAATCCAGGAGGCGTGCTTACCTTGAGATTACCTGGGAGTCGGTGGAGTTTTTCATACCAATGGATGACGCTCGAATGGCCGTACGGCGGGGGAACGGTTGCCCGGAGGTCGCGCGGGCCGGGGAAGCGCCCGGCAGGCGCTCAGCCGCGCGGATCCGACCAGGGCAGAACGGCGAACATGTCCCGCAGCTCGTGCTTCAGCACCTTGCGGAGCGTGTCGTTCCGCGGCAGGGCGTCGACGATCTCCAGCTGTTCGGGGATCTTCTGCGCCATCAGCCCGGCCGCGCGCAGCCGTTCGGCCAGCTCGGCCAGGGTCGGCGGCTCCGTCCCCGGCCGCCGCTCGACCACGGCGCAGACCCGCTCGCCGCGCACCGGGTCCGGCAGGCCGATCACGGCCACCCCGGCGACCCTGGGATCCTGGTAGATCAGGTCCTCGATCTCCTGCGGGGCGATGTTCTCGCCCTTGCGGATGATCAGGTCCTTCAGCCGCCCGGTGAGCACCACATGGCCGTCGGGCCTGAGCCGGCCCAGGTCCCCGGTGCGGAACCAGCCGTCGCCGGTGAACGCCTGCGCGGTCAGTGCCGGATCGGTGTAGCCGCGGCAGACCATCGGACCGCGCAGCCACACCTCGCCGACCTCGCCCGGCTCCGCCTCCCCGCCCTCGCGCCGCACCACCCGCACCTCCACCCCGGCCACCGGGTGGCCCTCGGTGTGGGCCAGCTGCTCGGGGGTGTCGCTCGGCGATCCCATGCAGATCGCCGGGGCCTCGGTCATGCCGTAGCCGTGGGCGAGCACGCAGCCCAGCTCCTCGGCGACCTCCCGGTACATCTCCGGCGGCCGGGGCGCGCCGCCGCCGGAGATGATCCGCAGGCTCGGCAGCAGCCGCTCGCCGGACGGCAGCCGCCGCTGCTCGGCCAGGAAGGCGGCGTAGAAGGCGGTGCTGCCGCCGGCCATGGTGACCCCGTTGCGGCGGTACGCGGGCAGCACCTCGGGCAGTGCGAAGGACTCGACCAGCAGCGCCGGGAAGCCGTGGACCAGCATGGTGACCAGGTAGTCGGGGCCGCCGATGTGGGCGTAGGGGAAGGCGATCGAGCCGACGTCCGCCGGGCTCATCCCCAGCGCGTCGGCCAGGCCCGCACCGCCCGCGATCAGCGTCCGGTCGGTGTGCCGGGCGCCCTTGGGCGCGGCGGTGATGCCGGAGGTGTAGTAGACCCAGCGGACCGGCGCCCGGTCGTCGGCGAGGTCGCCCCGGGGGGCCGGCGGCAGTCCGGACGGGTCGCCGACCGGCAGGTCCGCCTCCTCGTAGGCGACCAGCAGCCGGGGCGGGGCGTCGAGGCCGGCCACCAGCTCCTCGGCCAGTTTCCGGTAGTCGAAGCCGCGCCACAGCCCCGGCAGGAGGAACAGCTCGGCCTCGGACTCGCGCAGGATCCGGCCGACCTCGGCCCCCCGGTAGATGGCGATCACCGGGGTCTGCACCGCGCCCAGCCGGGCGAGGGCGAGCGACAGGACGACGGTCTCCACCCGGGTCGGCAGCTGCCAGGCGACCCGGGTGCCCTCGGCCACCCCCTGCTCCCGGTGCAGCCCGGCGGCGACCCGTTCGGCGCGGTCGCGCACCTCGCGGAAGCTCAGCCGGCGGTCGACCCCGGGGGAGACCTCCTGCAGCAGCATGGGCGCGTCCGGGGTCTGCGCCGCCCGGCGCTCCAGCAGCTCCCACAGGGTGCGGGCATCGGCTATCCGTGCGGCGGCGGATCCGGGACTCGGCATGGCTGGCCTCCAGAGATCTGACTGTCTGTCAGATACTGGATGAGACTACGAGTGCCCGGCCCCGCGCTCAAGACTCGTGCCGCGCTCAAGACTCGTGCCGTGCTCAAGGCCCGTGCCGTGTTCGGGGCCCCTGCCGTGCTCAGGATTCCTCCGCCGGTCGGGGCGGGGCGCCGCCCCAGCGGTCGAGCACCGCCGCCGTGTCGGTCACCGTGGCCACCAGGGCCAGGGTGTGCCGGAGCACCGCCTCCGCGTACTCCGGCGGGGTCCCGGCGACGGCGTCGGCGGGCAGTACCGCCTGGAATCCGGCCCCGACCAGGCCGAGCACCAGCTCCAGCAGCGCGACATTGAGCGACACCCCGACGCACACCACGGTCCGGGCGCCGAGGTTGCGCAGTGCCGGGGCCAGGCCGGTCTCCTGGAACGGGCCGAGGCCGTGCAGTCGCGGCAGGACCAGGTCGCGCTCGGGGTCGGCGCCGATCCCGGGGTGCAGCCCGGCCGCCGCCGAGCCCGGGGTCAGCCCCGGTCCCGCCTTGGCCGCCGCCGCGAACAGCAGGGCGTTGCGGTTGGCCGCCAGTCCGTCCGCCCGCCGCAGCGCGGTGCAGTGCAGCACCGGCACCCCGGCGGCGCGGGCCGCCGCGCCCAGCCGCCGAACCTGGGCCACCAGTCCGTCCGGTCCGACCCCGGCCGCCGCCTCGGCCAGGGCCGGGAAGACCGCGTCCGCGCCGAGCACCCCCTGCTGGCACTCGCAGGTCACCAGTGCGGACCGGGCCGGGTCGAGCAGTCGGTCGAGCCTCGCGTTCATCGCCGTCCCCTGTCCCGCCCGCTCGTCCGGGCGCTTGCCGCCCGTTGGCGGGGTCACTAGTCTGAATCTGACGGATCGTCAGGTAAAGGGTTCGGGCAGCCGGACCTCGGAGGGAGACCCATGGACCACCCCGAGCCGCAGCCCGAGCCACAGCCCGAGCCGGAGTCGGCGCTGCCGATGGTGGTCAGCGTCGACGACCACGTGATCGAGCCGGCCCACCTCTTCGAGACCTGGCTCCCGGCCAGGTACCGGGACCGGGGCCCCAAGCCGCTGCGCGCGGGCATCGGCGAACTCGCCTACGTCGGCGGCAAGTACCGGATCACCATGGATCCGGAGGGGCCGCCCACCGACTGGTGGATCTACGAGGACCTGCAGTTCCCGTACAAGCGCAACATCGCCGCCGTCGGCTTCGACCGGGACGAGATGACCCTGGAGGGCATCACCCGCGAGCAGATGCGCCGGGGCTGCTGGGACCCCAAGGCCCGGATCGACGACATGGAGAACAACCATGTCGAGGCCTCGCTCTGCTTCCCGACCTTCCCCCGCTTCTGCGGCCAGACCTTCGCCGAGGCGCACGACAAGGAGGTCGCGCTGGCCTGCGTCCGCGCCTACAACGACTGGATGGTGGAGGAGTGGTGCGGCGACAGCGGCGGCCGACTGATCCCGCTCTGCCTGATCCCGCTCTGGGACGTGGCACTGGCCGCAGCCGAGATCCGGCGCAACGCCGCGCGCGGCGTCCGCGCCGTCTGCTTCAGCGAGATCCCCACCTACCTGGGTCTGCCCAGCATCCACAGCGGCTACTGGGACCCGTTCTTCGCCGAGTGCGAGGCGACCGGGACCGTGGTCTGCATGCACATCGGCTCCTCCTCGCAGATGCCGGCCGCCTCGCCGGACGCGCCCCCGGCCGTCCAGGCCACGCTGAGCTTCAACAACGCCATGGCCTCGATGACGGACTTCCTCTTCTCCGGCGTGCTGGTGCGCTTCCCCCGGTTGAAGCTGGCCTACAGCGAGGGGCAGATGGGCTGGATCCCGTACGCCCTGGAGCGCGCCGACGACGTCTGGCGCGAGCACCGGGCCTGGGGCGGGGTGCGCGACATCGTCCCGGAGCCGCCGTCCAGCTACTACTACCGGCAGATCTTCGCCTGCTTCTTCCGCGACAAGCACGGCATCGCCTCGCTCGACACCGTGGGCGTGGACAACATCACCTTCGAGACCGACTACCCGCACGTCGACTCGACCTGGCCGGAGACCGAGGCGGTCGCCCGCGACCATGTCGGCGGACTGCCGCCGGACGTGATCTACAAGATCATGCGCGGCAACGCCATCCGGATGCTCGGCCTGGACCTCGACCGCCACCTGGACCTGAGCGGCCGACCGCTCGCGGGCTGAACCGCGACCGCCCGCCACCCCACTGCTCCGGAGAGAGGCACGCGCCGTGGACCTGAGCGACACCCCTGCCGAGGCCGGGTTCCGGTGCGGGCTGCGGAGCTGGCTGGCGAAGGCCATGGCCGAGCTCGGACCGCCGCCCGACCCCGCCGACTGGCCCGCCCGGCGCGCCTACGACACGGCCTGGCAGCGGCAGTTGTACGAGGCCGGCTATGCCGGGGTGCACTGGCCGGCCGAGGCCGGCGGACGCGGCGCCGGACCGGTCGAGCACCTGATCCTGCTGGAGGAGACCGAGCGGGCCGGCGCCCCCTACGTCGGGGCGAACTTCGTCGGGCTGCTCCACGCGGGGCCGACCATCGTCGCCGAGGGCACGCCCGAGCAGCGGCGACGCTACCTGCCGCCGATCCTCCGGGGCGAGGAGATCTGGTGCCAGGGCTTCAGCGAGCCCGACGCGGGCTCCGACCTCGCCGCCCTGCGCACCCGCGCGGTGCGGGACGGCGACCACTACGTGGTCACCGGCAGCAAGATCTGGACCTCGCACGCCGAGGTCGCCGACTGGTGCGAACTGCTGGTCCGCACCGACCCCGAGGCGCCCAGGCACCAGGGCATCAGCTGGCTGATCCTGCCCATGGACGCGCCGGGGGTGACCGTCCGGCCGCTGCGCACCCTGGCCGGGACCACGGAGTTCGCCGAACTGTTCCTGGACGAGGTGCGGGTGCCGGTCGGCAACCGGGTGGGCGCCGAGAACGACGGCTGGCGGGTCACCATGGTCACCCTCTCCTTCGAGCGGGGGACGGCCTTCGCGGCCGAGGTGGTGGCCTGCCGCCGGACCCTCGGCCGACTGGCCCGGCTGGCCGAGGCCGAGGGGGCGTGGACGGACGCGGTGCTGCGCCGCCGCTTCGGGCTGCTGGCCGGACAGTTCGACGCGCTGTGGCGGCTGGTCCAGTGGAACGTCTCGGAGGCGGCCGCCGCGGCGGCCCGCACCGGTGGCGACGCGGTGCCGGGCGCCGGGGCCTCGGTCTTCAAGCTGCGCTTCTCCGAGGCCCGGCAGGAGCTGTACGACCTGGCCGCCGAGGTCCTCGGCAGCGGATCCCTGCTGCTGGGAGCGGTCGGGGAGGAGGAGGACTGGACCGGGCAGCGGCTGCAGGGCCTCTCCTACACCATCGCCGCCGGCACCTCGCAGATCCAGCGCAGCATCGTGGCCCAGCGGATCCTCGGCCTGCCGAAGCCTCGATCCGCGACCAGGGGGAGCTGATGGACTTTCGACTGACGGTCGAACAGCGGGAGCTGCAGGCCGCGGTACGCGCGCTGCTGGCGGGCCGGTTCGGGCCGGAGCGGCTGCGCGCCGCTGTCGACGATGACGGCGGCGGTCCCGCCCCCGTCCTCTGGGCGGAGCTGCGACGGGCGGGGGTGTTCGGGCTGCGCGGACCCGACGGGGCGGACGGGTCGGACGGGCGGGCCGGTTCGGACGGGCTGGGGCTGGGACTGGCCGAGGCGGTGCTGGTCTTCGAGGAGCTGGGGCGGGCACTGGTACCCGGGCCGCTGGTCGCCACCGAACTGGCCGGGGCGCTCGGGCTCGACGGCACGGCCGCGCTGGTACGGCTGCCGGCCGGGCGCGGCCCGTTGCTGGTCGAGCAGTTGCCCAGGCTCGATCTGCTGCTGGTCCTGGACACCGGCTCGGGCGAGCTGCGCCGGGTCGACCCGGCGGAGGTGGCCGCCGGGGCGGAGCCGGTGCGCGCGGTCGACCCGCTCACCCCCCTGTGGCGGGTGGACGCGGCGCTCCCGTCCGGCACCCTCCTGGACCGGGCCGACGCCGTCCTGGTGTGGACCGAGGGGACGCTGCTGACCGCCGCGCTGCAGGTCGGGCTGGCGGACCGGGCGGTCAGGTCGGCGGTGGTCCACGCCGGGCGGCGCGAGCAGTTCGGACAACCGATCGGGGCCTTCCAGGCGGTGCAACACCTGTGCGCCGACATGCTGGCGCGGTTGGAACCGGCCCGGGTGGCGGTGCGGGCGGCGGCGGTGGTGCTGGACGCGGACGGAGCGACCCCCGCGGCCCGCGCGGCGGTCGCGGGGGCGAAGCTGCTCGCCGACGAGGCGGCGGTGCGCGGCGCGCGCGACTGTCTCCAGGTGCACGGCGGAATGGGGTTCACCTGGGAGGCGGACGTCCAGCTCCTGCTGAAACGTTCCTGGGTGTGGCAGCACAGCTTCGCCGACAGCGAGGAGTGCGCCGAACTGCTGTCCCGTCAGTTGCTGTTGTGACAGCGGCAGCTGTGCGGGACGGGTGCGGCGACGGTGGGTGACGACCACTGTGGGGAGACTGTGGACACTTGTAGGAAGGGTGGTTTTGTCCGGACGCCAGCCGGTTGCCGGTGATCCGGTTACGGTTCGGCTACGCTCCATGAGTGCGGACGAATCGGGAGCTGTCTCGGCGTGCAGGGCGTGGGAACCGTCCTGCGCAGCAGGTCGGGCGCCCTCCGCTGACGCCGCCGCGGTCCGCCGCAGTGGCAGTCGGGCCGGCGGGGGCAGTATGCACCCCGGGGCGGTCCCAATGTTGGAATATGCCTGAAGCGCTTGCTCCGGCCGGCGTGGGCGAATCATCCTGGATCAGATCCGGGGAGGGAAGCTGTCCGCAGAGTCCCAGCACCCCCGTGTTTTCCAAGGCACGACTGATCCCGCAAGTACGGGTGGTGTGAGCGGTGCAGGTGCTACAGGTGCAGATCGCGGTGCAGGCCGATCCGGCCGAGGTCGGGCGAGCCCGGCGCTGGACCCGGACCCGATTGCAGAGCTGCGGTGTGGACCCTGACGCGCCGCTTGCCGAGACGCTGGTGCTGGTGGTCTCCGAACTGGTGACCAACGCGGTGGTGCACACCGGCTCACCGGCCGTGCTGCGCCTGGTCTTCCCGGTCGGCCGGGACGCGGAGCGGCGCCCGGTCCGGGTCGAGGTCGCGGACGCCAGCGACCAGCCGCCGCTGCCGAGGCACACCCGCAGCGAGGCCACCAACGGCCGGGGCCTGGAACTGGTCGAGTGTCTGACCGACCGTTGGGGCTGGCACCCGGACGGCGTCGGGAAGCGCGTCTGGTGCGAGATCGAGCCGCAGAGCGCGGCCGGCACCGCCGGCGAAGCCCGGCAGGGCGCCGGCGTCCCCGGACTCCATCTGCTGGTGGGCTGAGCCGCCACCGCCGCACTGCCGGACCGCCGCACCGCCCGACCGCCGCACCGCCGTCCGTCGGCCGGGAGCGCGCCGAATATCGGCGGCGCCGTGAATCCGCTGCGGTATTCCGCCATTGCGGCAATCCGCCACCGCGCGGAAACCGAGCGGCAATTATGTGGGCGGTCCGGCGGCATTCGCCGGGGCCCGCCGTGCCGTTCCGGGGGTCTGTCGGCCGCTCCGGCTCGGCCACAATTCGGTCTCGGGCGGCATACGCCCCGGTAACCCCGGCCGGTCCGGAGGGTCGACGGGCGGCGGCGGACGTGCGCGCACGGTCCGGTGCCTGGACCGATCGGGTCGGCTGCCGGGGCGGCTCGCGACGGTCCTCCGGACCTGCTCCGCATGCTGGTGGGAAGCCTGATTCGGTGGAATGATCGAGTGCCGACGGTCGGCGTGGGAGCCGTGGGGCGGAACGATTCGGCGGGTTGTCCCGGCCCGGCGTGACGGCCGGTCGATTCCGGCCAACCTGCGAATTTCCCGACGACCGAAAGCGTACGCAACCAATCCGAATCACGGACAAGGCATTGACGTGGCGTGGTCGGCTGATCACGCTTGGAGTCAACGGCTCGCTGCGAGGGGACGTTGAGGGCGTGTTCGACCACTGGTCGATGGGGAGCGTCCTTGGCGAGAGTGGGCCGGGTCGGCGCGGGTCAGGGCAGAGTCCGTATGCGTACGGAGTCCAGGCGTCGGGGCCGGGTGGCGGGACTCCGGGCAGGCCGTCCGATCTGCACGGCGTCTCGCCACCCGTTCTGTGGGCCGGTTCGGCGGCTACTTGACCGCGACCGGGGCGACCGGGGCCCCCACGCCGCCGACGAAGGGCTCCGGCGGTGCGGACAGCAGGAACGCGTACTGCCCGTCCTCGGCGCAGTCCGCCGCCAGCGCCTCCAGGTTCCAGTTCTGGCCCTGCATCATGCCCATCTCCACCAGGTCCAGGGCGTGCACCGGCAGATAGAGGCCGTCGATCTCGGGCGGGAAGATCTCGAAGGTGAGGGTGTCGTTGGCGACCGCCGCCACGTCACGGGCGTGGAACCAGGCCGGCGTGGACAGCGAGAGGCCGGGGGAGGGGAAGGCGTAGGCGTCCCGGTCGCCGCCCAGGTACAGCTGGACCTGCCCGGTGCGCACCAGTACCAGGTCGCCGCTGCGGACCTCGGTCCCGGCCAGTTCCTCGGCCGCGTCCAGCTCCTCGGCGGTCACCGGGTGGCCCGGCTCCAGCCTGCCCGCTCCGAGGGCCCGGGCCACGTCCAGCAGCACGCCCCGGCCGAGCACCGGACCGGCCTTCTCGACGCCGCTGCGGACCGCGCCCTCGTGGGCGGTGATCGCGCTGTCGGCCGGCCGGTTGTTGTAGATCCGGTTGCCGTGGCTGACATGGCCGAGGCCGTCCCAGTGGGTCCCGGCCTGGAGTCCGAGGGTGGCCACGTCGTCGCTGGTGGCGATGGCGCCGGGGCCGAACATCTCCCAGTTCAGCGCGGTCATGGTGTGCAGCGGGTTGACCCGGCCGGGGATCAGGCCGTTCTGCACGCCCTGCTGCCGGAGCGGTAGCGCCAGCGGGAACCGGCGGCCGGAGCGCACCGTCGCGACGGCGGCGCGGACCGCCTCCGGGGTGATCAGGTTCAGTGTGCCGATCTCGTCCGAAGCGCCCCAGCGGCCCCAGTTGTTGACGCGCTTGGCGATCTCGCGGAACTCGTCGAAGTCGTTGGGAGCGGCCACGGGTGCCTCCGTCGGTAGCGGTGGGTGTGAAGCGGTGCGGTGGGCGCGAGCAGGGCCGGAGAAATCTGACGACCACTCAGCTATGGCCTCGCCCCGCCCTCGCTCCTAGAATCTAACGGTCCGTCAGAAACCTGAGGAGGGGTACGACGTGGGTGACTTCCTGCAAGGCCGGGTGATCGCGGTGACCGGCGCGGGGCGCGGGATCGGCCGCGCGGTCGCGCTCGGCTGCGCCGCGGAGGGGGCCAGGGTGGTCGTCAACGACTACGGCGTCGCCATGGACGGCGGAAACCCGACCAGCGAGGTCGCGGCGGCCGTGGTCAAGGAGATCGAGGCGGCCGGGGGCGAGGCGGTGGCGGTCGCCGACGACGTCTCCACCATGGCCGGGGGAGCCCGGGTGGTCGCCGCCGCGGTCGAGCGCTGGGGCCGGCTGGACGGCGTCGTCTGCGTGGCCGGCATCCTGCGCGAGCGGATGCTGTTCAACATGTCCGAGGAGGAGTGGGACGGCGTCGTCGACACCCACCTCAAGGGCACCTTCACCGTCTTCCGCGCCGCCGCCGCGCTGATGCGGGCCCAGGGCGGCGGCACGCTGGTCGGCTTCACCAGCGGCAACCACACCGGGAGCGTCAGCCAGGCCAACTACAGCGCGGCCAAGGGCGGTGTCATCTCGCTGGTCCGCAGCGCCGCGCTCGGGCTGCACAAGTACGGGGTGACCGCCAACTGCGTGGCCCCGGTGGCCCGGACCCGGATGTCCGCCAACGTCCCGATGGAGCTCACCGAGATCGGCGAGCCCGAGGACGTCGCCGCCCTCGTGGTCTACCTGCTCTCGGCGCGGGCCGCCGGGATCACCGGGCAGGTCTACACCGTCGCCGGCCCGAAGATCGCGGTCTGGGCGCAGCCGCGCGAACTCCGCTCGATGTACGCCGAGGGCGGCGGCTGGACGCCGGAGCGCATCGCCGAGGCGCTGCCGGGGGCGGTGGGCAGCGACCCGATGCCGATGCTCGCCCAACTGGACGCGATGGCGCGGGCCGCCGCGGCCAAGCAGCGCCCCAACGCCTGACCGCCCCACCCGGCAGTCGACCAGGGAAGGGACCGACCACCGAGATGGACTTCTCCTTCAGCGCCGAGGACGAGGCGTTCCGCGCGCGGGCGCGGACCTGGCTGGCCGAGCGGCTGGACGGCGCCGGTGCGCCCTTCGCCGACCTGTGCACCGACGTCGGCCCGACCGAGCTCGACCCCGACCGGCGCCGGTCCTGGGAGCAGGAGTTGGGGGCCGGCGGCTGGATCGGCCTGGGCTGGTCCGAGGGCGCGCTCACCCGGCAGGTGGTCTGGGCCGAGGAGTACGCCCGCGCCCGGGGCCCGGCCCCGCTGGGCATCGTCGGCGAGCACCTGCTCGCGCCGACGCTGCTGCGCTTCGGCAGCAGGGCGCAGCGGGAGCGCTTCCTGCCGCCGATCGCGGCGGGCACGGAGATCTGGTGCCAGGGCTACAGCGAGCCGGGGGCCGGCTCCGACCTGGCGGCCGTCCGCACCGGCGCCCGGCGCGAGACCGGAGCTGCGGACGCGGACTGGCTGGTGACCGGGCAGAAGACCTGGACCTCGCTCTCGCAGTGGGCCGACTGGTGCTTCGTCCTGGCCCGGACCGAACCGGGCTCGCACCGGCACCACGGGCTGAGCCTGCTGCTGCTGCCGATGGACCAGCCGGACCGGATCGAGGTGCGGCCGATCCGGCAGCTGGACGGGGCGTCCGAGTTCAGCGAGGTCTTCTTCGACGGTGCGCGGGCCGCCGCCGCCGACGTCCTCGGCGCGCCCGGGGACGGCTGGCGGGTGGCGATGGCGCTGCTCTCCTTCGAGCGCGGCGCGGGGATGCTGGGCCGGCAGATCGGCTACGCCCGGGAGTTCGAGGCGGTGCTGGCCACGGCGGTGCGGACCGGCGCGGTCGGCGACCCGGTGCTGCGGGAGCGGCTCACCCGGCAGTGGGCCGACCTGCACGCGCTGCGCTGCAATGCGCTGCGCACCCTCGGCACCGCCGAGCCGGGCTCGGCGGCGGTGGCCAAGCTGCTGTGGGGCGGCTGGCACCAGCGGCTCGGCGAGCTGGCGCTGGCGGTCCTCGGCCCGGCCGGGGCGACCGCCCCCGGCCCCCACCTCCCCGGCCGCTACCCGCTCACCGCCGACCAGCACCGGCTGCTGTTCTCCCGGGCGGACACCGTCTACGGCGGCAGCGACCAGGTCCAGCGCAACCTCATCGCCGAGCGGGTGCTCCGACTGCCCCGCGAGCCGCGCCCGCAACCGGCGGCCGCCCCGACCAGCCAGGACCCGCGCCCCGACCAGCCGTGACCCGGAAGGAAAGCCATGACCGGCAGTACCCCAGCCACCCACCGGCTCTACATCGACGGGGCCTGGCGCGAGGGCGGCGACGGCAGCTACCCCGTCGTCGACCCGGCCACCGAGCGGGTGGTCGGCCACGCGCCCGAGGCCTCGGCCGCCGACGTGGCGGACGCCGTGGCCGCCGCCCGCCGGGCCTACGAGGGCTGGTCCCGGACCTCCCCGGCCGAACGCGCCGCCGTGCTGGAGCGGATCGCGGACGCGGTGCTGGCGCACGCCGAGGACTTCGTGCCGCTGCTCCAGCAGGAGACCGGGGCGACCATCCGGGTGGCCTCGTCGATGCAACTGCCGGTGGTCGCCGACCGGTTCCGCCGCTACGCCAGGGGCGCGCTGGAACCCGCGCTGCTCCCCTTCGCCCCGGTGCCGGTCGGTGCGACCGCGCTGGCGTCCGGGGGGCTGACCAACTCGGTGGCCGCCCGCCGGCCCGTCGGCGTCGTCGGCTGCATCACCTCCTACAACTTCCCGATCGTCAACCTGGCCGGGAAGCTGGCGCCGGCGCTGGCGATGGGCAACACCGTGGTCGCCAAGCCGGCCCCGCAGGATCCGCTGACCTGCCTGCGGCTGGGCGAGATCTTCGAGGAGGCGGGGGCGCCGCCCGGGATCCTCAATGTCGTCACCGGCTCCGGCCCCGGGGTCGGGGCGGCGCTGGTGGCCTCGCCCGAGGTCGACATGGTCAGCTTCACCGGCTCGACCGGGGTCGGCCGACGGATCGCCGCGGACGGCGGGGCGAGCATGAAGCGGCTGCTGCTGGAACTCGGCGGCAAGGGCGCGGCGGTGGTGCTGGCCGACGCCGACCTGGCCCAGGTGGTCCCGGCCGTCGGCTCGACCTGGGCCTTCCACTCCGGGCAGATCTGCACCGCGCCGACCCGGGTGCTGGTCCACCGCTCACGCCAGGAGGAGCTGCTGGCCGGACTGGCTCGCTTCGCCGCGGCGCTGCCGCTCGGCGACCCGCTGCTGCCGGGCACGGTGGTCGGCCCGCTGATCACCGCCGCGCACCGGGACCGGGTGGAGGGGTACATCGCCGGGGCGCTGGCCGAGGGCGCGCGGCTGGTCGCCGGCGGCACCCGCAAGGAGCGGGTCGAGGGCGCCCAGGCCGTCCCCGGGACCGGCTTCTACGTCGCCCCGACGCTGCTGGCCGACGTCACCCCGGGGATGGCGGCGGCCCGCGAGGAGATCTTCGGACCGGTCGTGGTGGTGCTGCCCTTCGACGAGGAGGAGGAGGCCGTCGCACTGGCCAACTCCACCGAGTTCGGCCTCTACGACTACGTCTTCTCCCGCGACACCGCCCGCGCCTACGCCCTCGCCGGGCGGCTGCGCAGCGGCAGCGTCGGCATCAACACCGTCCAGCGCCACCCGGAGGCGCCCTTCGGCGGCTTCAAGCAGAGCGGGGTGGCCCGCGACTGCGGCTCCTTCGCGCTGCACGCCTACAGCGAGCTGCAGGCGCTGGTCTGGCAGTCCTGACCCACCATCACCAACCGTGAGGGGAACCGATGAAAGGCGTCATCTTCGACGGCAGGGCGGCCCGGGTGGTGGACGATCTCGCGGTCCGCGACCCGGGTCCTGGCGAGGTCCTGGTGCGGATCGCCGCCGCCGGGCTCTGCCACAGCGACCTGTCGGTGATCAACGGGACGATCCCGTTCCCGGTCCCGGTGGTCCTCGGCCACGAGGGCGCGGGCACGGTCGAGGCCGTCGGCGAGGGCGTCGCCAACGTCGCCCCGGGCGACCATGTCGCGCTGTCCACCATCGCCAACTGCGGCGCCTGCCCGGAGTGCGGGCAGGGGCGGCCGACCATGTGCCGGTTCGCCATCGGCCGGCCGACCAAGCCGTTCACCCGCGCCTCGGAGCCGAACACCCCGCTCCACAACTTCGCCTCGGCCTCGGTCTTCGCCGAACGGACGGTGGTGAAGGCGGTGCAGGCGGTCCGGATCGACCCGGAGATCCCCTTCGCCTCGGCCGCGCTGATCGGCTGCAGCGTGGTGACCGGCGTCGGCGCGGTGCTGAACCGGGCCCGGGTCGGCCTGGGCGACACGGTGCTGGTGATCGGCTGCGGCGGGATCGGGCTCAACGTCGTCCAGGGCGCGCGGATCGCCGGAGCCTCGCGGATCGTCGCGGTGGACGCGGTGGCCGCCAAGGAGGAGGTCGCCCGGACCTTCGGCGCGACCGACTTCATCGACGCCAGGGCGGTGGCCGAGGCGGGCGGCAGCACGGTCGAGGCGGTCCGGGCGCTGCTGCCGACCGGGGTCGACCACGCCTTCGAGTGCGTCGGCAGCCCGACGCTGGTCCGGCAGGCGATCGACCTGCTCGACCGGCACGGCCAGGCGGTGCTGCTGGGGATGACCCCGCCGACGACGGAGGCCGGCTTCCGCCCGGCGGAGCTGTTCCTGGACAAGTCGATCCTCGGCTGCCGCTACGGCTCCTCGCGTCCGCAGACCGACATCCCGCGCTATGTCGGGCTGTACCGCTCGGGCCGACTGCTGCTGGACGAACTGGTCACCGCCACCTATCCGGTGGACGACTTCGACCGGGCCGCCGACGACACCCACCACGCCCGGGTGGCCCGGGCGGTGCTGGTCTTCTGAGGGGGCGGCCGAGCCGGGGCAAGGCAGAGGGCCCGTCGTCCGGGGTGCGGACGCGGGCCCTCTTGGGTCGGTGCTGCGGAAGCCACCGGAGGATCAGGCGACCCGATCGGGATTGATCAGGAGCGGTTGACCAGTGGTTGGGTTCAGACCGGGGTGACGTTCTCCGCCTGCGGACCCTTCGGGCCCTGCGTGACGTCGAACTCCACCGGCTGGTTCTCCTCCAGCGAGCGGAAGCCGCTCGCGTTGATGGCGGAGTAGTGGACGAAGACGTCGGGGCCGCCGCCGTCCTGGGCGATGAAGCCGAAGCCCTTTTCGGCGTTGAACCACTTGACGGTTCCGGTCGCCATAACCGTTCTCCTTGCGAGGGACGAATGGACGCCACACCTCGTGACGCCCGGTCCGCTGCGCTGATCCCCGCTTCAGGTACTTCTGTGACAAAGCTCTGAAAACTACAGAAGCCCGCGGTCACATGCTCCGCAGGCTTGAGTACTGCATGGGAAATCAAACTGCAACTGCAGAAACCCTAGCACGCAGGTTCCCGCCCGGCCAGGGACGATCGGGGGCCGGGACACGGGGGCACCGCACCGGATACACGGGGCTACTGTGCTGGATGTGGACACTTCTACCGAGCGTGACACCGCACCGAACGGCAGCCCGAACGGCAGCGCCGTCCGCCCCCGGGTGGGGCACATCCAGTTCCTGAACTGCCTGCCGATCTACTGGGGCCTGGCCCGGACCGGGACCCTCCTTGATCTGGACCTGACCAAGGACACCCCCGAACGGCTGAGCGACGCCCTGGTCGCCGGAGAGCTCGACATCTCCCCGATCACCTGCGTGGAGTACCTCCGCAACGCGGATCAGCTGGTGGTCATGCCGGACATCGCGGTCGGCAGCGACGGCCCGGTGCTGTCCTGCCTGATCGTCAGCCAGGTGCCGCTGGAGCAGCTGGACGGACGCCGGGTCGCCCTCGGCTCGACCAGCAGGACCTCCGTCCGGCTGGCCCAGCTGCTGCTCGCCGAGCAGTACCGGGTGCAGCCCGACTACTTCACCTGTCCGCCGGACCTCTCGCTGATGATGCAGGAGGCCGACGCCGCGGTGCTGATCGGCGACGCCGCGCTGCGGGCCTCGCTGCACGAGGCCCCGAGGCTGGGGCTGCAGGTGCACGACCTGGGCGAGATGTGGAAGCAGTGGACCGGCCTCCCCTTCGTCTTCGCGGTCTGGGCCGCCCGCCGCGACTTCCTGGCCCGGGAGCCGGAGCAGGTGCACGAGGTGCACCGGGCCTTCCTGGAGTCCCGGGACCTCTCGATGGAGGAGGTCGACAAGGTCGCCGAGCAGGCCGCCCGCTGGGAGTCCTTCGACGCGGAACTGCTGCGCCGCTACTACGCCGAGGCGCTGGACTTCTCCTTCGGCGAGCGGCAGCTGACCGGGCTGCGGGAGTTCGCCGACCGGATCGGCATGAGCACCGAGCACATCAGCCTGCTGCAGCGCTGAGGCGCCCCGGACGCAGGGGCGGATGCGGGACCGGACGCGGGGCCGGACCCTCCCCCGGCCCCGCCGGGGGCTCGCGTAGGCTGGTCGATGCCCGTAGCAGTGCAGTACGAGAGGACGCCAAGGTGCCCGAGAGCATGCCCACCACGACCGCCGAGAGCGCTCGTCAGGCCGTCCTCGACCGGGCCGCCGGCGGCGGCCGGATCAGCCCGGAGGAGGCGCTCGACCTCTACCGGCACGCCCCGCTGCACGCGCTGGGCGCGGCGGCCGACGCCGCGCGCCGCCGTCGCTACGCCGGCACCGAGCACATCGCGACGTACATCATCGAGCGCAACATCAACTACACCAACGTCTGCGTGACCGCCTGCAAGTTCTGCGCCTTCTACGCCGCCCCCAAGGACGTCGAGAAGGGCTGGTCGCGCGACCTGGAGGAGATCCTCCGGCGCTGCGCGGAGACGGTCGAGCTCGGCGGCACCCAGATCATGTTCCAGGGCGGCCACCACCCGGACTACGGCGTCGAGTACTACGAGCGGGCCTTCGCCGCGATCAAGAAGGACTTCCCGCAGCTGGTGATCCACTCGCTCGGGGCCTCCGAGATCGAGCACATGTCGCGGATCTCCGGCGTCACCGCCGAGGAGGCCATCCGCCGGATCCACGCGGCCGGTCTCGACTCCTTCGCCGGCGCCGGCGCGGAGCTGCTGCCCGAGCGCCCGCGCAAGGCCATCGCCCCGCTCAAGGAGTCCGGCGAGCGCTGGCTGGAGATCATGGAGATCGCCCACAACCTGGGCGTCGAGTCCACCTCCACCATGCTGATGGGCACCGGCGAGACCAATGCCGAGCGGATCGAGCACCTGCGCATGATCCGCGACGTCCAGGACCGCACCGGCGGTTTCCGGGCCTTCATCCCGTACACCTACCAGCCGGAGAACAACCACCTCAAGGGCCGCACCCAGGCCACGCTGATCGAGTACCTGCGGCTGATCGCGGTCGCCCGGCTGTTCCTCGACAACGTCGCCCACATCCAGGGCTCCTGGCTGACCGTCGGCAAGGAGATGGGCCAGCTGACGCTGCACTACGGTGCGGACGACCTCGGCTCGGTGATGCTGGAGGAGAACGTGGTCTCCTCCGCCGGGGCCAAGCACCGCTCCAACCGGATGGAGCTGATCAACCTGATCCGCGCGGCCGGCCGGGTGCCGGCCCAGCGCGCCACCACCTACGAGCACCTGGTGATCCACGACGACCCGGCCGACGACCCGGTCAACGACCACGCGTACTCGCACATCGCCTCCACCGCGATCGAAGGGGGAGGCGTGGGCGCAGCCCACTCGGACAAGGGTGGCGGCGGGCGACGGGCGGGCGGCACGGCGCATCCGGAGCTCAAGCTCCTCAACGCCAACTGACACAGCCGTGCTGACGATCCACACCGGCTCGCAGGAGCCGCCGCTCGCCGTCGCAGTCGACGGCGAGCGGATCGTCGCGCTCGGCAGCCCGGACGAGGTCGCCGCGGCCTACCCGACCGCCCGGGTCCGCCGCTGGCGCGGTCGGCTCGGCCCCGGACTGCTGCACGAGGGCCCGCTGCCGGAGGCGCCCAGCGCCCGCGAGCGGGTGCACGCCCTGCTGCGCCTCGGCGCGACCGGTGCGCGCGCCGAGCACCTGGCCGACCCCGCGCTGCGCGCCGCCGCGCACCGCAACAACCTGGCGGTGCTGGACCGTCCGCCCTCGCTGGAGCGCGGTGCCCGCGCCGACCTGGCGGTCTTCGCCGAGGACGGCAGCTGCGTGGCGACCGTGCTGGCCGGACGACTGGTCCACCGCCGGGCGTGACTGGGTGAACAATGGGGAGGTGACCCGAGCCTCCCTGGACAAGCAGCCGCACGAAGTCGCCTCGATGTTCGACGACGTGGCCGCCAAGTACGACCTGACCAACGACGTGCTCTCGCTGGGCCAGACCCGGCTCTGGCGCAAGGCCGTCGCCCGTGCCGTCGACGCCCGCCCCGGCGAGTACGTGCTCGACCTCGCGGCCGGTACCGCCACCTCCTCGCTGCCCTTCGCCGAGGCCGGGGCGACCGTGGTGCCCTGCGACTTCTCGCTCGGGATGCTCCGCGAGGGCAAGCGCCGCCACCCGGAGCTGCCGCTGACCGCCGGCGACGCCACCCGGCTGCCCTTCGCCGACGCCGTGTTCGACGCGGTCACCATCTCCTTCGGGCTGCGCAACGTCCAGGACACCGACGCCGCGCTGCGCGAGCTGCTGCGGGTCACCAAGCCCGGTGGCCGGGTCGTCATCTGCGAGTTCAGCCACCCGGTCTGGTCGCCCTTCCGCACCGTCTACACCGAGTACCTGATGCGGGCGCTGCCGCCGGTCGCCACCGCCGTCAGCAGCAACCCGGACGCCTACGTCTACCTGGCCGACTCCATCCGGGCCTGGCCGGACCAGCCCGCCCTGGCCGCCCGGCTGCAGCAGGCCGGCTGGTCCGCCGTCGCCTGGCGCAACCTCACCGGCGGCATCGTCGCCCTCCACCGCGGCCTCCGGCCGTGACCCGCCGTGACCCGCTGACGGGTGCGGCTCGGCGTCGGCCGCGCACGACCATCTCCTAGACTGCGAGGTGGCCCCGGGCGGGCCCACAGTCTTCCGACGAGAGCAGCAGGAGTCCCAGGTGTCGCAGCTGACCCAGCAGACCGCAGCGAGCGAGGCTGCCGCCATCGAGGCTGAGGCCGATGTCATCGTGGTCGGCGCCGGTCCTGCGGGGGCGAGCACGGCGTACCACCTGGCCCAGTCGGGCCTGGAGGTGCTGCTGCTGGAGAAGGCGCAGTTCCCGCGGGAGAAGGTCTGCGGCGACGGCCTGACGCCGCGCGCGACCAAGCAGCTGGTCGACATGGGGATCGACATCTCCGAGGAGGCCGGCTGGCTGCGCAACAAGGGGCTGCGGATCATCGGCGGCGGGGTCCGGCTGGAGCTGGACTGGCCGGAGCTGGCGAGCTTCCCCGACTACGGTCTGGTCCGCAAGCGCGCCGACTTCGACGAGCTGCTGGCCCGTCAGGCCGAGAAGGCCGGCGCCAAGCTGCACCAGCAGTGCAACGTCACCGGCCCGGTGCTGGACGAGCGCTCCGGCCGGGTGGTCGGGGTCACCGCCAAGCTCGGCCCGGACAAGCGCGAGGTGGTCTTCCGCGCGCCGCTGGTGGTCGCCGCGGACGGCAACTCCACCCGGCTCTCGCTGGCCATGGGCCTGCACCGGCGCGAGGACCGGCCGATGGGCGTCGCCTACCGCACCTACTTCAACTCGCCCCGCAGCGACGACGACTACCTGGAGTCCTGGCTGGAGCTGTGGGACCGGCGCGGCGGCCAGGAGAAGCTGCTGCCCGGCTACGGCTGGATCTTCGGCATGGGCGACGGCACCAGCAACGTCGGCCTGGGGCTGCTCAACACCACCGCCTCCTTCAAGGACATCGACTACCGCGAGCTGCTCAAGGTGTGGTGCGCGGGCATGCCGGAGGAGTGGGGCTACACCCCGGAGAACATGACCGAGCCGATCCGGGGCGCGGCGCTGCCGATGGCCTTCAACCGGCAGCCGCACTACACCCGGGGCTTCCTGCTGGTCGGCGACGCCGGCGGGATGGTCAACCCGTTCAACGGCGAGGGCATCGCCTATGCGATGGAATCCGGGCAGATCGCGGCCGGCGTCATCGTCCAGGCCCTGGCCCGGCAGACCGACCTGGGCCGGGAGCGGGCGCTGGAGGCCTACCCGAGGATCCTCAAGGAGGTCTACGGCGGCTACTACTCGCTGGGCCGGGCCTTCGTGAAGGCGATCGGCAACCCGCTGGTGATGCGGATGGCCGCGCAGCGCGGCCTGACCCACCCGATGCTGATGCGCTTCGTGCTGAAGCTGCTGGCCAACCTGACCGACCCGCAGGGCGGCGACGCGATGGACCGCATCATCAACGGCCTGGCCAAGGTGGCCCCGAGGGCCTGACCGGCGGTTCTCAGAAGGCGAGGTCGGCCCAGGGGATGCGGATGCCGAACGGCTCCGGGAAGTCGATGCCCGCGTCCCCGGGCTCCCATTCGCCGACCGGGACGTAGACGGACGGGCGCAGCGGCTTGACCGCGAGGCCCTGCGTCGGCAGCGTCACGAGTTCGTAGGCCCTGACCGCGGAGATGTCCCAGTTGCCCAGGGAGTCGAGTTCGACCTCCCAGTACCAGGGGATGCCGGCCTCGGCATACCGGTCCGTCTTCCAGGCCCGGCGCTTGGGGGTGTCCGATCCCGACAGGACCTCGCCGACCAGGACGACGTCGCCGGCGAGGGTGTCGGCCCCGCGCGGGAGGCACCGCCGGACCAGGAAGTCCGGGGTGAGGAAGCTGGACTTGTCACGGGTGAAGAAGACATTGGTCTCGACCTCGACCTGCCAGCACCGCTGATCGGCGGCGCGGGAGCCGGCGTCGGCGGAGCCGCCGGACATGGCCCGGCGGGCTTCGGCCTCCAGGGCGTTGCGCATCCGGACGGTGAACCGCTGGTGTTCCAGCGGACCGCGCCGGTTCCAGAGGACCTTCCGGTCCCACAGTTCGATCTGCGCGGCGACCTCCTCGGGCAACTGCTGGAGACCGTCCCAGGACGAGTACTCCGGAACGCCGGATCCCGGTGTCTCGAATGCTTCGGCCGACATGCTGCCTCCTCCGTGGGTGCTTCGGGTTTCACCCTAACTGCGAACCTCCGGGAACAGCGGTCCCCCTGTGGGGGCGCGCGGGGATGTGGCGGAGCGGTCACCGGGGCCCGGATCCGGCAGCCGCACCCCGAGTGCTGCCCGGCCGGAAGGTGCAATCCGGCCACGGATGGATGATTCCGTCAACTCCCGTCCACGGTGTCCACCCTGATGGGCGAGTTTCTTTAGCACGGCCGGATGGTAGAGACAAAAGTTGCTTTGGATCACTCGCGTCTGCTAGTGAATCGGCGCTCCACCTGCGGAAATCGCATAAATCGCTACGCCTTGTGAAGGAAAGCACACGGCTGGTGGCCGATTTTGCCCGGTCATTACTTCTTGATCATCCGTCAGGTGGCGTAGATCACATTGAAGGGGCTGACGCCCGTGTCGCAGATCACATGTGAACGGGCATAGGATGCAGCCGTCTTGGGGCCTTGTGAACTGCCTCACATGAGGGGATCACGGTCGCGAGCTGTACTGACCCGCAGTCACCGACAGGGACGTCGGCGCAGACTGACGCCTGGGAGGTCGTTCGGTATGAACGCATATGCGCCGATTCTGGTACTTGGTGCCCTTGCCGCCGCCTTCGCGGTCGGCTCCGTGGCGATGGCCGCGCTGACCGGCCCCAAGCGGTACAACCGCGCCAAGTTGGAGGCGTACGAGTGCGGCATCGAGCCCACTCCGCAGCCCGTGGGGGGCGGCCGGTTCCCCATCAAGTACTACCTGACGGCGATGCTCTTCATCGTCTTCGACATCGAGATCGTCTTCCTCTACCCGTGGGCCGTCACCTTCGACGCCCTCGGGCTCTTCGGCCTGGTCGAGATGGTGCTGTTCATCGCCACCGTCTTCGTCGCGTATGCGTACGTGTGGCGGCGCGGGGGCCTGGAGTGGGACTGACCACAGCGGAACCGAGAGCTGAGAGGACACCAGATGGGTATTGAGGAGAAGCTGCCCAGCGGCTTCCTGCTCACCTCGGTCGAGCAGGCTGCCGGATGGGTGCGCAAGAGCTCGCTCTTCCCCGCCACCTTCGGCCTGGCCTGCTGCGCGATCGAGATGATGACCACCGGCGCCGGCCGCTACGACCTGGCCCGCTTCGGGATGGAGGTCTTCCGCGGCTCCCCGCGCCAGGCCGATCTGATGATCGTGGCGGGCCGGGTCAGCCAGAAGATGGCCCCGGTGGTCCGCCAGGTCTACGACCAGATGGCCAACCCCAAGTGGGTCATCTCCATGGGCGTCTGCGCCAGCTCCGGCGGGATGTTCAACAACTACGCGATCGTGCAGGGCGTCGACCACATCATCCCGGTCGACATCTACCTCCCCGGCTGCCCGCCCCGGCCGGAGATGCTGATGGACGCGATCCTCAAGCTGCACGAGCAGATCCGCCACGAGAAGCTCGGCGCGCAGAAGGCGAAGGCCGAGGCGGAGGCCGAGGAGCTGGCGCTGAAGGCGACCCCGACGATCGAGATGAAGGGGCTGCTGCGGTGAGCGACAGCACAGAGAGCGGCAGCACCGAGAGCGGAGTGCCGGTCCCGCGCGAGGGCACCGAGTTGGAGATCGTCGGCGTCCGGCACGGGATGTTCGGCGGAGGCAACGGAGTGGGGGGCGGCAGCGGCGACACCTCCGGCTACGGTCGGCTGGTCAGCCCGATCGTCCTGCCCGGCGCCACCCCCCGCCCCTACGGCGGTGACTGGTTCGACGAGGTCGCCGACGAGCTGGAGGGCGCGCTGGAGGAGCAGGGGCTCCAGGTCGCGGACGTGATCGAGAAGACCGTGGTCGACCGCGGCGAGATCACCTTCCACATCGCCCGGGAGCACCTGGTCCCGGCGATGCGCACGCTGCGGGACGACCCCGCGCTGCGCTTCGAACTGTGCACCGGTGTCAGCGGCGTGCACTACCCGGGCGAGCCCGGGCGCGAGCTGCACGCCGTCTACCACCTGCGCTCGATCACCCACAACCGGCTGATCCGGGTGGAGACCACCGCGCCCGACGCGGACCCGCACCTGCCCTCGACGTTCGCGGTCTACCCGACCAACGACTGGCACGAGCGCGAGACCTACGACTTCTTCGGCATCGTCTTCGACGGCCACCCGGCGCTGACGCGGATCATGATGCCGGACGACTGGCTGGGCCACCCGCAGCGCAAGGACTACCCGCTCGGTGGCATCCCCGTCGAGTACAAGGGCGCGCAGATCCCGGCTCCCGACCAGCGGAGGTCGTACAACTGATGTCCACACCACACGCGACCGAGCAGAGCGGGCAGGCCGAGGCGGCCGGCCGGGAGACCACCGAGGGCCGGGTCTACACCGTCACCGGCGGTGACTGGGACGAGATCGTCACCGCCGCGGCCAGGGCCGACGACGAGCGGATCATCGTCAACATGGGCCCGCAGCACCCGTCCACCCACGGCGTGCTGCGGCTGATCCTGGAGATCGACGGCGAGACGGTGACCGAGGCCCGCTGCGGCATCGGCTACCTGCACACCGGCATCGAGAAGAACATGGAGTTCCGGAACTGGACCCAGGGCACGACCTTCGTGACCCGGATGGACTACCTGACCCCGCTGTTCAACGAGACCGCCTACTGCCTCGCGGTCGAGCGGCTGCTCGGCGTCACCGCCGACATCCCCGAACGGGCCTCCGTCATCCGAGTGCTGATGATGGAGCTGAACCGGATCTCCTCGCACCTGGTGTGCCTCGCCACCGGCGGGATGGAGATCGGCTCCACCACCCTGATGATCTACGGCTTCCGCGACCGCGAGGTCATCCTCGACATCTTCGAGCTGGTCACCGGGCTGCGGATGAACCACGCCTACGTCCGCCCCGGCGGCCTGGCGCAGGACCTGCCGCCCGGCGCGCTGGACCAGATCCGCGAGGGCGTCAAGCTGCTCCGCAAGCGGATGCCCGAGTACGACAAGCTGGCCACCAACAACCCGGTCTTCAAGGCCAGGCTGGTCGACGTCGGCTACCTGGACCTGGCCGGCTGCATGGCGCTCGGCGCGACCGGACCGATCCTCCGCTCCACCGGCCTGCCGCACGACCTCCGCAAGGCCCAGCCCTACTGCGGCTACGAGCAGTACGACTTCGAGGTCCCGACCGCCGACACCTGCGACTCCTACGGCCGCTTCCTGATCCGGCTGGCCGAGATGGAGCAGTCGCTGCGGATCGTCGAGCAGTGCCTGGACCAGCTGCGCGGCGCGAGCGGCGCGGTGATGGTCGCCGACAAGAAGATCGCCTGGCCGGCCCAGCTCTCGCTGGGACCGGACGGCATGGGCAACTCGCTGGACCACATCCGGACCATCATGGGCGAGTCCATGGAGGCCCTGATCCACCACTTCAAGCTGGTCACCGAGGGCTTCCGGGTCCCGGCCGGACAGGCGTACGAGGCGGTGGAGTCGCCCAAGGGCGAGCTCGGCGTCCATGTCGTCAGCGACGGCGGCACCCGCCCCTACCGGGTCCACTTCCGCGACCCCAGCTTCACCAACCTGCAGTCCATGGCGGCGATGTGTGAGGGCGGACAGGTCGCGGACGTCATCGTCGCCGTGGCCGGGATCGACCCCGTGATGGGAGGCGTGGACCGGTGACCACCGACGAGAGCACGACCAGCCCGACCCTGCTGGGCCTGCCCCAGCTCCCCGCCCCCGCCTACCCGGCGGCGGTCCGGGCCCGGCTCGACCCGGACGCCCAGGAGCTGATCGACCGCTACCCGGAGAGCCGCTCGGCGCTGCTGCCGCTGCTGCACCTGGTCCAGGCCGAGGAGGGCTTCGTCAGCCGCAGCGGGATGCGCTACTGCGCCGAGCAGTTGGGGCTGACCACGGCCGAGGTGACCGCCGTCGCCACCTTCTACTCGATGTACCGGCGGCAGCCGGCCGGCGAGTACCACGTGGGCGTCTGCACCAACACCCTGTGCGCGGTGCTCGGCGGCGACCAGATCTTCGAGGAGCTGCAGCAGCACCTCGGCATCGGCAACAACGAGACCACCGAGGACGGCTCGGTCTCGCTGGAGCACATCGAGTGCAACGCGGCCTGCGACTACGCCCCGGTGGTGATGGTCAACTGGGAGTTCTTCGACGACCAGACCCCGGACAGCGCCAAGGCCCTGGTCGACGAGCTGCGCGCGGGCCGGGGCGGCGAGGTCAGGCCGACCCGGGGCGCCAAGCTGTGCAGCTTCCGGGAGACCTCCCGGATCCTGGCCGGTTTCCCCGACGAACGCCCCGGGGCCAACGACGAGTCCGGGGCCGGCGGCGCACCCTCGATGGCCGGGCTGCGGCTCTCCCGCGGCGAGGCCCTGCCCGGCGCCGGACCCCGGCGCGTGGTCGCCCCCCGCCACGAGGACGCGCCCGCCCATGAGGAAGCCCGCCGCCCCGAGGGCGCAGCTCCCGAGGGCGCACCCCACGAGGACGCGCCGCCGGAGGCCTCCTCAGCCCAGGAAGGAGCGGCCGAATGACCGCCGAGCACCCGGAGAAGCTGCTCTCCCCGGTCCTGTCCGCGAGCTGGGGCGACGACCGCCCCTGGACGCTGGACACCTACCGCCGCCACGACGGTTACCTGGGCCTGCGCGAGGCCCTGCGGTCGACCCCGGACGAGGTCATCGCCCTGGTCAAGGACGCCGGACTGCGCGGTCGCGGCGGCGCCGGCTTCCCCACCGGACTGAAGTGGCAGTTCATCCCGCAGGGTGACGGCAAGCCGCACTACCTGGTGGTCAACGCCGACGAGTCCGAGCCGGGGACCTGCAAGGACATCCCGCTGCTGTTCGCCAACCCGCACGCGCTGATCGAGGGCATGGTGATCGCCAGCTACGCGATCCGCTGCAGCCACGCCTTCGTCTACCTGCGCGGCGAGACCGTGCCGGTGCTGCGCCGGCTGCACGGCGCGGTCGCCGAGGCGTACGAGGCCGGCTACCTCGGCCAGAACATCCTCGGCTCCGGCTTCGACCTGGACATCACCGTCCACGCCGGGGCCGGCGCCTACATCTGCGGCGAGGAGACGGCGCTGCTGGACTCGCTGGAGGGACGGCGCGGCCAGCCCCGGCTGCGGCCGCCGTTCCCGGCCATCGCCGGCCTCTACGCCTGTCCGACGGTGGTCAACAACGTCGAGTCCATCGCCTCGGTGCCGAGCATCCTGCACCGGGGCAAGGAGTGGTTCCGCTCCATGGGCAGCGAGAAGTCCCCGGGCTTCACCCTCTACTCGCTCTCCGGGCACGTCACCAACCCCGGCCAGTACGAGGCGCCGCTCGGTCTGACCCTGCGGCAACTGCTGGACATGACCGGGGGAGTGCGGGCCGGGCACCGGCTGAAGTTCTGGACCCCTGGCGGCTCCTCCACCCCGATGTTCACCGACGCCCACCTCGACGTCCCGCTCGACTACGAGGGCGTCGCCGCCGCCGGGTCGATGCTCGGCACCAAGGCGCTGCAGATCTTCGACGAGACCACCTGCGTGGTGCGGGCGGTCACCCGCTGGACCGAGTTCTACGCCCACGAGTCCTGCGGCAAGTGCACCCCCTGCCGTGAGGGCACCTACTGGCTGGTCCAGCTGCTCCGCCGGATCGAGGCGGGCCAGGGCGTCGAGGGCGACCTGGAGAAGCTGAACGACATCGCCGACAACATCAACGGCAAGTCCTTCTGCGCCCTCGGCGACGGCGCCGCCAGCCCGATCTTCTCCTCGCTCCAGTACTTCCGCGCGGAGTACGAGCAGCACCTCGCCGAGGGTCGCTGCCCGTTCGACCCGGCGGCCGCCACCGTCTGGGCCGACGGCCGCCCGCGCGGCGGCTCCGCGCCGTCCACCCACCACACCGCCCAGGAGAAGGGGGTGCTTGCATGACCGTCACCTCGGAAGCTCCCGGTGCGGCCGCTGCCCCGCCACCGAAGGAGGAACTGCTCGCCGTCACCATCGACGGCGTCCAGGTCCATGTGCCGAAGGGCACACTGATCATCCGGGCCGCCGAGATGATCGGCGTGACCATCCCCCGCTTCTGCGACCACCCGCTGCTGGACCCGGTCGGGGCCTGCCGCCAGTGCATCGTCGAGGTCGAGGGCCAGCGCAAGCCGGTCGCCTCCTGCACCATCCCGTGCACCGACGGGATGGTCGTCAGCACCCAGGTCACCTCGAAGGTGGCCGAGAAGGCCCAGCACGGCGTGATGGAGCTGCTGCTGATCAACCACCCGCTGGACTGCCCGGTCTGCGACAAGGGCGGCGAGTGCCCGCTGCAGAACCAGGCACTCTCGCACGGACAGGCGGAGAGCCGGTTCGAGGGCGTCAAGCGCACCTACGAGAAGCCGGTGCCGATCTCCACCCAGGTGCTGCTGGACCGGGAGCGCTGCGTGCTCTGCGCCCGCTGCACCCGCTTCAGCGAGCAGATCGCCGGCGACCCGTTCATCGACCTGATCGAGCGCGGCGCCAACGAGCAGGTGGGCATCGGCGAGGGCGAGGACTTCCGCTCCTACTTCTCCGGCAACACCATCCAGATCTGTCCGGTGGGCGCGCTGACCTCGGCCGCCTACCGGTTCCGCTCCCGCCCCTTCGACCTGGTCTCCTCACCCGGGGTGTGCGAGCACTGCGCCTCCGGCTGCGCGGTGCGGACCGACCACCGGCGCGGCAAGGTGATGCGCCGGCTGGCCGGTGACGACCCGTCCGTGAACGAGGAGTGGACCTGCGACAAGGGCCGCTTCGGCTTCCGCTACGCCCAGTCCCGGGAGCGGCTGGAGACGCCGCTGGTCCGGGACGAGACCGGCGCGCTGGTCCCCGCCTCCTGGCCGGAGGCGCTGGCCGCGGCCGCGGCCGGGCTGGCCGCCGCGCACGGACGCGCGGCGGTGCTGGTCGGCGGCCGGTCGACGGTGGAGGACGCCTACGCCTACGCCAAGTTCGCCCGGGTCGCGCTGGGCACCAACGACGTCGACTTCCGGGCCCGGGTGCACAGCGCCGAGGAGGCGGACTTCCTCGCCTCGGCCGTGGCCGGGCGCGGGGTGGACGTCGGCGGCGGCCCGCACCACCACGGCCTGAGCTACGAGCAGTTGGAGGCCGCCCCGGCGGCGCTGCTGGTCGGCTTCGAGCCCGAGGAGGAGTCGCCGATCGTCTTCCTGCGGCTGCGCAAGGCGGCCCGGACCCGGCGGCAGCAGGTCTTCTCGATCGCCGCCTACGGCACCCGGGGCCTGCACAAGCTCGGCGGCGCCCTGCTGCCGGCCGCGCCCGGCACCGAGACCGAGTGGCTGGAGGCGCTGGCCGAGGGCGACCCGCTGGACGGCGACGCCGGACGCGCGGCCGAGGCGCTGCGGCAGCCCGGCGCGGTGGTGCTGGTCGGCGAGCGGCTGGCCGGGGTGCCGGGCGCGCTGAGCGCGGCGGTCCGGCTGTCCCGGGCCAGCGGCGCCCGGCTGGCCTGGATCCCGCGCCGGGCCGGCGAGCGCGGCGCGGTCGAGGCTGGCGCGCTGCCCGGCCTGCTGCCCGGCGGACGCCCGGTCACCGACCCGGAGGCGCGCGCCGAGACCGCCGCCGCCTGGGGCATCGCCGGCATTCCGGCCCGGTTCGGCCGCGACACCAACGGCATC
>Ga0302314_10002145_pt1 | contig 36898 bp, 30 predicted proteins | sample III_Palsa_N2_3_FD_200533 | JGI IMG/M metagenome (GOLD analysis project Ga0302314, IMG submission 200533) | Peat permafrost microbial communities from Stordalen Mire near Abisko, Sweden - III_Palsa_N2_3 | ecosystem: Environmental > Terrestrial > Soil > Palsa > Peat permafrost | place: Sweden...
CGCGCGGGTCGATTCTCAAGTTCCTACAATCACTTTGCGTGGAATGACGGTTTCTTGACGCGCCTTCACAAACGGCCCTTGGGTGCCTATGTTGTGAACGTTATTAGAGACTTTCCACATAAGAAAAGAGGCCAGTATGACCCTTGAGCTCCCCCCCCTCCCCTACGATCAGAAGGCCCTTGAGCCGCACATCTCGGCCAACACCCTGTCCTTCCACTATGGCAAGCATCACCAGGCCTACGTGACCAATTACAACAATCTGGTCAAGGACACCCCGTTCGCCGACAAGGACCTGGAAGACGTGATCAAGGAAGTCGCCGGCGACTCCTCGAAGGTCGGCGTCTTCAATAATGGCGCCCAGGTGTGGAACCACACCTTCTTCTGGAACAGCCTGACGCCGAATGGCGGCGGCAAGCCGTCGGGCGAACTGGCCTCCAAGATCGACGCCGATCTGGGCGGCTACGACAAGTTCATCGCCGACTTCAAGAATGCCGGCGTCACGCAGTTCGGCAGCGGCTGGGCCTGGCTGGTCCTCGACAAGGACGGCAAGCTGGCCATCACCAAGACCGCCAATGCCGACACCCCGCTGGCCCACGGCCAGAAGGCGCTGTTCACCGTCGATGTGTGGGAACACGCTTATTACCTGGATTACCAGAACCGCCGCCCGGACTTCATCTCGGTCGTGCTGGAAAAGCTGGCGAACTGGGACTTCGTCGCCAAGAACCTGGCCGAAGGCAAGAACAAGTAAGACGCCGTATCCACGCAGGCCGGCATCCAGGCACCCTGGGACCGGCCTGCGCGGATCAGACGGCGATCAGCGCCGCGGCGACCGAGCGTTCCTCGGTCAGCAGGACATTATAGGTGCGGCACGCCGCGCCCGTATCCATCGCCTCCAAAGCCACATCTGCTTCTTTTGCCATGGCCCGCCAAGTCATCGGCATGGGCAGCATCGACTTGCCGGTGCCGATCAGCAGGATCCGCACATGCTGGGAGGCCAGCGCGAGCAGTTCCTTCAACGAATCCGGCGAGACTTCGGAAATCGCGGTGACCGGCCAGGCGATCGTCTGCTCCGGCAGGATCCACACCGACCCCTCGTAACGGGTGCCGCTGATGCGGAACCCATTATCCCCATAGCTCTGAATGAGCTGCCGTCCCTTCGGAACGAGCGGGGTTACATCCATGGATCAGACCTCGGGCTGCGGGGACGGAGCGTCCGTCTTGACGAAATGGGCGCGGGTGGCGCCCAGCCACAGCACGATCGGGCTCGAGACCAGCACCGACGAATAGATGCCGAACAGAATGCCGATGGTCAGGGCCAGCGCGAAATTGTGCAGGGTCTCGCCGCCGAAGAACAGCATCGAGGTCACGACCAATTGAGTGCAGCCATGGGTGATGATGGTGCGGCTCATGGTGGCGGTGATGGCGTTGTTGATGATCTCGGCCACGCCCGCCTTCTTGAATTTGCGGAAATTCTCGCGGATACGGTCGAACACCACGACCGATTCATTGACCGAATAGCCCAGCACCGACAGCACGGCGGCCAGCACGGTCAACGAGAATTCCCAGCGGAAGAAGGCGAAGAAGCCGAGAATGATCACCACGTCATGCATGTTGGCGATAATCGCCGCCACGGCGAAGCGCCATTCGAAGCGGAAAGCCAGATAGACCATGATGCCGACGCAGACCAGCGCCAGCGCCAGGGCGCCGTCGGACACCAGCTCATGGCCGACCTGCGGGCCGATGAACTCGACCCGGCGCATCTCGGCCTCGGGGGCGTCGGTGCGCAGAATCGGCAGCACGGCCTCGGACAGCTGGGCCGAGGAGACACCCTCCTTCAGCGGCAGGCGCACCATCAGATCGGCCGAGGTGCCGAAATTCTGCACCGAGCTGTCGGTGTAGCCGGCCTTGGCCAGCTCGGACTGCACCTTGCTCGGATCGACGGCGCCGGCGTAATGCAGCTCCATCACCGTGCCGCCGGTGAACTCGACCGACAGATTGAGGCCGCGGGTAATCAGGAAGAAGACAGCCAGAGCGAAGGTGACCGCGGAGATGACCGTGGTCGTCCGCGCGTAAGACATGAAGGGGATGTCTTTTTTCAGACGGAAGAATTCCATTTTTTCTCTCTCCCGGCCTTAGATCGCGATCTTGGTCAGCTTGCGCTGACGGCCATAGGTCAGGTTAACCAGGGCGCGCGACACCAGGATGGCGCTGAACATCGAGGTCAGGATGCCGAGGCAGAGCACCACGGCGAAGCCCTTGACGGGGCCCGAGCCGAAGGCGATCAGCGCGATGCCGGCGATGAAGTTGGTGACGTTAGAGTCCAGGATGGTGGCGAAGGCGCGGTCGTAGCCGGCATGGATCGCCGCGTGCGGCGTATGTCCCATCCGCAATTCCTCGCGCACGCGCTCGTTGATCAGCACGTTGGCGTCGATGGCCATACCCACCGTCAGCGCGATGGCGGCGATGCCGGGCAGGGTCAAGGTGGCTTGCAGCAGCGACAGGATCGCCACCAGCAGCAGCACGTTGACGCCCAGCGCGATCACCGAGAACACGCCGATGACGCGGTAATAGATGGCCATGAAGATCGCGATGGCGACGAAGCCCCACAGCACCGAATTGACGCCCTTGGAGATGTTCTCGGCACCCAGGCTCGGGCCGATGGTGCGTTCCTCGATGATCTCCATGGGGGCGGCCAGCGAACCGGCGCGCAGCAGCAGGGCGGTGTCGGAGGCTTCCTTGACGTCCATGCGACCGCTGATGACGGTCTGACCGCCTTCGATGGCCGTGCGGATCACGGCGACCGAGGCGACCTCCGCCTTGCCCTTCTCGATCAGCAGCAAGGCGATGCGCTTGCCGACATTGTCGCGGGTGAGGGCGGCGAACACTTTGGCGCCGCGGGTATCGAAGCTGATATTGACCGACGGCTCGTTGCTGCGGCTGTCGAAGCCCTGCGACGCGTTGGAGATGTTCTCGCCGGTCAGGAACACCTGCTTCTTGATCAGGTAAGGCTGACCGGTGCGGTTGTCGACAACGTAATCGTCGCCCGGCGGGATCAGCCCCTTGGCGGCGTTGGTCAGAGAGGTGACGTCGGCATGATCCTCGTCGACCAGGCGCAATTCGAGGCTCGCCGTGCGGCCGACGATTTCCTTGGCCTTGCCGGTGTCCTGCACGCCGGCCAGCTCGACCACGACACGGTCGGAGCCCTGCTGCTGGATCAACGGCTCGGACACGCCCAGCTCGTTCACACGATTACGCAGCGTCAGCACGTTCTGCTGCAGCGCCTGATCCTGGAAATTCTTCAGCGCCACCGGCGAGGGAGCCAGCGACAGGCGGGTCTCGTCGAGCGGAGTCGCCACCATGTCGCGCATATCCTTGCGCAGCTGGTCAGCGCCTTGTGCCCGCGTGTCGCCATCCTTGAAGCGCACCACCAGCGCCTTGCCCTCGCGGGCGACGCCGGCCAGCGGGATCTTGGCGTCGCGCAAGCTCGCCCGCACGTCGCCGACGCGACGGTCGAGCTGCTTGTCGAGCGCCTGGTCCATGTCGACCTGCATCAGGAAATGCACGCCGCCGCGCAAGTCCAGACCGAGGCTCATCGGCTGGGCGCCGATCGAGCCCATCCAGGCCGGCGTGGCCGGCAACAGGTTGAGCGCCACGGTGTAGTTCTCGCCCAGCGCCTCGGCGAGCGCGTCGCGCGCCTGGAGCTGGACGGTGGTGTCGGCAAGCCGCACCTTCACGCTGTTGGCATCCATCGAGATCCCGTTAAAGGGGATCTGCTTTTCCTTCAACTTGTTCTCGATTCCCGTCTCCAGGGCCGGGGTGATCTGCACCACGGCCTTGGCGGGAGAAACCTGCACCGCCGGCACCTGGCCGAACAGATTGGGTAGAGAATAGAGCAGGCCGAGCACGAACACGGCCAGGATGAGGATGTATTTCCAGCGCGAATAGCGGTTCATCGAGGGATTACTCGGCCTTTTCGTCCGAACCGCTTGTCGCGGTCGGAACCGCGGTCGCGGCGGGGGTCGGAGCCGGGATCGCAGCGGGCTGAACCACCGATTCGACGGCCGGAGCTGCCTTCTTGCCGCGCTTGGTCGGAGCGGGCTTCTCGTCAGTCTCGGCGACGGCCGAAACCGGCTGAGTCTTCTCGAGCACATCGGAGATGGCGCCGCGGGTCACGCGGATCTGCACCTTGTCGGCGATCTCGACCAGCACTTCGGAATCGCCGATCACCTTGGCGACCTGCCCGAAGATGCCGCCCTGCAGCAGCACGCGGTCGCCGCGGCGCAGAGCGTTCACCATCTCGCGATGGGCCTTCGCCTTCTTCTGCTGCGGGCGAATCATGAATAGGTAGAACACGACGAAGATCGCCACGAGCGGCAGGAACTGCTGCAGCGCGTCGATCGAGAAACCGCCGGCTCCCGCCGCGCCGCCGGTCTGCGCTAAAGCCTCGGAAATGAACATGACCCACTAATCTCCGTCTATCAGAAGAAGCGGGACTATAGCGAGGTTGCGAAGAGATGCAAACGGGAAGCTGGAACCTTTCCGTCCCTGCCCGTAATCTGCCGTACGGGCAAGGCGGGAGGCGCATCATGGACGGCAGTTTCGATCCATCCACGGGCAGGATCCGCAAGGGCGGCGGGCTGCCCCGCGCGCTGCTGCGCTGGAGCGGCATTGCCCTGACCGCGTCCAGCTGGCTCAGCGCCGGCCTGTTCGGCGCCTATATCCTCGCCTTTTATGGCGGCGCGGTGCCCGCCGACCGGCTCGACCAATGGAACCGCACCCTGCCCCGCCTCTACGAACCCGGCCACCCCGCCGCTGCTTTCGCTGTCGGACTGCATTTCGCCGCCGGCGGCTTTATACTGCTGGCCGGACCGATCCAGCTGATGGGCGCGGTGCGGCTGCGCTGGCCACGCTTTCACCGCTGGGTCGGGCGGAGCTACGTCACGGCTGCCGGAATAGCCGGAGCCGGCGGACTGCTCTATATCCTGCTCAATGGCACGATCGGCGGCCTGCCGATGAATTTAGGCTTCGGTCTCTATGGCGCCCTGATGGTGCTGGCTTCGATCCAAACCTACCGCCATGCCCGGGCGCGGCGCTTCGATCTGCACCGGCTGTGGGCGACCCGGCTGTTCGCGCTGGCGATCGGATCCTGGCTCTATCGCATGGATTACGGCTTCTGGTCGCTGCTGACCGGCGATGCGGGCCACACCAAGGCCTTCGACGGCTCGTTCGACGTGGTGATGGCGTTCTTCTTCTACCTGCCCAATCTGGCGCTGGCCGATCTGTTCGTGCGGGCGCAGAAGCCGAAGGCGGCATGGCTGCGCATACCGGCGGCGCTGGTGCTGACGGGAGCGACCTTCTTCGTGCTGCTCGGCACCTATTATTTCACGCTCTATTATTGGCTGCCGGGGATCATGAAGAGCCTCAGCGGGCAGTGAGAGTGATCGAATAGTCAATGAACGACAAGACATTGGCGCTCTACGCCGAGGCGGTTCGACATCGTCAAGCCGATATGCTCCCGGACGTCAGATGAATGCCGCCGGCGAGACAGAAAAACGCTCGCCGAACGCCTTAGCCTGAACCGCGCTGATCTTGCGCTTGTCCCGCAGTCAGAAAATCGACGAGGCCGCGATGCCCGCCGGAGGGTCACGCTTGAAACGAATTTCAACGCGATCCGCAGCGGCCTGGATTTCGGGCATGGCGCTGATCGACTCTGAAACGCAAATCCGGGCGACCGGCGGCTTTCGCGACACGAAGTGAGTGAATGCCGCCGGTCGCAACCCTTCTTTACCCCAGCCCTTAATTGCTCGGCATCTTGAAGCCGTCGCCGCCCAGCTTCTTGCGGGCTTCGGCGACTACCTCCGGCGAGATCGGCGAAGCCTGATTACCCCAGGCGCCGCGCGCATAGGTCAGGATCTTCGAGATCTGGTCGTCGGACAGGAACAGATGGAAGGCCGGCATACCCGCCTTGCCCTTCAGGACCAGGGTGGCGGTGCGGTCGGGATCGTCCTGCAGATAGCCGGAGCCGGCCAGCGGCGGGATCGGCTGCGCCGCGGTCTCCCGCAGAGCGGGCTGCCCCTGGCCGTTGAGGCTGTGACAGGCCGCGCATTTCTTGGCGTAGAGCTGCTCGCCGGTTTCATCGGCGGCAAAAACCGCCGATGCGGACAGGGCTATGGAAGCCAGGGCCACGCTGGCGAAGATCTTTGTCATTGTCTTTCTCCCCGCCCTCAGGCTTTGACCACGCGATTGTGCAGCTTCTCGATCTGCATCCAGGCGCTTTCGAAGGCGCCCGCCTGCCAGCCGGTCATGTGCGACAGGTGCTCGCCGGCCAGATAGATGCGGCCCGACGGTTCGAGCAGCTTCGGATAGGCGGTGGCGCGCGCCTCGGAAGACCATTCGGCCCAGCCGCCCTGATTGTAGCGGGCCTTGTGCCAGAACCAGGTGAAGCCTTTCTCGTAATTCGAGCGATACTCACCGGGGAACACCGTCTCGCCAACGTCGAGATAGCGCTCGATGCGGTCCTTCTGCGACAGGGCGCTGAGCTCGACCGCCTTATCACCGAATATGTAGGCGCCCAGCAGCACGCCCTTCTGGCTCTGCCAGCCGGTCGAGGGAAAGCTGATGCTCCAGAAAGGATAGCCGGCATTGAAGTCGGTCTTCACATGGCCGCCATAGATGGCGTGATTCTCTTCCCAGAAGCGGCTCTTCATCTGCAGGCCGGCCTTGCCGACCGGCGCGTAGGCGACCGCCTCCATCGCCTCGGTGAACTCGGCGGGGAAGTCGGTATCCACACGGTGCAGCACCGAAAGCGGGATGGTACAGATACAGTAATCCGCCGTCGTGCTGCCGCGCTCACCGGTCTTGGTGTTGATCCAGTTGGCGGTGACGCCCTTGTCGTTCTGACGGATTTGCTCGACCTCGGTGTTGAGGTGCAGCATGTGCTTGATGTGAGGCTCGAACCCGCGGGCGATCTGGTCCATGCCACCGACCGGCTGGAACATGGTGTGCTGCATGTCGAATTCGGTGACGGATTCGAAGAACTGCCAGAGACGCGAATCCAGCACGTCCGAGAAGGCAAAAGGCTCCAATTCCTCGCCGGCGATCAGGCCGGCGCCGGGATGGATCTTGAAGCCGCGGCCCTCGGTGCCGTGATAGGCGAGATCCTTGCGCGACAGATAGCCTTCATGGATCAGATATTCGCGCAGCATGTCCTTGTCTTCGGGCTTCATCAGCCCTTCGAGCTTGCCCGACGCGGAGGCCTTGGCGACCAGTTCGGCGGTATAGCCGCGCGCGTCGGCCTTGACCTCGCCTTGGCGGATTCGCTTGTTGGCCAGCGGCCCCTTGCCCTTGCTCGAATAGACATAGGAGGCGTCATTGTCGTTGACCATGATCTCGAGCGGCACGTTGAAGTGCTTCGTGTAATAGAGCGTCGAGCGATGGTGATAGGGAATGCGCCACGGGCCGATATTGATATAGAGCCCCTCGTCGAAATCGCAGGTCTCGGCGTCCATGCCCATTTCCTGGGCGACGAAGCCCTTGCGGGCCGTCTGGGCGCGGCCGCCGGAGAAGGCGCGGGCCTCCAGGATGGTACATTCATAGCCGAGCTTGGACAGCTCATAGGCCGAAGTAGCCCCCGCATGGCCGGCGCCGAGGATCAGGATCTTCTTACCCTTGCCGGAGCCCTTGAGTTCCGGGGGACGTTCCGCCGCGGAGGCGGTGGAGATACCGAAAGCGTTCATAGCGGCAAGAACCGCGGCGGTTCCCCCGACGCGGCCCAGTTGCTCGAGAAAGCGCCTCCGCGTCAGTCCCGGCATAACCAAATTTTCCATCGTGAATCCATCGATTGAGAGTGGGCGGCGACTGTCGCGCACCACAATATTGAAACTTTAAAACCAAGTCCCGGGCAAATTCGACGAGCGACCGCCCTGCTCCGACCAAATTAGAACCGGGACGCGCCCCCCGACGCGTCCCGGCTCCCCCCTGGGTTAGAACGTGGCCGTGATGCGCGAGTAGAAATACGCGCCGCTCAGGCCCCACGGCGTGGCGGCCGGATAGGTCTCCGCCCCACGGAAGGACATATCGACCTGAGGCAACTTGCTCGGCATATGGTCGAAAATGTTGTTGCCGCCGATCGACCACTTCACGGTGTCGGTGACGAAGTAACCGACATCGAGATCGGTGATGTAGGCCGACTTGATGAAAATGTTGGCATAGGGATTGCGGCTGCTGAAGGCCGAGCTGGCCGCATTGGTATCGACATGGCCGTAACGGGTTTCGCGCAGGGTGATATCGAAATCACCGATCACCCAGTTCGGCGCCAGCGTGACTTTGTTGGATGGCGCGGTTTTGGTGACGGTGGTCGCGACTGCCGCCACATTCGCGGCGCTTAGCGCCCCACCTGGATTAAGATTGCCGCCGATAATCGCGGTGGCGCTGAAATTGGCGGCCAGCGTCCACTTGACCGTGCCATAGCGACCAAAATCGGTCTTGTAGTCCGAGGTGAGGTCCAATCCCCGGGAACGGGTATTCGCGCCATTGAAGAAATAATCGGCGAAATACTTGTTATTGCTGGCGATGGTCATCCCCTGCGCCGCTAGCGACGCATCCACCGCCGCACCGGAGAACAAGCCCGTATCGAGGATACGGCCATCCAGGATGATCTGATAGGCATCGGCGGTAACATGCCATTTCGGCAGGGGCTCGGCCACGATGCCGAAATCGACGTCTTTCGATTTTTCCGGCTTCAACGGAGTGGCGCCCAGCCCGCTGGCCAGCCCGACGGGCACCTGCACGTAATAATTCTGCCCGCCGAGCGAATTCGGACCGACGGCGGCCTGCGAGAAATTAGACTGCGCCAGGGTCGGGGCATGGAAACCGTCGCTGATCGTACCGCGGACGCCCAATTGCGGAATGATGTCGTAACGGGTGGTCAGCTTCTTGTTGAACGTGTCACCGACGCCGGTGCTGTCATCCCGTTCGAAGCGGCCGGCCAGATCGACTGTCCAGTTCGACAGCAGCTTCTGCGACAGATCGCCATACACCGCCCCGACATCGCGCGACGAATTGGAAGCGTCGGACGACATGAAGCCGAAATAGGACGAGGGGCCATCCTGATAGGTGGAACCGAAATCGCCCGGCCGAATCGCGTAATTGTCATAACGGTACTCGGCCCCGAAAGCGACATTCAACGGACCGGCCAGGTAGCCGGTATCGAAGCCGCGGCGAATGTCGAGGTTGCCGGTCACCTGGGTGTTGGTCTCAGCACCGGAATGGAAGCTGGTCGGGGAATAGCCGAAATTTTGGACCATGGAGGGATTGACGGTATGTTGCACGCCGATCTCGTCATCGTCGCGGCCCCAGGTCAGCGAGGCATCCCACGACCATTTGTAAATTTCGCCCTTGACGCCCGCGGTGACGGCGCCATCGACCTCGGCCAGGGTTTCCTGGGGATTGAAGCCCGTCGGATCGGGATTAATGGCGGGATCTGTGTAGGTAAAGTAATTCCCCAGGCGGTCATTCTCATAGGCCTGCGCGGTGCGCCATGCGGCGGTGCCGAAGGCGTAGAAAGTGACGTTGTCGGTGACCGGCTTTTCAGCGTTGAAACCGCCGGTAAAAAGATCGCTCTGGCCCGTGCCGAGAATGGGGTTGCGGACCGGTTGCCCGCCATATTGGGCCGGCGTGGCGGTGCCGCTGCCGGTAGCGGCGCAATTGGCCACGGCGGTTGCGTTGTTGGGCTCGGTACGGCAATCATAGCCACCGCGCTCCATGATATTCTGGCGCCTGTAGTCGATGCCGATGGTCAGATAGCCGTCGCTGCCCAGCGCGATGCCCTGCGAGGCGTCGAGGTTGGCCTGGCCGCCGTCGCCGCGGCTGGTGAGGCCACCCCCCGCCGTCACCGACGTACCAGAGCCGCTGCCCTTCAGGATGATGTTGATCACGCCGGCCACCGCGTCGGAACCGTACTGGGCGGCGGCTCCGTCCATCAACACTTCCACATGATCGATCATGGAGATCGGAATCATGTCGAGGTCGACCGGATTGGAACCGGTGTCCGGACTGCCGGTGTCGGCGTTCACGTTGGCGGATTGATGGCGGCGCTTGCCGTTGATCAGGACCAGCACTTCGCCGGGGCTCATGCCGCGCAGACGGGCCGAACGGACCATCGCCGAGGTATCGAAGTTCGTGGCGGAGGAGGAGAAGGACGGCAGGATGTCCTTCAACGCGTCGAAGACGTTGTTCTGGCCGGTGGCGGCCAGGGTGTCGGCGCCCACCACCTCGATCGGGGTCGGGCTTTCCAACGCGGTCACGCCGACGTCGCGGGTACCGGTGACGATGATGGTATCGCCGGCATCACTGACGGCCGGACCCGCGGCCGCGGCGAAGACGACCTGCGGCAGGCCGGAAATCATCAGTGCGAGGGTGCTCACCCCCATCAAGGAACGTGCCTTCATCTCAATCTTCCTTTTAATGCGCTCCTGACGCCCCCACTCACTTCAGGCAGTCCGAGCTGGATTGAAAAATCAGTGGGACCGGGCGGCGACTACGTCGATCTCGACAAGCAGTCCGGGGCCCGCCAGCGACGCCACCTGGACGGTGGTGCGGGCCGGCAGATTGGGCTGGTCCTTGGTGCCGAAAAACTGCGTGTAGCCCGCCTGCAGGCCGGCGAAATCCATCTTGCCGCCCTTGTCGGGATCGCCGACCAGGAACACACGCAACTGCACGACATCGGAAAGTTTCAGATTGACGCGCTCGAGCGTGGCGGCGAGCTGCTTGAAGACGCTGACGGTCTGGATCTCGGTATTGCCGTAGGCAGCGACCGAACCGGCCGGCGCCGACGAATCGGCAACCTGGGCGGCGGCTCCGCTCACAAACACCAGATCGGAACCGGCAGGAACCGAAACAGCGGCGGCAATGGGAAAATTACTTCCAGCCAACGGAGTTCTAACGACCGATTCCGCAGCCCCTGCGCCGAAACACATCCCAGAAGCGACAAGCAAAACACAAACATTACGAAAATAACTCAACGACATCTCCTTAATTTTAGAGCTGTTCGTCGATCTTGGATCCCCATCTTTATTTATTTTATTTACTTATTTTGACTTCGCTACTTGTAGTTGCACCTCTTTTAGGCACTCAAAACTGATGCCTCAATAGAAGTCACTCTGTCACGCTGATGTCACAGACGTCAAGGCGCGGAATGCCCTTTTTTCGGTCATTCCGAAGAATGCCGAATCAATGAGCATTTTTGCCACAGTGGGGCGGGGAAGGTTCGGAAATGCCAGCGCTTGCACCGGCTAGAGAGGGATGACCTTAGAGTCGATCGAAGGCTCATCCCGCTCGGAGGAGCGCAGCGAACGACCGCGCATGTCTTGCATGCACTTGGTCGAGTCTCGGAGAAGCCGAGTGGGCTGCAGGGGCCGGGCCCCTGCGCATAAACACCTAAACCAAGCTTAGCCGCCGAGCGCTTCGGTCAAGGGCCGAAGAAGCTCCGGCGCCGGCTGCCAGCGCCCGACCGAACTCCGGTAAATCGGCTGGCGTACCTGGGTAGCGCTGGCGGTGCGCACCGCGCGGTCGGTCTTGTGGAAAGACAGCACCGCATCGTCCCACGGCAGATCGCAATGATCGAGTATCCGCCGCGCCTGCCCTTCCAGGTCCCCGACCATGTCGCCATAATGCAGATCGATCATCGCGCCTTCAGGCAGAACCTCGCGCCAGTGATCCATCAGCGACTGATAGGCGCGATAATAACGCCCCAGCTCGGCCAGATCGTAAGCATAGGGATGATGGCCAGCGAACAGCATCGAATAGATCGACAGGCAGGTATCGACCGGATCGCGCACCGTATGGATGATACGGGCATGCGGCATGGACAGGGCGATCAGACCGCAATAGAGGAAATTATGCAGGAACTTGTCGGTGATGCGCCGGAAATCGGGCGCTTCGCGCCGTAGCCGCGCCTCGTAGTCCCGGCCGAGCCCGTCGATCCCGCCGGCCGACAATTGGGGCACCTGATCGGGATAGCGAAGTTCCCCGGATTGCCGAGCCAGGGTTTGGCGGAACAGGGCCAGCTCGCCAGCCCCGAACACCTGCGGATGGCTGGCCAGCACCTGCTCGGCCAAGGTCGAACCCGAGCGCATCATGCCGAGGATGAAGATGGGCCCGTTGGCCTCCTTATAGCCGCGCCGATGCGCCGAGACGTAGGAACGGGTGAAAATCGATTTGATCTTCTCGATCTGCCCGATCGTCTCCCCCTCGTCATAATCGAAGGTGCGCCGATGCACCGCATTGGCCAGCAACTGCTGCTCGAACGCCAGATCTTTCGCGCCGATATCCCCATATGCCTTCGCCAGAGCAAAATGCAGAATAGCCAGATCCTTGTCGGAAAACTCCGCCCCCCGCTCCGCCAGAGCTTCCATTTCGGCCAGATGAGGGTCCCCTTCCCGGTATTTGTGGGAAAGGGCATAGCCGCTATGGCGATGGACGTTGTCCGGCTCGCGCCGCAGGACCAGATGGCGCATCTCGCGGGCCTCTTCCATCCGCCCCAGATCGAACGCCACGCCGCCCAGGCAGGCCAGCGCCTCGATATCGTCGGAAGCAAGGGTCAAAGCGCGTCGGCAAGGGTTTTCGGCTTGCGCCACCCGCCCCATCTCCTGCCGCAAGCGGGCCTGTTCGATATAATGGGAGGGGATGTCGGGCGCCAGCGCGATGGCCCGCAGCGCCGCCGGTTCAGCCACATCGAACTGAAGGAGTTCGCGCAAAGTCGTGGCATGCAGTTCCTGCGCCTCGGAAGCGGCGGGGGCACGTTCCAGCGCGGCGCGACAGGCAGCCTCGGCCTCATTGTGGCGTTCCTGGTCGTTCAGAACGGCCGCCAGATTGCGCAGGGCCAGCGCGATGCTGGGATGGGTCGGCGGAATCAGACGCAGCGCCAGGCGATAATGCTCCTCCGCCTCGACCGGATGCTTGGTTTCGCGCAGCAGATTGCCGAGATTGTTATGAGCGTCGCCATAATCAGGGCGCAGGCGCAGCGCCTCGCGATAGCTGGCCTCGGCCTCCGCGGTCCGTTCGAGGTCGCGCAACGTAGTGCCGAGGTGGTTGTGCGGGTCCGGGTAATCGGGCTTCAGCTCGATGGCGCGGCGATAGCAAGCCTCGGCCTCGGCGAAGCGACCGAGCGAGCGCAGGCTGGTGCCGAGATTGGAATGGAACGGGGCCATCGCGCCGTTTTCGGCGATGGCGCGGCCAATCAGCTCGACCGCCTCCTCGTGGCGACCGCGCTGGGTCGCCGCCACCCCCAGCAGATGCAGACTGTCGGCATGGCGCGGCTCGGCCTCCAGCACCTGGCGGTAAGCCGCCTCGGCTTCGGCCAGGCGGCCGGACTGGTGCATGCGCACACCATTGACGAACAGGGTCTGCAGGGATGTCGAGTTCAGTTCAGGTACCTCTGAAGAAGGAACCGGATCGGACTTCGGGCCGCGTTTTCCACGCCGCGACCCGAAGCCGATGCGATACGGGTAAAGCTCGGTCGAGCATAACCCGTATCGCCCCCCGTTAGAACGTTGCCGAGACCTTGGAGTAGAAATAGGCTCCGTTGATGCCCCACGGCGTATAATACGGATAGAGGTTGCTTTCTCGGGCGGTGCGAAGTGCTACCGGCAGCTGGCCCGGCAGATGGTCGAACACGTTGTTGCCGCCGATATCCAGCTTGATCCCGTCCGTGATGTAGTAGCCGATATCCACGTCGGTGATGTAGGCCGACTTGATGTAGATGTTGGCGAATGGAGTCACCGCCGAGGAGGAGCCGACATTCTCGTCGGCATGGCCGTAGCGGGTCTCGCGCAGGGTGACGTCGAAATCATGCCACTTCCAGTTCCCCGCCAGGGTGATCTTGTTCTGCGGCGAGGATTTGGTGAGATCGGTGCGGATCTGCGGATTGACGTAGGTCGGCGACTGACCGGCCGCCAACAGAGCGGCCTGCATCTGGGGCGGCAGGCCGTACTCGTTGGTGATGGCGATCGAGTTCCAGTTCGCCGCCGCCGTCCATTTCACCGTGCCGAAAGCGCCGAAATCGCTCCGGTAATCGCCATTGACGTCGAGGCCGCGGGTGCGGGTGTTGACGCTGTTGGCGAAGAAGGAGACGAACGCCGTCTCGCCGGCGTTCGGCGGGATCGGATTGCCGTTGGCCGCCGCCGCCAGCAGGGCGGTGGCGCCGGTCACCTGGGCCGAGTCGATGATCGCCTTGTTGAGCCAGATCTGATAGACGTCCGCCGTCACATGCAGCTTGTCGATCGGCTCGGAGACAACGCCGAACGACACGTCCTTCGAGGTTTCCGGCGACAGCGGCTGAGCGCCGAGCAGCTTGGCGCCGGGCGAAGTCGGCGGCGCCTGGATCGACAGCGAGCTCGGCGTCACGGCCGTGGCCGAATAATAGGACTGGGCCAGGCTCGGCGCATGGAAGCCGTTGCTGACGGTGCCGCGGAGGCCGAGCTGGTCGGAGAAGTCGTAACGCGTGGTGAACTTCTCGTTGGTGGTGTCGCCGACGCCGGTCTGGCTGTAGCTCTCATAGCGAACGGCGAAATCGACCGTCCATTGCGGCACCAGCTTGGTCGAGAAGTCGCCATAGACCGCCTCGACATGGCGGAAATGGCTGGAAGCGTCGGTCGGGGTCAGGCCCGCTTCGGCCTGGGTGCCGCCATCGACATAGGTGCCCGGGTCGCCGGCGCCCAATTCATAGGTCTCGTAGCGATATTCCGCGCCGAACGCGACATTGACCGGCGCCGGCAGGAAGACGATCGGCACCGCCTTGCGGATGTCGGCATTGACGGTGGTCTGCTGATATTCGGCCGAGAATAGACTGCCGCCGGTGAAGTTTGTATCGAGCCCGAGGCCCGGATGGTTGGGATCGGTGGGCGAGTTCGACAGGCCGGTATTATAGGAATTGATCAGGCCGAAATGGTCGCTGTCGCGGCCATAGGTCGTCGATACGTCCCAATCCCAACCCACCACCGAGCCCTTGACGCCGCCGGTAACGGCGAAGTCGACCTCGTTCAGGGTCTCGCGCGGGAAGAAGCCATCCGGCCATTCAAGGGGCGCGCGGGCGTCTTCGCGATCGTTCTCATAGGCCTGCGCGGTGCGGCGGCCGAAGGTGCCGAACAGATAGGCGGTGATAGTGTCGTTGAGCGGCTTCTCGGCATTGAAGCCGAGATTGAAGAGATCGCTGAGCGGCGAGCCTTCGATGCGGTTGCGCACCGGACCGTTCTGCTGCCCGTAGATGTTGGTTTCGCTGCCGCTCTCGCCGCCGCCGGTGCACCCCGTCGCATAGGTTCTGCAATTGAAGCCGTTGCGGTTGCTGAAATCCTGATGGCGATAATCGCCGCTGAGATTGACGAAGCCGTCATCCCCTAGCCGAGCGCCTTGATCGAAGCCGCCCGACGCCTGCGCGCCGTCGCCGCGGGAGGTGATCCCGCCGCCGGCATAGATGCTGGTGCCTTCGGCATTGGTTTTCAGGATGATGTTGATGACGCCGGCCACCGCGTCGGAGCCGTACTGGGCGGCGGCGCCGTCCAGCAGCACTTCGATGTGATCGATCGCCGAGACCGGGATCATGTCGAGATCGGCGGGGTTCGAGCCGGAATCCGGGCTCTGATCGCTGCCGCCGGGGGTGATGCTGGCCGATTGGTGCCGGCGCTTGCCGTTGACCAGGATCAGCACTTCACCGGGATTCATGCCGCGCAGGCGGGCGGCGCGCACCAGTTCCGAGGCGTCCGGGCTCCAGCCATTGGCGGAGAAGGACGGCATGATGTCCTTGAGCGCGTCGAAGGCGGTGGTGGCGCCGGTCGCTTCCAGCGCGTCGGCCCCCAGCACCTCGATCGGGGTGGCGCTGTCCTGCGCCTTCACACCGACGTCGCGCGTGCCGGTGACGATAATGGTGTCTTCGGTATCGCCAGCGGTCACCGGCGCCGCGGCCACGGCGACATGCGGCAGGTTGGCCAGCGTCAGAGCCCAGGCGCTCGCCCCCATCAGAATCTTGCTACGTGTCCTCATGATTATCTTCCTTCTCGGTCGTTTCGCGGAACCCAGGGCGCTTGATGCGCCCATTTTTTAATCACTGGGAAAATTGCCCACCCGTTGGGCATTTATGCCACACCCTTAGAGATCACCCCGCCACAGCACAGAATCGGAAGAAACGGCGCGCGACACTTCGCGCCCGCTTTGCAGCAGCGTTAAATCGAGATAAGGGAATGGCACCGAATAAGGCAGCAAATAACTGAAATGCCGAAGATAAAACAACAGTTTCTCCCCACTTACATTCAGTATTTTAGTGTTTTCGCCGCCCGTCTCACTTCGTTTTTGTACGCGGACGCACGGTCTTCACCCGTGCCATCTGGCGCAAGAGTCACTTGTTTGCGCAAGAAATACTCTGTCACGCAACTGAAACACGCGTCAATTTGCCATTGATCAACTTTTGTATAAATGCTTCGCACCCATGCATTTATGCCACAGTGCCGGTTCTTTCCCCTCCGTGATAGCCTGACCCGATCATGACTCTCGACCCCGCCTTGCTCCATCTGCTCACCCGCATCGCCGACGCCCTCGACAGGCTGACGCCGCCCCCGCCCCGCTCCGCCGATCTGGACGAGGCCGACGCCTTCGTCTGGCGCGCCGATCCGCCCGGGCTTGACCCCGTGCACGCGGTCAACCGCGTCGATGTCGACCTGCTGCAGGGCATCGGCCCGCAGCGCGACATCCTGCTCGACAACACAAGACGCTTCGCCGATGGGCTGCCGGCGAACAACGCCCTGCTGTGGGGCGCGCGCGGCACCGGAAAATCCTCGCTGGTCAAGGCAGTGCACGCCGAGATCAACCGCGACCGGGCGCACGCCCTCGCCCTGGTCGAAATCCATCGCGAGGACATCCCTTCGCTGCCGACCCTTCTGAAGATTCTGCGCGGCAGCCCGCGGCGGGTGCTGCTGTTCTGCGACGATCTGTCGTTCGACGCGGCCGACGAAAGCTACAAATCGCTGAAGGCGGTGCTGGATGGCGGCGTCGAAGGCCGTCCCGCCAATGTTGTGCTCTACGCCACCTCGAACCGCCGCCACCTGATGGCGCGCGAGATGATCGACAATGAGCGGTCGACCGCGATCCACGCCAGCGAGGCCGTCGAGGAGAAGGTGTCGCTGTCCGACCGCTTCGGTCTGTGGCTGGGCTTCCACAATCTCGACCAGGCGACCTATTTCGCCATCATCGACGGCTACGCCAAGGCATACGCATTGCCCATCGGCGAGGATGATCTGCACGCCCAGGCGGTGGAATGGTCGATGACCCGCGGTTCACGCTCGGGGCGCGTCGCCTGGCAGTTCATCCAGGATGTGGCGGGGAAGCTGGGGAAGCGGGTCGAGTAGGGACCTTTGGGGAGGTCGCTCTATGGCATCGAAATGGAGACTTAGCGGCACCTGCCCGGCCTGCGGCGCCGATGGCCAGACGGTCGGCGTCCTGGCCTCCGTCAAACGCAGCTGCGTCCTGACATGCAGCCAATGCCAGACAACCCTATATTCGGATCTCGGCTGGAGCAGCTATCTGCTACTCGTTCTCTACCAGCAGGCGATCGTCTTCATCTTCGGGCTGCCTTTCCTGATTGCCCTGATTGCCGGGAAATGGCTGGCGGCCGCCTTGGCGCTCTTCCTGTTTCTGCTGTTCACCGTGCCGGTCGGCATGGCGCTGCATGCCCGCGTGATACGCACCCGGTTCGATCTGTAATCAACCGGGATCAGGCGGATCAAGCGGCGCGGAAGCAGGAATGGAATTCCCACCCAGCACCGTGGCGGGATCCACCGCCCGGGTGCCCTGGCGCACTTCGAAATGCAGCTGCGGCTCGGACACGCCGCCGGAATCGCCGACCTTGGCGATCTTCTGGCCACGTTTGACCACGTCGCCGCGCTTCACCAGCAAGGCGTCATTATGGGCATAGGCGGTCATCCAACCGCCCTCATGCTTGATCAGCAGCAGATTGCCGAAGCCGCGCAGCTCGTTGCCGGCATAGGCCACCACGCCCGACTCGGCGGCGACCACCGCCGTCCCGCGCGGGGCGGCGATATTGATGCCGTCATTGTGCTGGCCGTGTCCGGTCGTGCCGTATTCCAGCACCACCTCGCCTTTGAGCGGCCAGATGAAGCCGTGGCCCGACTGGGCCGGCGGCGCAGGCAGCGGCGCCGGCGGTAAAGTGGCGACTGGGGTCGGGGTCGAGATGGGCGCCGCGACCGGCGGAATAACGGCGGCCGGCGCGATCGGCGCGGCGGGCGCCGGAAGCGGCGCGTTCGGCGACACGGCGACAACCTGCGGCGCAGCCGCGGGAGCCGCGCCGGGCGGCGGCGGGAGCGGCACGGAGGTGATGGAAGGCGTAGGCGGAGCGGCCGCCGGGACGGGCGGCAACGCCGCCACGGCGGGCGCCCGACCGGCGGACGCTGGAGCCGGAGCAGCGCTGGCGACGGTGGTCGCCGCGGCGGCGGCCGGCAGGATCAGCTTCTGCCCGACCTGCAGCACATAGGGCGAGGCCAGATTGTTCATGCGCGCCAGCGTGCCGAAGGGCACGCCGGTCCTCTTGGCGATCACCGTCAGATTGTCGCCCTTGGCCACGACATAGAAGCCGCTGCCCGGCAGGGTCAGGCGCTGGCCCGGCGTTACCGCGAACGGCGCCTGCAGCTGGTTGGCGTCGATCAGCTGACGCACCGACACATGCAGCTCGCGGGCGATCGAATAGATGGTGTCGCCCGGCTGGACCACATAAGCGCCGCCCGCGGCGGAAGGCGGCGCCTCATTGACCACCGGCGGCAATGGACGCGGCGCGGAACTCGGCGGATTGCCGCAAGCGGCCAAGGCGAGAAGCGCGGCCAGAACCAGCCTTTTTTTCACGACGGCAACTCTCCCGCCACCAGCGGGACGAAGCGCACCGGAAACAGTTTTTCCTGAGTGATCTGGCCATCCTTGCGGGTGACCCGGATCAGATCCTGCTCGCCGCCCTGGGCGCCCAGCGGCAGCACCATGATGCCGCCCTCGGCCAGTTGATCCACCAGCCTGTCCGGCACCCTCTCGGCCGCCGCGGTCACCATGATGCGATCGAACGGCGCTTGTTCCGGCCAGCCGCGGCTGCCGTCGGCGACGATGGCGGTGATGTTATGCAACCGCAATTCCTTGAACATCTCCTCGGCGCCGGCCAGCAGGGGCGCGTGGCGCTCGATGGTATAGAGACGCCGGCACAATTTGGCCAGCACCGCCGCCTGATAGCCCGACCCGGTGCCGATCTCCAGCACCTTCATGCGCTCGCCGACCGCCAAGGCCTGGCTCATCGAGGCCACCACCAGCGGCTGGCTGATGGTCTGGCCCAACTTGATCGGCAAAGCGGTGTTCTCATAGGCCTGGTCCTTGAAGGGCTCGGGCACGAAGATCTCGCGCGGGATACGCTCGATCGCGGACAGCACGCGGGTGTCGGTCACGCCGGACCGCCGCAGCTCCATGATCAGGCGGATCTTGCGCGCCTCGTTCTTCATGCCAAGAGAGCCGCCATTTCAGCCAGTGTCCCTTGATGGGTGAAATCGGTTCCGAGCGGCGTGAGCGCCACCTTGCCCTGATGGATCGCGGCCAGATCCGTGCCTTCGAGGCCGGGATCCTCGAGCCGCTGCCCGCCGATCCAGTAATAAGGCTGGCCGCGCGGATCGATGCGCTCCACCAGCTCGTCGCCGATCTTGCGCTTCCCCTGGCCAGCCACCGCCACGCCGGTCACCTGCTCAGGCGGGAGATCCGGAAAATTGACGTTCATCAGCACATTGGCCGGCCATCCCAGCGCGGCCAGCTGGCGGATGACGATGGGGGCCCAATGGCGGCCGGTTTCCCATTTGATCGGACTATCGCCGGCGATGTGCTGCGACAGGGCGATAGAGGGAATGCCGAGCAGCGCACCCTCCATCGCCGCCGCCACCGTGCCGGAATAGCTGACATCGTCGCCGAGATTGCTGCCGCGATTGATGCCCGACAGCACCAGATCGGGCCGCTTTTCCCGCAACAGCTGGCGAACGCCGAGCAGCACCGAATCGGTTGGGGTGCCGTCCACACAGTAACGACGGCCGCCGACCTGGCGCAGGCGCAACGGCCGGCGGATGGTCAGCGAATGGGCGACCGCGCTCTGCTCGCTTTCGGGCGCCACCACCCAGACATCCTCGGACAGGCTGAGCGCCACCTCCTCCAGCACCTTGATGCCGGGCGCGTCGATCCCGTCGTCATTGCTGATCAGAATGCGGGCGTGGGACAGGTCGATCGGTTCAGCCATTTGCCGTGATGCGTTCCAGCCCGCCCATGTAAGGACGCAGAACCGGCGGCACGACGATCGAGCCGTCGGCCTGCTGATAGTTCTCCATCACCGCGATCAGGGTGCGCCCGACCGCCAGGCCCGAGCCGTTCAGCGTGTGGAGGAAGCGGGTCGCCTTTTCCTCCTTCGGGCGGAAGCGCGCATTCATGCGCCGCGCCTGGAAGTCGCCGGTGTTCGAGCAGCTGGAGATCTCGCGATAGGTGTTCTGACCGGGCAGCCAGACCTCGATATCGTAGGTCTTGCGGGCGCCGAAGCCCATGTCGCCGGTGCACAGCACGATAACGCGATAGGCCAGGCCGAGCTGCTTGAGCACCTCCTCGGCGCAGCTGGTCATGCGCAGATGCTCTTCGTCCGACTTATCGGGATGGGCGATGCTGACCATCTCGACCTTGGGGAACTGATGCTGGCGGATCATGCCGCGGGTGTCCTTGCCGGCCGAGCCCGCTTCCGAGCGGAAGCACGGGGTCAGCGCGGTGAAGCGCAGCGGGAGGACGGCCTCGTCCAACAGCTGGCCACTGACCAGATTGGTCAGCGGTACCTCGGCGGTCGGGATCAGGTAATGGCCGGTCTCGGTCTTGAACAGATCCTCGGCGAATTTGGGCAGCTGGCCGGTACCCAGCAAAGCGGTGTCGCGCACCAGCACCGGCGGGTTGACCTCGGTATAGCCATGCGTGCCGGTCTGCAGATCCAGCATGAAGGCGCCCAATGCGCGCTCCAAACGGGCCAACGCGCCCTTCAGCACGACAAAACGCGCGCCGGAAATCCTGGCGGCGGCGGCGAAATCCATCAGGCCGAGCTTTTCGCCCAGCGCGTCATGCTCAAGCGGCGAGAAATCCAGGCTCGGCGGCCTGCCGACGCGGCGCAGCTCGACATTGGCGCTCTCGTCCGGCCCCTCCGGCACATCGTCGGCCGGCAGGTTGGGCAGAGACATCAGCATGCCTTCGAGCTCTTCGCCCAATTGCTTGTCGGTGGTCTCGAACTCGGCCAGCTTGTCCTTGAGCGCGGCAACCTCGGCCATCAGCGCATCGGCGTCGCCGCCCTGCTTCTTGACCATGCCGATCTGTTTGGAGGCCTCGTTGCGGCGCGCCTGGCCTTCCTGGAAACCGGTCTGGGCGGCGCGGCGGCGCTGGTCCAGATCAAGAATCTGGGCCGAGAGCGGGGCGAGCCCGCGCTTCTTCAAACCCGCATCGAACAAGGCGGGGTTGTCGCGGATGAGCTTGATATCGTGCATGGAGACCCTAGTGCATTGACGCTGAAGATTACTCAAGACTTGTCAATGCACCAAGCCCCGCCTGCTTCGCAGGCAAACTGCATTGTCGGCAAAGCCGACAGGGCGTCTGAGCGAAGCCGGGTTGCCGGAGGCGACCCAAGGCACACCAACTGTTTTCGGCAGTTATAGACGGGCGGGCCGTCAGGCGTCGAGAAGCAATATTGTCGCTTCGATAGAGCGGCGGGCGACCGCCGCGATTTCCGCTCCGGACACCGATTCGGCGCTGCCCAAAAGATGGGCCAGGCGAGCGAAGCCGAGCACAGCGGCGGGCTCCTCGAGCGCCGCCAGCTTACCGGAATCTCCCCCGGCGATCTCGATGGCCTGACGGAAGGCTTCGACCCGCCGGCGCAAATCGTCGCCGTCAAGGCGCATCTGGACCTCCTTGTCGATCAGCGGCCGGGGGCCCGCGGGTTGGAGCGGAGTCTCGGCTTTATGCTCCGAAGCCTTGGCGAAGGAGGACAGCCGCGCCGCCCAGCGGTCGAGCATGGCGGTCAGACGGACACGGTCGATCGGTTTGTCGAGATAATCATCCATGCCCGCGGCCAGGCACTGCTCGCGATCACCAATCATGGCGCTGGCGGTCAGAGCGATGATCGCCACCTTCGACGACGGCCCCGGCAGGCCGCGGATCGCCTTGGTGGCGCTGATCCCGTCCATCACCGGCATCTGGTAATCCATCAGCACCAGCGAATAGTCGCCCCCCCTGACCATCTCGACCGCCTCGGCGCCATCCTTGGCCAAATCGCCGCGGCAGCCGAGGGCCCCCAGCATGCCCAGCGTCACCTGCTGATTGATGACATTGTCCTCGACCACCAGAATCCTCAGCGCCGAGCGCGCCGCGCTGGGCTCGGGCGGGGCCGGACGGACCGGCGCCTGGCGGGAGCCCGGCGGCGCCGTCGAAATCGTATGACGCTCCTCGGCCCGGGTCAGCGGGACCTCGAACCAGAAGCTGCTCCCCTCGCCTTCCCTGCTTTCGAGGTCGATGGTGCCGCCCATGCGATCGACGATGCGCTTGCTGATGGCCAGACCCAGCCCCGATCCGCCATAGCGGCGCGAGGTCGAACTGTCGGCCTGGCTGAACATGGTGAAGAGACGCGGCTGCACCGCCTCGGGAATACCGATGCCGGTATCCTTGACCATCACCCGCAGCCAGGGCTGATCGCCATGCAGAAGACGCGAGGCGGTAACCTTGATCGAACCGGTTTCGGTGAATTTCACCGCATTGCCGGTCAGATTCAGCAGCACCTGGCGCAACCGGGCCGAGTCTCCCATGAAGGTGCCCTCAAGGTCGGACGCCACCGAGGCCTCAAAAGTGACCGGCTTTTCCTTGAGCTTGACCGCCAATATGTCGGCGACGCCGGCGATGACGGGACCGATCCGGAAGGGCTCGTGCCGCAGATCGATCCGTCCGGTTTCCATCTTCGACAGATCGAGGATGTCGTTGATGATCGACAGCAGCAGTTCGGAGGAGACCCGCACCGTCTCGGCGAAATGGCGCTGTTCGGAATCAAGGCTGGTGTCGAGCAGCAGGCCGGTCATGCCGATGATGCCGTTCATCGGCGTGCGGATCTCATGGCTCATGGTGGCCAGGAACTCGGCCTTGACGCGGTTGGCGCTGTTGGCCAGATCGCGGGCGCGACGCAGATCGCTCATCGCCCCCTCGTGACTGTCCAGCAGGCGCTTGATCCACAGCATCAGGCAGGCGAACACCACGGAGATCAGAATGGCGGCGATCGAGACGAACAGCGCCTTCTGGCGCCAGGCGGCCAGGATGATGTCCTGGGTCGCCGTTACCACCATTACCAGCGGATAGCCGCTGACCTCGTGGGCGACGACAATTCTCAAACGCAGGTCGGTCGGATCCACGGGGCGCGGCTCGCGGGTGATGCGGACCGAGACGCCGTGCGCCAGCGCTTCGAGCGCCGGATGATGCGGGATCACGGTGCCAATCGCGGTATCGGTCTCGGGGGCGCGGGCCATCAGCGCGCCGTCCGAGCGATACATGGCGATCGAGCTGAATTCGGAGAAATTGACCGCCGAATAATATTGCTTGAAGAAGTCGCTGCGGATGCCGATCAGGCACAGGCCGATCGGCTTCTTGTATTTGTTGAAGATCTTGCGCGACAGATAGAAGGTCCAGTCGCCGCTCGAGCGGCTCTGCACCGAATTGCCGATATAGAGATCGAGATTGGGATCCTCGATCTGCGAGCGGAAATAGTCGCGGTCGGCCAGATTGATCGGCAACGGCGGATATTGCCGGGTGAAATTGACGATATTGCCGTGCAGATCGACGATGGTAGCGACGTCGACCTGCGGCACGCCGCTGATCTTGTCGCGCAGAGTGGCGAAGGTGTTACGCCCGCCCAAGGTCGCGCGCAGCTGTTCCTCGGTGTCGAGGCCCATCTCGACGACGCTGTCCTCGATCGCCTTCTGCACCAGCTCACCGGCCTTGAGCGCCTGGCTGGCCTGTTCGGCCAGGATGCGCGTCAGCGAGGTCAGGGTGATCTCCCATTCCTTGATCGCCTGTTCGCGCTGCAGATAGACGGTGGCCCCGGCCACCGCCAGCACCAGGGTGATGAACAGCGACCCCGCGATCAGCAACACGGTACTCCCCGCCGACGGCCTCACGCCGTTCGACGTCTGCTGCGGGGGGAGTGCCGTCGGCTCGATCATGGGTCGGCGGATTCCTCCGCCTGGCTTTCCATCGCTTCCTTGGCCTTGCTCTTCTCCACCCAGCGGCAGGACAGAATCGAGACCTCGTAGAGAAGCAGCATCGGCACGGCGAGGCTGAGCTGGCTGAAGATGTCGGGCGGCGTGAGAACCGCGGCCGCGACGAACACGCCGACGATGGCATAGCGCCGCTTGGCCTTGAGGTCGGCCGAGGACAGAATGCCGACGCGGGCCAGCAGCGTCAGCGCCACCGGCATCTGATAGGCGATGCCGAAGGCGAAAATGAACTTCATCACCAGCGACAGATATTCGCCGACCTTGGCCTGCAGCTCGATGGGCAAGCCGTCGGGACCGGTGTCGGCGGCCAGTTGCTCGAAGGACAGAAAGAAGCGGCAGGCGATCGGCAGTACGAAGTAATAAACCGTGGCGGCCCCCGCCAGGAACAGCACCGGCGTCGCCACCAGGAAGGGGGCGAAAGCCTTCTTCTCGCGCTTGTAGAGGCCAGGCGCCACGAAGGCCCACAGCTGACCGGCCCAGATCGGGAAGCACAGGAAGGCGCTGGCGAAGGCGGCGACCCGGACATTGGTCCAGAAGGCCTCGGTCAGATTGGTATAGATCATGTGCCGGCCGACATCGCCATGCGCGGCCATGGCGTCGGACAGCGGCTTGACCAGATAGGAATAGAGATCCTTCGAGACGTAATAGCAGCCGATGAACGCGACGAAGAAGAACACCACCGAGACCAGCAATCTCTTGCGGAGCTCGACCAGATGCTCGACCAGCGGCATCTTATGCTCGTCCGGATTGTCGATAGTCATTATTAAATGTCCCTCAGGCCTTGTCGGCTTCGCCGACAAACTATTGAGGTTGCGTGCAAAGCACGCGAGGCGCGCATTCCCCGTCGGCTTTGCCGACAATCATTTAAGGTTCGCATGCAAGGCATGCGGGGCGCTGGGCTCACGCGCCGAGTCGACGCGCAGCGAAGACGAACGCGAAGCGGACAACCTACACCGCCTGTGTGATCGACGCTGTTGGCAGCGCGGGCCTGCAGTCGCAGGCCGGGAGCGGAGCTGGGGCTCATGCGTTGGACTCCGGCTTGGCCTTAGGCTTGGCCCTGGCCTTAGGCTTGGCTTTGGGCTCGGGGGCCGGAATCGGTTCGGAGACCGGGGGCGGCGCCACAATAGAGTCAGGCGCCGGCGTCGGTTCGGGCGCCGGGATGGCGGCCGCATCGAGCGTCGGTGCCATGGTCGGCGCAGGCTCGGGCGCCGGCGTCGCGACCGGCGCGCCCGGATCGATCTTGACCGCTTCCTCGATGCCCTTGACGTCGACCATCTTCTCCAGATTGGCCTTGAAGTCGGCGGGCGAGACCTTCTCGACCTCCTTGCGGATTTCGTCGAGCTCGGCTTCCCGCATCATGTCGTCGAGATTGCGCTGAAAATCGGCAGCCATGGCGCGGGCGCGCCGCGTCCACTGCCCGATATTGCGCATGACGCGCGGCAGATCCTTCGGGCCAATGACGATCAGCGCCACCGCCGCGATCAGCGCCAGCTCGGACCAGGCGATATCAAACACCCGTCAGCCTTTCAGTGATGCGCTTCGTCCTTGTGGGAGGCGCCAGGGGCGCCGGCGGCGGCCTCATCCGCCGACAGGACCTTCGGCTTATCGGGCGTCGGCTCGTCTTCGGCCAGACCCTTCTTGAACGCCTTCACGCCTTTGGCGAGATCTCCCATCAGGTTCGAGACGCGGCCCGTACCGAACAGCAGCAGAACCACCGCCAGGACGATCAGCCAATGCCAAATACTGAAGGAACCCATATTTCCACTCTCCATGCTCTTCGGGCGGGATCATCGCAAAACTAAACGCCCACGGCAACGATCGCCGCGCTCGACATACATAATTTGATCCGCCCGGCAGTCATTTATTTACCACAATACCGGTAAGACGTTTCATCAGGGGACAAAAGGTCCGTTTTTCAAGATCCGGAGCACCGTAGATGACGTCTCGCCGACTGGCCGCCAGCGCCCTGATCGCCCTTTTCTTCGCCTCGGCGGCTCCGGCCCAGACCGGGGCGCAGACCGGCACCAGTCCGGAGTCCTCCGACAAGACCGGCTACAGCTTCAAATGCGGAACCTCCCCTTCGGTTCAGGATTGGGCCGCCGAGCTCGACGAGATCCAGCCGATCAATCCGGTATTCGGCGGCACGCTGATCGTCTCTCTGCCGCCAGCTCCGCCCGCCAGCGACCGCCGCGCCGCTTGTCTTCAGGCCATGTATGAGGCGCGGGTCGAGGCGATCCGCCGCACCGAACTGTTCGACGAGGTGAAGATCACCCATGACGGCGCCAACGGGGCGCGCCCCACCCTGCCCGCCCGCACCTTCGGCCTGTGGGTCGAGAATAGCGGCGTGGTAGGCGGCTATGCCGACGCCATGCGCCAGAGCCTGATGACGCCCCAGCCGCTCGACCTATGGGCAACGCAGGCGGCGCCGGCCATGTTCAAGGCCGCCCGCAAGGCGTCGGACCCGACGCTAGCGGGCATCGCCGCCACCACCATCGGCGGCACGCCTTATTTCGGCTTCAAGGGCCATGAATATGCGTCTTACGCCGACATTCGCTCCGCTTTCGCCGCCGGCGAAGCCACCTATGCCGGCGGCATCCACTCTGCCAAGCCGGTCGGGAAAAAGCTGCTGGTGGTAATCCCCCCCGAATCCTTCCTGGTCGCCAAGATCTCGGAGGCCTATAGCGCCGGCGGCATCGACCCTTCGGGCGCCTTCGCCAAGGTGGCCGCCTCCTCGGCCTATTTCGCCCGCCTCGGCCAGGCCCAGGCGCTGAAGAAATCCGGCCTGTTCCGCGAGATCTCTCTCGAGGAGAAGGAAGTTTCCGAAGCGCCCGCCGGCGCATACGACGCCATCCTGTGGGTCAACGGCACTGACGCGGAATGGACCTTGTCGGTCGGCGGCCACGATCCGGTCGCTTTCGTTCCCCCCGCCGGGGCGGATCCGGAAGAGATGGTTCTGGCTGTATCCGACGCCTTTGCAAAAGCGCAGGCTCGGAACTGAGTATCACAAATGCTTCACATCAAACCCCCAGCGCTTGAGCTAATTAGGGTTCAGCTCACTGTCGTTTGGGGGATGTGGGATGGATGCTCTTTTTGCCGGTGACCTGTCGGTCCCGACGATGATCCTGTTGTTCAGCGCGCTGGCGCTGGCGCTCGGCTTTGAATTCGTCAACGGTTTCCACGACACCGCCAACGCGGTGGCCACGGTCATCTATACCCGCTCGCTGCCGCCGACCGCGGCGGTGCTCCTGTCGGGCACCTGCAACTTCATCGGCGTCTCGCTGTCCACGGGCGCAGTGGCCTTCGGCATCATCGCCCTGTTGCCGGTCGAGTTGATCCTCGATGTCGGCTCCGGCCCCGGTTTCGCCATGGTGTTCTCGCTGCTGTTCTCGGCGATCATCTGGAATCTGGGCACCTGGTATCTCGGCCTGCCCGCCTCCTCCTCCCACACGCTGATCGGCTCGATCGTCGGCGTCGGCCTGATGAATTCCTATCTGTCCGACCATGCCTTCGGCGACGGCATCAACTGGGGCAAAGTGCAGGACACCGGCATGGCGCTGCTGATCTCGCCCCTGGTCGGTTTCTTCGCCGCCGCTCTGCTGCTGGTGCTCTCGAAAGCGCTGATCAAGGACAAGGCGTTGTATCAAGAGCCACCGAAGGACGGCAAACCGCCGATCGGCGTCCGCGTGCTGCTGTGGTTCACCTGCGCCGGCGTCTCCTTCGCGCACGGCTCCAATGACGGCCAGAAGGGCATGGGCCTGATCATGCTGGTGCTGATCGGTATCGTTCCCGCCGGCTTCGCCCTCGATCTCGACGCCGACCCTGCGCGCATCGCCGCCCTGCAGCAGGACGCGGGCACCACCGCCGCGTGGTTCGAAGCCAAGGCCGGCGACGGCGCCGCCACGATGGATAGCGACCAGGCCAAGATCGCCCTGTCCGACTATCTGCGCAGCGGCAAGATGGTCCCGTCGGTCTATGCCGCCGCCGCAGTCAAGAGCAAGGAGCTCGACCAGGAGCTGTCAGGCATCAAATCCTTTGCCGACTTGTCGGTCGACCAGCGCAGCCTGGCCCGCCGGGACGCCTTCCTGATCTCGGGTACCGTCGGCAAACTCAACAAGTCCGGCGAGTTGGCCAAGACCGACGAGACCAAGCCGTTGTTCGACCTGTCCGGCAACCTCAGCAAGGTCACCAACTTCATTCCGACCTGGGTCAAGTTCGCCGTCGCCATCGCGCTGGGCCTAGGCACGACGGTGGGCTGGAAGCGCATCGTCGTCACCGTCGGCGAAAAGATCGGCAAGGCGCACCTGACTTACGCTCAGGGCGCTTCGGCGGAATTGGTGGCCGCCGGCACCATCGCCGCCGCCGACATCTGGGGCCTGCCGGTCAGCACCACCCACATCCTGTCCTCGGGCGTCGCCGGCACGATGTTCGCCAACCGCTCCGGCCTGCAGGCCGACACGCTGCGCAATGTGCTGCTGGCCTGGGTGCTGACCCTGCCGGTGTGCGTGCTGCTCGGTGCAACCTTGTTCGGCGGTTCGCTGTTCCTGTTGCTGCGTGTCTTCGGCGTTCACTGAAGACCGCGAATATTCCTCCCTAAACGTCATTTAAGGCGTCTCCACCACGGAGACGCCTTATTTTTTTCATGGTGCTCGGCCATAGTAACAAAATGTTACATGAGGACCCCGCCTTGACCCGATTAGCCCCCTACCTCGTCGCCGCTTTAACCTTCGCGTCCGCCGGCGCCGCCCTGGCCGACCCGCCCGCCTTCGTCGGGCGCATCAGTCTGATCGAGGGCGCCGCCTCGGTCCGCCATGCCTATGACCAGCAATGGGTGCCGGGCGGCGTCAATTTCCCGGTGATCGCCGGCGACGGCGTATGGAGCGACCAGGCCTCGCGCGCCGAGGTCGAGATCGGCGGCTCCGAAGCCCGCCTCGACGAGGTCAGCGAGGTCGATATCGAGCGCCTCGACGAGACCGGCGCCGTCTTGCGGGTGCCCCAGGGCGTGATGAATCTGACCGTGCGCTTCATCCCGCCGGGCGGGCTGCAGATCATGACGTCGGTCGGTCAGTTCTCGATCCGCCGGCCGGGCGAATATCACATCGACGCCGGCCGCCCGGGCGGCCCGCCGACCCAGCTGCTGCTGGGCGTGATGACGGGCGAGGCCAGCTTCGTCGGCCTCAGAGGTGCCGTGGAACTGCAGAGCGGCCAGGGCGCCATGGTGCCGCCCGATCAGAGCAGCATGCAGACGGTGGCGATCTATCCCACCCCGTTCGACCAATGGGCCGAGAACCGCGCCGGCCTGTTGGCCGCCTCGCAGACCCTGGCTTTCGTCCCGCCGGACATGACCGGCTATCAGGATCTCGACACCTATGGCCAATGGCAGCCGATGCCCGATTACGGCCCGGTCTGGTTCCCGACCCAGGTCGAGATCGGCTGGGCGCCCTATCGCCAGGGCCATTGGGCCTTCGTCCAGCCGTGGGGCTGGACCTGGATCGACGATGCGCCCTGGGGCTTCGCCCCCTTCCATTACGGCCGCTGGGCCCTGTTCGACGGCCGCTGGGGATGGATGCCCGGCGAACGCCGCGACCGGCCGGTTTACGCCCCGGCGCTGGTCGCTTTCATCGGCGGCGAGCCGGGCGGCGCGCATGTCGGCTGGGTGCCGCTGGGTCCGCGCGAGGTATTCCACCCCTACTACCCGCACTCCGATGCTTACGTGGTCAACATCAACATCGCCCATGTCCATGACGAGCATGAGATCCAGCGTTGGGACCATGCGCCGCCGGCGTCCGACCATTTCGCCAACCGCCAGGCGGTGACCCAGGTCAATGCCGGCGCCTTCTCGGGCGGACAGCCGGTGCGCCAGAACATGACGCCCGGCGGCGGCCCCGGCCCCGCCAACCATCCGGCGCCGGTGTTGACCGACGCCAACCGCCTGCCTCAACCGCCGGCCGCGCAACGCCCGCAGCCCGGTCCCCAGACCTCGCCGGCGGCCGCGCCCCAGCCGCATCCGCAGCCGGCTCCCGGCACGCCTCTGCCGCCCCATCCGACGCCGACGACTCAGGCGACAGCGCCGGGAGCGCCGCCACAAGCCCAGCCGCAACTCCCGCAGCCGCGCCCGGCCCAGCCGGCCCCGCAGCAACAGCCGCGTCCGCAACAGCAACAGCAGCAACAACCCAAGAAGGATACGCAGGATAAAGACCACCAGGCGCAGCATTAAGCTGCGCCGTTACCCCTGCCCTTTTCCCGTTACCCCCACCGCATGCTGCGCATGCGATTCAATGAATTGATGCTGCGCATGCGATTCAATGAATTGTCGGCAAAGCCGACATAGGTGGGAATTGTCGGCAAAGCCGACGTAGGTGGGGGGGCCACATCGAGGCCAGACTCAGCCCTGCGATGGATCCCCGCCTCAGCAGTCATGACGAAATAAAATAAAACCGAGTTCACACCTCGGCGAAGAAATCGTTTTCTTCGCCGCGCGCCTTGCCATGCCGTGGCGCTGGAGAGCTTTCCATCCAGTCCCCAGCGCCCACCACATTGCAGAATTCCCAAATATACAGACCCTCATCTACATTTATTTTAATTATAAAAATATTATTAGTAATTATAATATTAAATATGTATGATCTAAAACTGCCTATTGAGAATAATATTCGCCGATATTGTCGGGGTAAAATTACCGGATATCGCGATATTTATTAATATAAATTCTAACGAAATATAAAAAATTACATCGTTAATTTCCCGTATTTGACGGTCTTTTTGAAAGACCCTCTCGGGCTGATTGGCGCCGCCGCAGCCGTACATAGCGTTATGTACATCCGATATCCTCTAGGAATCACAATATGAGTGTCGCCACCGAACAGGCCTTCGTCGCAAGTGCCTATAGCAACATCCTTTTTCGCTCGCCCGCCAATATCGCCAGCGCGGCAACCCAATCCGACATAGACACTCAAGCCGCCCTGATCAGCAGCGGCCAGATGACAGAGACCCAATTCGCGACCAGTCTGGCTGCGGGGGCCGAGGTGGCCCGCAACGTCCTGCCAATCGTGGCGCTCTATGAGGGGCTGTTGAAACGCGCTCCCGAAGCCGGTGCCCTGGCTTTCTACGCCGCCGACTTGACCGCCGGCGACACGGTGACCCGCATCACCGAGGATTTTCTCAGCAGTGCCGAATTCAAAGGGCTTTATGGTACGCAACCGACCACGACGGCCCTGGTGACGGCGCTCTATCAGACTGTGCTGGGCCGGACCGCAAGCCAGGCCGAGACCGCTTTCTATGTCGGGCTATTGGGCGGCGTCGGCGCAACGCCATCCCTCGCGGCGATGGCCGAGGTGGTGCAGTATTTCGTTAATTCGCCCGAAGCGGTCAGCGATTCCTCGGCCAATGTGCAAGCCTGGCTGGTGGCCGGCGTCAATGGCGTCTATCCCGCCACGATCGCCACCACGCCGGTGGTGACCGCCGGTGCCGCCACCTATGTGCTGAGCAATGGCGGCACCAGTTCCGCGACGGAGGGAAGCGTGGTGAACTTTCACCTCATAACCACCAATGTCGCGGCCGGCAGCACGCTGAGCTACACGCTGAGCGGCGTGACCGCATCCGAGATCGTCGGCGGCCTTTTGACGGGAACCGTGACGGTGGCGGCCAATGGCACCGCCTCGATCCCGGTCACGCTCAACGGCGTTCCCGGTGAAGGCCTGTCCGGCAGCCTCGCAGCGACGATCACCATCCCCGGCACGGCGACAAGCGGCAGCGTCACCACCGCGTCCATTGCGCTGTCGGAGACGGCGGCCGCGGGACCGATTTTGAGCATCCCGGGAACGGGTGGTGTCGCTATTACCGCCACCGCGACCACGGCCGATACGGGCGGCGTTACAGTAGGCAATAGTGCGGGGCTGTCCGAACCGACCGGGGCAATCACCATCACCGACAATGCGGCCACCGGCCCAGTCCTGATCTATGGCGGCAGCGGCGTCACCGTCACCAGCTTCAGCAGCGGCGGGGTCATTATCGGCGCCGGCTCGCAGGCAACCGATCCTACCGGCGCGGTTACCGTAACCGACAACGCCGCCAGCGGTGCGGTCCAGGTCTATGGCGGCGCGGGCGTAACAGTGTCGACCGCCAGCGTTTCAGGTGTTTCGATCGGCACATCCGGCGGGACAGCCGAGCCATCCGGCGCCGTCACCGTCACGGACACCGCGGCAAGCGGCGCCATCAACGTTTTTGGGGGTGCTGCCGTGGCCATTACCTCCGCCAGCGCGGCAGCGATCAATGTCGGCATTGCCGGACAGGTCACTGCCGACCCGAGTGGCAATATCACGATTACCAATCACAACGGCACGTCCGGCTTTGGCACGGCAACCGCGACAATCTTTACCAATGGCGGCAACACCGCGACCATCACCGGCACGTCGGGCGACAGCATAACCGATGCGTCGACGACCGCGCTCTTGGCCAATGTCACATTGGACGGCGTCGGCGGTGCGACGAGCATTCACACCAACAATCTGCTGCTCAGTTTGACGGTGCTCGATGGTGCGTCGGGTTCCAGCGATACGATCAGCGGTCAGTCGGGCCACGCGCTGGCCCTGGCTGTCGGCTCGACGAACAGTATCGCGGCCTTTGCCAATATCACCGACGCAACGGCCCACACCATCACCGTCAGCGCCACCGGAAGCACGGTCGAAACCTTGATCCTGGCCGCGCCGTCGGCCAGCAGCATCATTCTCGGCGCCCATACCGGCACCGATTCGCTGGTGCTGGGTACGGTTTCGGCCGGGGCGTCAGCCCCCTCGGTCATTGTCAGCGGCGCGGTGGCGGGTGATTCCGTGCGGTTTGCCGACACCGCGACCTCGGTCGTATCCGCGGGGGCCATCACCGGCACCTTGGCCGCTGCGGTCGCCAGCGTCGATGCGCTTGTCTCCACCATAGCCCACAGCGCCACCCTGTTTCAGAATGGCGGCCTCACCTATGTGCTCGAATCGGTCGCTGCCGGCACCGGACTCTTGCATGCCGGTGATTCATTGATCGAACTGGTGGGGACCCATACGCTGTCTTCTCCGGTATCGGGTCTGCTGACGCTGCTTACCTGAGCGATCACTCCTCGGCGAAGAGATCGTCTTCCTGGCCGCGCAGCATTTCCATGGCGCGGCGTTCGAGGGCCTCTTCGTCGAGATCCTCGTCGGTATCGACCAGATCGGTCGCGTCACCGGCACGGTTGGCGTAGCTGGCCAAGGCGGGGCGGGCGTCGAGCAGACCGGCGGCTTTCAATTCCTCCAGACCCGGCAATTCGTCGAGGCTGGTCAGGGCGAAATGGTCGAGGAAACCTTCCGCCGTCGCCCATTGCATCGGCCGGCCCGGCACCTGGCGGCGGCCGCGCGGGCGGATCCAGCCGGCTTCCAGCAGAGTGTCCAGCGTGCCGCGGCTCAAGGCCACGCCGCGGATCTCCTCGATCTCGGCGCGGGTAACCGGCTGGTGATAGGCGATGATGGCCAGGGTTTCGATGGCGGCGCGCGAGAGCCGCTTCTCGATCGCTTGCTCGATGACCAGGGTGGCTTCGAGATCCGGCGCGGTGCGGAACGCCCAGCCCTTGCCGAGCTTCTGCAGAACGATGCCGCGGCCGGCATAGTCGGACTGGAGTTCGTCGAGAACCGACAGCAAAGACTGATCCGCCGGCAAGCGAGCGGCCAGATCGGCCTCCGCAACCGGCTCCGAAGAAGCGAACAAAACCGCCTCGATCAATCTCGTCCAGCTACTCAACGGGTTCCTCCTCTTTCGCCTTGACCCACACGGGCGAGAACAGCCCGGGATCCTGGCGCAATTCGATACGGCCCTGCTTGCACAGCTCCAAGGCGCCGACCAGATGCGCCGCCAGCGCCGAGCGCGCCAGCAGACCGGACACGCCGGGCGGCAGGAAGCTCGACAGCGTGGACCAGCGCGGCATCTTGCCCAGCATCGATTCCAGCCGGCGGATCGCATCGTCGGGGGAGAACAGATCCGAGGCCTCGATCTCGAGCCGGGTCACCGGCTTTCTGGCCAGCACGTCGCCATAGGCGCGCAGCAATTCGTAAAGCGTGACCTGCCACCAGGGCTTCAATTCGGTCCGCGTCTCTTCCGGCTCGCCGCGCGGGAAACGCTCGCGGCGCAATTGCGGACGTTCGATCAGCGCGGCGCCCGCCTTGCGCATCGCCTCGAGGCGGCGCAGCTGGAAAGCCAGATTGGCGGCCATTTCCTCGGCCGACGGCTCGTCCTCGGCGGGGGGCTCAGGCAGCAGCAGACGGGATTTGAGATAAGCCAGCCAGGCGGCCATCACCAGATAGTCGGCGGCCAGCTCCAGATTGTGCTTGGCCCGCAAATTGATGAAGGCGAGATATTGCTCGACCAGGGCCAGGATCGAGATGCGAGCCAGATCGACCTTCTGGTCGCGGGCGAGCGAGAGCAGCAGGTCGAGCGGCCCCTCGAACCCGTCCAGATCGACGGTGAAGCTGACGCCCCCCTCGACAGGCCGATCCAGATCCATGGCAGCCCCCTCCATGGCGTCCCCCTTACATCAGTCCGGTGATATGGAAGACCCACCCTTCCAAAATCTGGGCCGGCAGCCCCACCAACCAGAGAAACGGCTGAAATCCGACCAGCGGCAGCAGGAACAGCCCGGCCAGCAGGATGATCATGCTATAGCGCTCCACCTGCGCGAATTTATAGGCGAGAGTTCGCGGCAGCAGCCCGACCAGCACGCGCCCGCCATCGAGCGGCGGCAGCGGCAGCATATTGAATACCGCCAGCACCAGATTGATCTGCACCGAATTGACCAGGTTCTTGGTGACGAATTCCTGCCCCGCCGCCGGTAGAAACCCCACAGCGTGGATCAATCCGGCCGAGATCAGGGCCAGCAGGATATTGACGCCGGGACCGGCCAGCGCCACCAGGATCATGCCGAGGCGCACCGGATGGAGACGGCCGAAATTGACCGGCACCGGCTTGGCCCAGCCGAACATCATGCCGCCGCCCATCAGCAGCAGCATGCCCGGCAGCACGATGGTGCCGAACGGATCGATATGGTTGGCGGGGTTGGCCGACACGCGGCCCATGCGTTTGGCGGTATCGTCGCCCAGTTTCCAGGCGACGATGCCGTGCGCGGCCTCATGCATCGTGATGGCCAGGATCAACGGAATGACCCAGACCGCCAGATTACGAATCCCGTCCGCGATCTGCGGGGGAACCATCATGCCTCACTCTCCTTTACCGGCCCATCGACGACGCCTTGCGCGTCGAGCATCTGCAGCCACCCATCGACGACGCCTTGCGCGTCGAGCATCAATGGCAGCATGCGTCTCTTTTCCTCGGCCTCGGCCAGGCGCATCTGCGCGGCGTCGTCCAGCGGGCGCAACCCTTCGGCCACGCCCTTCATCTCGTCCATGTCGCCATTGCAATGCAGGACCACATCGCAGCCGGCGGCCAGGCTTCCCTCGGCGCGATCCTTGAAACTGCCCGACAAGGCATGCATCGACAGATCGTCGGAGAGAAGCACCGCGTCGCAGCCGATAAACCCGCGGATCACGTCCTTAATCACCACAGGCGACAAGGTGGCGGGGCGGCGGTCGTCATAGGCGCTGTAAATAACATGGGCAGTCATCGCCCAAGGCGCATCCCGCAAACTGCGGAACGGCACAAAATCGCTGCGCTCCAGCTCCGCGCGACCGGTTGCAACCACCGGCAGCGCCTTGTGGCTATCGACCATGGCGCGGCCATGGCCGGGGATATGCTTGACGATCGGCATCACGCCGCCATCGAGCAGCCCGTCCATCACGGCGCGGCCGAGATCGGCCACCAGCATCGGCTCGGACCCGAAGGCTCGGTCGCCGATGATGGTGTCGGCCCCGTCCACCGGCACGTCGACCAGCGGCGCGCAATCGACGTCGATGCCCAGGGAACGCAGCTCGGCGGCGATCAGATGGGCGTTGAGCCGCGCGGCGCGGCGGGCTTGCGGCAGATCGCGGGCCGCCAGCTTGCCGAATTTAACCATCGACGGGCGGACCCGCCAATGCGGCGGCTTGAGACGCTGCACGCGGCCGCCTTCCTGGTCGATCAGGACCGGCGCCTCGCGCCCGACCGCCTCACGCAAGGAGCGGACCAGGGCGCGCACCTGGTCCGGGCTCTCGACATTGCGCGCGAAAAGGATGAAGCCGAGCGGATCGGTCTCGGCGAAGAAAGCCTTCTCCGCATCGGTCAGGACCTTGCCGGCGCAGCCGTAAATGACGGCTGAGGGGGGATTACTTCCGGGCAACGAGACACCCCTGGCCCTGCTTGGTGAGATCCGAGCACAGAACGCGGGCGGTCGCCTCGTCGAGCGGACCGCCGCGCACGCGCCAATGCACGCCCTTGGCGCCGAGATCGACGCGCTCGATGTCGGGCTGCAGATCGGCCAGCTGATGATGAATGCCTTTGAGATGGGTCCATTCGGCCTTGGCCTCGGCCTCGCTCGGCAGCGAGCCGAGCTGCACCACCCAGCCGCCGCCGGCCTTGACGGCCGCGCCGGGCGCCGGAGCCGGCGCGGG
>Ga0302314_10002146_pt1 | contig 36881 bp, 31 predicted proteins | sample III_Palsa_N2_3_FD_200533 | JGI IMG/M metagenome (GOLD analysis project Ga0302314, IMG submission 200533) | Peat permafrost microbial communities from Stordalen Mire near Abisko, Sweden - III_Palsa_N2_3 | ecosystem: Environmental > Terrestrial > Soil > Palsa > Peat permafrost | place: Sweden...
GGCTTGGGCGCCATCAAGGAAAGGGCGGGGGTAACATTGGTTCAAGACCCGCTATCAGCAAAATTCGACTCGATGCCGCGCAGCGCCATTGCCGCGGGAATGGCGGATTTCGTGGGCGCTCCCGAGGAGCTCATCGGCAAGCTCATTGCCTACCGCCAGCACCTACCGCGGGTCAGGGAGATCAAACTCCCACTGACCGACAAGGACCAGAGCAGCCTGGAGAAGATATTGATCCACCTGCGATCCCGAACCCGCCAGGACTTCACCGAGTATCGCCGTAGCACCCTGTACCGGCGGGTCGAACGCCGCATGGGCATACACCAGATAACCACGATCAACGCCTATGTCCGGTATTTGCAGGACAATTCGCAGGAGGTGGATCTCCTCTTCAAGGAACTCCTGATCGGGGTCACGCGATTTTTTCGCGACCGCTCCGCATGGAATGCGCTGGCCCAGAAGGCACTTCCCAAGCTGCTCGCGGGCCGGCAGGGCCCGCTAAGGGCTTGGGTCGCCGGATGTTCCACCGGCGAGGAGGCTTACTCACTCGCCATCTTGTTCACCGAAGCGCTGAAACGAAGAAAAGCGGCGGACCATCTTTCGCTGCAGATCTACGCAACAGACCTGGACAAGGACGCGATCGACAAGGCCCGCCAGGGCTTGTTTCCGGAGAGTATTGCCGCCGATCTTTCGCCCTCGCGACTCACCCAATTTTTTTCGAAGGAGGGAAGCAGCTACCGGGTGAACAAGCGCATCCGGTCGATGGTGGTCTTCGCGCCGCAGAACCTAATCACGGATCCGCCTTTCACAAAGTTGGATATTTTGTGCTGCCGCAATCTGCTAATTTACCTCACCCCCGAGTTGCAGAAGAGAATGTTCCCGCTTTTCCACTACAGCCTCAATTCCCGCGGGGTGCTGTTTCTTGGCAGTGCGGAAAGCATCGGAGGCTTTACGAATTTGTTCATTCCGTTGGCCGCCAAGGATCGAATTTTCCAACGACGCGAATCACCCGTCCCAAACCGCCCGGATAATTTTCGGGCGGTGTTTGCCGCCGATGCCCCCGATCGGAACACCGCCCCGGCACCAGAACGCCCCCCGGGCCCTAACGTCCAAGTACTTGCGGAACGGTTGCTCCAAACGCGTTTTGCTCCACCAGCGGTGCTCGTCAATGAACACGGAGACATTGTCTACTTCAGCGGTCACACCGGGCAATATCTCGAGCCATCGGCAGGCAAAGCGAATTGGAACGTCTTGGCCATGGCCCGTGAAGGGCTGCGCGACGATTTGGCCGACGCCCTGCGGAAGGTAAATCGGAAGAAGAAGGATATCGTCACGGTTCAAGGCATTAGGGTCGGCACCGGAACCACCATGCAATCAGTGGATCTCATGGTGCAGTCCCTCGATGAACCCAAGGAGCTCCGCGGCATGCTTCTAATTGTGTTCACCGATACGGTCATGCCGCAGGAAATAAGCGGGAGAGATCCTACGGGAAAACCGCGACCACGGGGCCAAACTCACCGGGAACTGGAGCGCCAGTTGCAGCGTGCCCGGGATGAAACGCGGTCGAGCCGCGATGAGATGCAGACTTCGCAGGAGGAGCTGAAGTCCATCAATGAGGAGCTTCAATCCACCAACGAGGAATTACAGTCGACCAATGAGGAACTCACGACCTCGAAGGAGGAGATGCAGTCGTTAAACGAGGAACTCCAGACCGTGAATGCCGAGCTGCAAACCAAACTGGACGAGCTTTCGGCCGCAAATAACGACATGAAGAACCTGCTCAACAGCACCGATATTGCCACGGTGTTTCTGGACAACGACCTACGTCTGCGGCGTTTCACCCTTCAGGCAAAGGCGGTCATGAAGTTTATCCCTGGTGACGTCGGCCGGCCGATCACCGATCTGGCTTCCGACCTCCAATATCCATCCTTGGTCGCCGACGCCCAAGAGGTCCTGCAAACCCTGGTCTTTTCGGAAAAGGCGATCACCACCAACGACGGGCGATGGTTTATGGTGCGTATCATGCCTTATCGTACCACGGATAACCGGATCGAAGGCGTCGTCATCACCTTTGCGGACGTTACCGCGGCCAAGAAAGTGGAGGCGCAATTGCGTAAACAGAACAGGGACCTAAACTTACAGTCAGCGGCGCAAGGACGCGAGTTGGACAAAGCTGAGGACCGCCGGGAGACCCATCAAGCCCGGCAACGCGCGAGCAAGGAAGACGAGGCGCTCCCGATCTTGGCCGCGCGGCGGAGGAAGCCAAAGTCATGACCAGCCGCCTTGCGACCTCGAAAGGCACCAGCGGGCTGCGCCAGCGGGCGGAAACGCGGCTGCGCATGCGACCGTCCCGCTCCGCGCGGGGGAAAATCCTGACCGACAAACAGCGGATGCTGCATGAGCTCCAGGTGCATGAAATCGAGCTGGAATTGCAAAATGAGGAATTGGAGATCGCCAAGGCCGACGTCGAGGCGGCCCTGGAAAAATACACCGAGCTCTACGAGTATGCCCCGGCGGGCTACTACACCCTCGCCGCCGACGGCACGATCCAGTTGATGAACCTCACCGGGGCGAGCATGGTGGGGATTGAGCGCTCGCACTTGGTCGGCCGGCGGTTTGGACTGCTGGTTTCCCCCGCGCACCGCTCCGCGTTCAATTCCTTCCTAGGGAAGACCTTTGCACTCCGAGCCAAACGCTCGGCAGAATTCGAGCTTTCCAGCCAAGGGCCGCGGCCCAAGACGGTGAGAATCGAGGCGCAACAACTGCCCAACGGCCTGGCCTGTCAGGCCGTCGTCGTCGATATTTCCGAACGCAAGCGCGCGGAGGATACCCAGGGTCGCCTGGAGGCGGTGACCGCCGCTAATACCAAATTGAAGCGGGAGATCGCTAGGCGCAAGAAAGTCGAGGCCGCCCTAAAAAAAAGCGAGGTGAGCATCCGCCGCCTGTTGGCAGAATCAAGAAAGATGCAGCAACAGCTGCGCGACATGTCGCGTCGGATCCTCCTGGTGCAGGAGGAACAGCGCAAGGAGATCAGCCGAGAGCTGCACGACCAAATTGCCCAGACCTTGGTAGGGATTAATATCCACATGACCGCCTTTGCCAACGCGGAGCCAATCCGTCGCCTGATCGAGAAGGCTGTCCGGACGGTGCATCAGTTTGCTCGGGACCTCCGGCCCGCCATGCTCGATGAACTCGGCTTAATCACAGCCCTGATCTCGTATATCCGGAGGTTTCCCAAACCCAAAGGCTTGCGAATACACTTCAGAGCCTTTGCCAAAGAGGTGGCGCTCGGCAATGACGAGCGAACGGTCCTCTACCGCGTCGCCCAGGAAGCGCTCGTCAATGTTGCCAGGCACGCGCAAGCCACCGAGGTGGCGATTACAGTTCGTAAGGTCCCAGAGGGGGTGTGCCTGGAGATCGCCGATAACGGCAGGTCCTTCGACTTGGCCCGCATGTCGAGAGCGAATGGGGGCAAACACCTGGGTTTGGTGGGCATGCGCGAACGTTTGGAAATGATCGGTGGGAGTCTTTGGATACAGACCACTGATCGCGCCGGAACGACCGTCAGGGCCACAGTGCCATTGGGCAAGTACCGGCGGCGCGGGTGGCAAAACTGAGCCCCACCCGGACACGAAAACCGAAACACTCTTATTAGGAAATCGTTGCTCCATCCAGTTGCCCGCAACGATCGGACTTCAAGAATATGAGTACTTCCAAGCAACGATCGAAGACCCCTGCTCACGGCTAGATCTGGGACCTGAAAGCAAAGAAGAATCCAAAGGGCGGAACGGTCACTCCCGTTAACTCCTCGGTGCAATTGAGCCTTGGGTCGGACCTCACCGGCGGATCGCTTCCATCAAGCCCTTCGATCACCATCACGAAGCCGACCGGTTCAGCGACCCCTGGCCTGCTTCGGAGCGCCGGCGGCTAGCATGGAGGATTGGCGGCCGGCCGGAACTGGGACCCGGCACACGCCGAGAGGTCGAGCTCGGCCTTCGGGCGGGGGCCCAACCTCCATCCGAGATCCAGATCGATACCGGCGTGGGCGCCAGGGGCGCGCCTTCCGCCGCGGGCCGCCGTCACTTGCCGATGCCGGAGGCGCGGAACCCGAGGTCCCGCAGTTTCTGCAGGTCGAGGATATTGCGCCCGTCAAAGATGAAGGCGGGCTTGGACATCACCGCGTAGATCTTCTCGAAGTCCAGGGTCTTGAATTCGTCCCACTCGGTGGCGACCGCGAGCGCGTGGGCGCCCTCCGCCGCCTCGTAGGCGCTCGGCGCAACCGAGAGGTTCGGGTTGGACCCGCCCTTGCCGAGCAGGTCGAGCCGGATCTCGTCGGCCGGCACCTTCGGGTCGTAGACCGCGACCATCGCCTGCTCGGAGAGGAGGTCGCGGCAGACCGCGATGGCGGGCGACTCGCGGGTGTCGTTGGTGTCCTTCTTGAAGGCGAAGCCGAGGACCGCGATCTTTTTCCCGGCGACGGAATTGTAGAGGGCCTTGACGATCCGGCCGGTGAAGCGGTGCTTCTGCCAGTCGTTCATCTTCACCACCCCTTCCCAGTAGTGGGCCACCTCGGGCAGCCCGAAGTGCTCGCAGAGGTAGACCAGGTTCAGGATGTCCTTCTGGAAGCAGGACCCGCCGAAACCGACCGAGGCCTTGAGGAACTTGGGGCCGATGCGGGAATCCCGCCCGATGGCGTTCGCAACCTCGTCGACGTCGGCGCCCGTCGCCTCGCAGAGCGCCGAGATGGAGTTGATGGAGGAGATGCGCTGCGCCAGGAAGGCGTTGGCGACCAGCTTGGAGAGCTCGGAGGACCAGAGGTTGGTCGTGATGATGCGGTCGCGGGGGACCCAGCGGGCGTAGACCCCGACCAGCGCCTCGATCGCCGCCTCGCCCTCGGGCGTGCGCTCCCCGCCGATCAGCACCCGGTCCGGCTGGTGCAGGTCGGCGATGGCCGTGCCCTCGGCCAGGAACTCGGGGTTGGAGAGGACCTGGAACTTCACCCCCTTGCCGTTGGCGGCCAGGATGTCCTTGATCGTCTCGGCGGTCTTCACCGGGATCGTCGACTTCTCGACGATGATCTTCGGTGTCGTGGCGCACTCCGCGATGGTGCGCGCCACCGACTCGATGAAGCGGAGGTCCGCGGCCCGGCCCGCGCCGACGCCGTAGTTCTTGGTTGGGGTGTTGACCGCGACGAAGATGATGTCGGCCCCGGCGATGGCCCCTTTGACATCGGTGGAGAAGTGCAGGTTCTTGCCCCGCGTCTTCTGGACCACCTCGTCCAGCCCCGGCTCATAGATCGGCAGGGTGCCGGATTCCCAGGCCGCGATGCGCGCGGCGTTCATGTCGACCACCCGCACCTCGATGTCGGGCGCCTTGAGGGCGATCATGGCCATCGTCGGTCCACCGACGTAGCCGGCTCCAATGCAGCAGATTTTCATTTAGGGCGCAGACGGTAGAGTGAGGCTCGGACAGTTCCCACAAAAAAGGCCGCGCGGGTGGCGCGGCCCCGGATCTAAGCCGGCGTGGGAGCAGGAGCCGGGCCAGCGCCCAGCCCTTCCGACGGGGACGGCTTGTCGACCGCCCGCTTCTCCTCCGGCTTGTCGGCCGGCTTGCCGATCTGCGCGGCGGCGATCGGGCTCCGGATCTCGCCGAACTCGATGATCTCGAGGACGTGCCGGCCCTCGAGCGTCTCGTGCTCGAGCAGGGCCTCGGCGATCTTGTCCAGGGCGGGGCGGTGCTCGCCGATGATCGTCTTCGCCCGGACGAACTGCTCGGAGATGATGCGCTGGATCTCGGCGTCGATCCGCCGGGCGGTGTCGTCGGAGAGGTTCTCGGTCCGGGTGATGTCGCGGCCGAGGAAAACGGTGTCGTGGTTGCCGCCGTAGGCGATCGGCCCCAGCGGGCTCATGCCCCAGTCGCAGACCATGTGGCGGGCGATGGTGGTGATCTGGATGATGTCGCCGGCGGCGCCGCTGGAGATGTCGTTGAGGACCAGCTCCTCGGCCACCCGGCCACCCAGGCCCATGCAGATCTGGTTCAGCATCCGCCGCATCGCCTGGGTCAGGACATCCTTCTTGGGGATGAACATCGTGCTGCCCAGGCTGCGCCCGCGCGGGATGATGGTCACCTTGTGGACCGGCATGTGGCCGTCGTCCAGGACGCCTTGGATCAGGGCGTGGCCGGCCTCGTGGTAGGCGGTCAGCTTCTTCTCGTCATCGTCCATCAGGCGGCGGCGCTCGCGGCCGAACTGCACTTTCTCGCGCGCGTCCTCGACGTCGATGGCGTCAATCTTCTTGCGGTTGCGGCGGGCGGCGAGCAGCGCGGCCTCGTTGAGGAGGTTGGCGAGCTCGGCGCCCGAAAGGCCCGGGGTGCCGCGAGCGATCACGCCCAGGTCGACGTTGTCGGCGAGGCTCAGCTTGCGGGCATGGACCCGCAGGATCTGCTCGCGCCCGATCATGTCCGGCAGGTCGACGTAGATCTGGCGGTCAAAGCGGCCGGGCCGCAGGAGCGCGCTGTCGAGCACGTCCGGCCGGTTGGTGGCGGCGATGATGATCACGCCCTCGGTCGTGTCGAAGCCGTCCATCTCGACCAGGAGGGAGTTGAGGGTCTGCTCGCGCTCGTCGTTGCCGCCGCCCAGGCCGGCGCCGCGCTGGCGGCCGACGGCGTCGATCTCGTCGATGAAGATGAGGCACGGCGCGCTCTTGCGGCCCTGCTCGAACATGTCACGGACGCGCGAGGCGCCAACACCGACGAACATCTCGACGAAGTCCGAGCCCGAGATGCTGAAGAAGGGCACGTCGGCCTCGCCGGCCACGGCCTTGGCGAGGAGCGTCTTGCCGGTGCCCGGGGGCCCGACCATCAGGATGCCCTTGGGGATCCGCCCGCCCATCTTCGTGAACTTCTTCGGGTCGCGCAGGAACTCCACCACCTCGGACACCTCTTCCTTGGCCTCGTCGCAACCCGCGACGTCGCCGAAGGTGATCTTATCCCGGTCCCGGGTGAGCAGCTTGGCGCGGCTCTTGCCAAAGTTGAGGGCGCCGCGCCCGGCCTGGCGGATCTGGCGGCTGAAGAGGAAATACAGGAAGGCGATGATGATCAGGACCGGCACGACCTGCATGGCCAGCTGGGTCATGACCGTGGTGGCGATCTTCTCGTCAAACTTGTTGGTCTTCTGCAGGCGCTCCATGTTGGCGTCCGTCAGCCGGCCCGCCGCGCGGAAGAACGCCGTCTTCTGCTGGCGGTCGTTGGTCAGCGAGGTGCCGTTCATCTCGCCGGTGATCAGCACCCAATCCCGCCCGCCGGTGCCGTCCGGCTGGATGATGCCGTGCTTGATGTCGGACGGATTCGACTCCGCGTGCTCGACCACCTGGAAAATGGTCAGGTTGGCCGGCGAAGGAATATTGCCCGGGGACCAGAAGAGCAGCGCCACCACGCAAAACGCCAGCGCCACCCAGAAAAGAAGCACCTTCGGCTGGAAACGGTCGGGCGGGATGTTCTTAAGCTGCCTACGCGGTTTCTTGGTATCGGGATCAGGCATCAAGATATGGGTATGACTAGGAAACCAACGTGGTTGTTCCGGCGTTACAAGTCAATGGGCGGTCCGTGGTTTGCGTGAAGATTCGAAGACCAATTTCCCGCGGCGGATTGCCGCAAAGCCATGGTTTCCAAGGCTGTGCCTCGTCGGGGCGGCGGCGATGACGGCCCCGAGGAGCGCCTCAAATCCCTGCCGGGATAGCCGGGACGGGATGGATTGGGCCCGCAGCCAGCGGTGGAGCACGCGGCGGACGAGCGCCCGCGGGCGGGCGGCGAGGGCGCGCAGGTCGAGCGCGCGTTCGGCCGAAATCGCCCCAAGTTCATCCGCCCAGGCCTCCAAGGCCTCATCGTCCTCCTCGAGGAGCTCCCGGGACCGGGCGGCCCCGGCCACGGCGTCGCGGCCGGCGGCCCGGGCCCAGGCGGGCAGGACCCGCCGGCGGACCCGGTTGCGGAAATGGACGTCCTGGACGTTGCTCGCGTCCTCCCGCCAGGCGCCCCCGGCCGACCGGAGCGCGGCGGCGAGCTCCGCCTTGCGGAGGGTGAGGAGCGGCCGGACGTGGTAGGAGGGCTGGACCCCGCTGCGACCGGAGGGGAAGGCGTGGACCGGCCGGGGGGCCGAGAGGCCGCCCGCGCCGCTGCCGCGCGCCAGGCGCATGAGGAGCGACTCGGCCACGTCGTCCTGCTGGTGTCCGAGCCAGAGGACCCGGAGCCGGCGCGGGCCCATCCGTCGCGCGAAGAAGTCGAAGCGGGCGGCCCGGGCCCCCGCGGCCCCGGGGTCCTTCCGCCGGGCGTCCCAGCGTCCGGGGACGAAGTTCACGCCGAGCCCCGCGCACAGGCGGCCGCAGAAGCGGGCGTCGGCCGCCGACGCCCGGCCCCGCAGCCGGTGGTCGAAGTGGAGCGCCACGAGCCGCTCCCGGCGGGCCGGCCAGTGGGCCCAGAGGAGGAGGAGGAGTGCGACCGAGTCCGCGCCGCCGGAGAGCGCGACGGCCCAGCCCTCGCGGGCCGGGCGGGACTGCGCCCACGCGACCACGGCCGGGTGCAGCCGCGACCGCGGCACCGCGCCGGCCAGGGCCGCCGCGGCGACCGGCCAGCGAGGCGTGCGGCGGGTCTTCATCGCCGGCGCCGCGCCCTCAGGCGAACGACAGGTGCGACCGGCCGAAGTGCGGCACGAGCGCGGCGGGGATGCGGACCCGGCCGTCGGCCTCGAGGTTGTTCTCGAGGAGCGCGGCCAGGACCCGCGGGACGGCGAGGCCGGAGCCGTTCAGGGTGTGGACGAGCTCGGCCTTGCCGGACTCCTTCGAACGGAAGCGGATCTGGGCCCGGCGGGCCTGGAAGGCCTCGAAGTTGGAGCAGCTCGACACCTCGAGCCAGCGCTTCTGGCCGGCGGCCCAGACCTCGAGGTCGTACTTCTTCGCCTGGGCGAAACCCAGGTCGCCGCCGCACATGAGGAGCACGCGGTACGGGAGCTCGAGCTTGCGCAGCAGGCCCTCGACATCGGTGCGGAGCGCGTCCAGTTCAGCGTAGCTTGAGGTGGGGTGCACCCACTTCAGGAGCTCGACCTTGTCGAACTGGTGCAGGCGGTTGAGGCCGCGCACATCCTTGCCGTAGCTGCCCGCCTCGCGGCGGAAGCAGGGCGTGTAGGCGCAGCGCTTCACCGGCAGGACCGCCTCGTCGAGGATCTCGTCCCGGAAGAAGTTGGTGAGCGGCACCTCCGCCGTCGGCACGGCGTAGAGCCGGTCCGGGGTCGTCTCGTACATCTGGCCCTCCTTGTCCGGGAGCTGCCCGGTGGCCGTGGCGCTGGCGGCGTTGACGAAGATGGGCGGCGCGACCTCGACGTACCCGGCGGCCGCGTCCTCGGCCAGGAAAAAGTTGATCAGCGCCCGGACCAGCCGGGCGCCCTGGCCGACGAAGAAGGGGAAGCCGGCGCCCGTCACCTTGGCGCCGCGGTCGAAGTCGAAGAGCCGGGCGAAGCCCGGGATGTCCCAGTGGGCCACGGCGTGGGGGCCGGCGGCGGCGGTTTCGCCGTGGGCCGAGAAGGTCACGTTCTCCTCCGGGGTGCGGCCTTCCGGCACGGTGGCATGCGGCAGGTTGGGGAGCGTCAGCATGGCCTCGCGGACCTTCTCCTCCAGGGCCTTGAGGCCGGAGTCCTTCTCCTTCACCTGCGCGGAGACGGCCCGCATCTCCGCCAGCTTCGCCGCGAACTCGGGCGAGCCCTTGGGCAGCGCCGCCATCGCGGCGTTGGCCGACTTCTGGACCTGACGGAGGTGCTCGGCCTCCTGGAGCTGGGCGCGCCAGGCCGCGTCCGCCGCCAGGACCGCGTCCAGGTCGACCGTCAGGTGCTTTTTCGCGATCGCCGCCCGGACGAGGTCGGGCGATTCGCGCAGGAGTTTGGCGTCGAGCATGAGGGGTCCGTTCTACCGGGGCCCCCGGGGGATCGTCAACGGCTCCGTATCTTCTGGAAACGGGTGTAGACGTCCCGGACGGACAGGAGCTTCAGGTCGCCCACCGGCGCCTGGATCACGTGATTGTGCGGGCCGCCGACCGGATAGGGCCCGTAGAGCCGGGGGTCGGTCGGGCCGAAAATCGCGAACACCTTGACGCCGACGGCGGCCGCCAGGTGCATCGGGCCGCTGTCGTTACTGATCACCCATTCGGCCTTCTTCACCAGGGCGGGCAGCGAGACCAAGCTGGTGTTGCCCGTCAGGTTCATGAACTGGGCCTCGGGGAAGGCGCTCCGGTCGGGCAGGAACACGTTGCCGGCCCACACCACCTTGCGGCTTTTGTCCTCCCGCAGAATCATCTCCGTCAGCTGCTTGAAGCCGTGCCATTTCTTGTCCGCCCGCCGGCTGTCCGGGAACATGACGTAGGGCCGGGCGCCGCCCCGGCCGTCGGCGAACTTGAGGTTCAGGCTCTCGGCGTCCCGGAACCGGAGCGGGCCGCGGAGCTCGGCCTTGGCCCCCAGGACCGGGCAGAACTGGAGCAGAATGTCGGTCGCGTGGCTGCGGCGCCCGTCCGGCGGGAGCGGCACCCGCTCGTCGTAGAAGACGCCCGCCCACTCCCGGGCGTCGCTGCGCCCGACCTTGCGGCGGGCGCGGGCCCGCGAGGTCATGAGCCCGGTCCGCAGGAGCCCCTGCAGGTCGAAGGCGTAGTCAAACTTGGTTGCCCGGATCTCCTGCATGAGCTTCAGGAACCCCTTGGTCCCCCCCTTGCGGTCGAAGACGTACACGCGGTCCACCGCCTCGCTCGCCCGCACGATCGGCGCGAACATTTCGCGCACGACCCACGAGATCCGCAGGCCCTCCACCTGGGCCTTCAGCGAGGTGATGACGCGGAGGGCCTGGACGATATCGCCAAGGGAAGAGGGTTTGATGACAAGGAGTTCGGTCATTGACGCGCGGGCCTAACGTTCCATGGCTTTTCGCCGCGAAGATCAAACGTCAAATCCCATTCCCGGGCCCGGCTACGTGATCGCCGCCCTCCTCAGCGTCCTCGGGCGCCTGGTCGCGGCGGCGCCGGAGCCGCTGCTCGAGGCCGTGTCCGTGGCGGGCGGGGAGGCCATCCTCTGGCTGGCCCCGCGCCGGCGGCGGGTCCTGCGCTCCAACCTGCACCACGCCTTTCCCGACCGCCCCCGGGCATGGCGCCGGCGGGTGGCCCGCGTCTCCTCCCGTCGGCTGGTCGAGACGGTGCTCCTCTCCGTCGCCGCGCCCTACCTGCCGGAGGCGCGGATCCGCCGGATGGTGGTGCTCGGCGAGTCGGTGAACGCCTGGGCCGCCGACCGGCAGGCACGGCCCCGGCCGGTCTTCTTCGCCACGCTCCACTTCGCGCTCTGGGAGGCCCAGACCTGGTACCCGATGCTCTCGGCGGTTCCGCTGCCGCCTTTCGGGATCATCTTCCGGCCGCTCGACCACCCGGCGCTCGATGCCTACGTGCAGCGGACCCGCGAGCGCCACGGGATGAAGCTCCTGTCACGGCGGGAAGGCTTCGTGGCCGGGATGGCGATCCTGCGGGCGGATGGCTGCGTCGGCGCGCTCTTCGACCAGAACGCCGGCCAACAGGGCGCGCTCACGCTCCTCTTCGGCCGGGTCTGCTCGACCACGGAGCTCCCCGGCCTCCTCGCCGCCAAGTTCGGCGCCGAGGTGCGGACCTACTACCCGCGCCGGACCGCGTTCTGGCGGGCCACCTTCGAGAGCGAGCCGATCCCGGCCGACGGCACGGTGGCCGGGACCACCCTGGCCCTCAACCGCTGGCTCGAGTCGGCCCTGCGGGACGAGGCCCTCTGCGCCTCCTGGCTGTGGGCCCACGACCGCTGGCGCAACCAGGACATCCCGCGGCTTCGCCTGCGGCTGGAGGCCAGGCGGAACCTCCTGGCCGCGGACCTGGCGGCCCGCGGCCTCCCGGCCCTACCGCGCCGGACGAGGGTGTGGGTCCGGATGCCCAACTGGCTGGGCGACGTCGTCATGGCGCTCCCCCTCCTGCGCGCCCTGCGGGTTTCCCGGCCGGACGCCGAGGTGACGCTGCTCGCCAAGGCCGCCTTCGTCCCGCTGCTCGAGCGGTGGCAGGTGGCGGACCGCGTGCGGGCCCTCCCCGCCTCCGGGCCGGGGTATTTCCCGGCGTTCCTCGCCCTGCGCGCGCAGTACCCCGACGTCTGGATCCTGTTCACCAATTCCCTCCGCGGCGACCTCGAGGCCCGGCTGGCCGGCTGCCCGCAGCGCTTCGGCATCTCCCGGCCCGGCCGGCGCCGCCCCCTCCTCTCGCACGCCTATCCGCTGCCGGAAGGCTACGACGAGGCCACGCACCACCAGCTGCGCCTCGGGGAGGATTTCCTCCGGCATTTCGGCCTGGAAGGGCCGCTCCCTTTGGAGCCCCTCGGCACCGGGGGGCCGGCGGGGGCCGCCCCGCCCGGCGGCCCGATCGGCCTCATCCCCGGTTCCGAGCACATGCCGGGAAAGCGCTGGCCCGTCGCCCACTGGCGGGCGCTCATCGAGAGCCTGCCCCGGGAGCGCTTCGTCGTCTTCGGCACGGCCGGGGACGCGCCCATCACCGCCGCGGTCGCGGCGGGGCACGGCGGCAGGGTCGAGGACCGGGCGGGCCGCACGACGCTCTTGGAATTCGCGACGGGGCTGGCCGGCTGCCGGCTCCTCGTCGCCAACGACACCGGCGGCATGCACCTGGCGAACGCCCTCGGCGTGCCGGTGATCGGGCTCTTCGGCCCCACCAACCCCGTGCGTACCGGGCCGGTCTTCGCGGCCCCGCACCGCCTCCTCCAGCCGGCCGGCTGCCCGCCCACCGGCGGGGCCGACCTCGCCGACCTCGCCCCGGCCGCGGTCGCCGCCGCCGTCCGGGACTTGCCATGGCCGCCGGCGAACCCCCAGCCTGTGGGCCGTTAATGCCGCTCCTCGCCGTCAACGACCTCCGGACGTACTTCCACACGCGGAACGGCGTCTACCGGGCGGTCGACGGCGTGAGCTTCTCGGTCGAGCGGGGCGAGACCCTGGGGATCGTGGGCGAGTCCGGCTCGGGCAAGTCCGTCACCTGCTATTCGATCATGGGCCTCATCCCCCAGCCCCCGGGGCGGATCGAGAGCGGCTCGGCGATGTTCGACGGCATCGACCTCCTGCGCTGCCCGCCGAAGGTCGCCCGCGCCATCCGGGGCAAGCGGGTGGCGATGATCTTCCAGGACCCAATGACCTCGCTGAACCCGTACCTGCGGGTGTCCGAACAGCTGATCGAGCCGCTCCTGATCCATGAGCACATGTCCCGCCGGGAGGCCCTGAAGCGCGCGCTGGAGATGATGGAGGCGGTCGGGATCAACGACGCCGGCCGCCGGATCCATTTTCATCCGCACGAGTTCTCGGGCGGGATGCGCCAGCGGGTCATGATCGCGATGGCGCTGATCACCCGGCCCGAGCTCCTGATCGCCGACGAGCCGACGACGGCGCTCGACGTGACGGTGCAGGCGCAGATCCTGGACCTCATCCGCCGGCTCCAGCGCGAGCTCGGGATGGCGGTCATCTTCGTGACCCACGACCTCGGGGTCGTCGCCGGCCTCTGCGACCAGGTGCAGGTGATGTACGGCGGCCGGATCATGGAGACGGCCGACGCCGCCACCCTGTTCAAGCAGCCGCTCCACCCGTACACGCGCGCCCTGCAGCGCTCGATCCCGGGCCTGCAGCCCAAGGGCCAGGAACTCTTCACCATCCCGGGCCTCCCGCCCGACGTCTCGAAGCCGCTCCCGGGCTGCGCCTTCGTGGCGCGCTGCGGCTTCGCGGCCGAGATCTGCTCGGCTGGGCGCCCGGAGCTCCTCACCGTCGCCCCCGGCCATGCCCATGCCTGCGTCCGGGCGCAGCGCGGCGAGATCAGCGGGGCCGAGCTCGCCACGTGGGAGGCCCATGCCTGAGGCCATCCTCGAGTTGCGGGACGTGAAGACGCACTTCGCGATCCAGCAGGGCTTCCTGGTGAAGCGCCACGCCGGATCGGTGCGGGCGGTCGACGGGGTCACCCTCTCGGTCCGTCCAGGGGAGGTGCTGGGCCTGGTGGGCGAGTCGGGCTGCGGCAAGTCGACCCTGGCCCGCACGATCCTGCAGCTGGTACCGACCACCGCCGGCACGGTGATCCTGAACGGCCGCAACCTGACCGCGGCCACGCGCGCGGAGCTCCTCGCCTCCCGGCGCGACCTCCAGATGATCTTCCAGGACCCCTACGCTTCGCTCAACCCGCGGATGACGGTCTTCGCGACGCTGGCCGAGCCGCTCCTGGTCCACAGGGTCTGCCGCCGCTCGGAGGTCGCCGCCAGGGTTTCCGAGATCATGCAGCGGGTCGGGCTCGCCCCGCGCTTCGCCCAGAAGTACCCCCACGAGTTCTCCGGCGGCCAGCGCCAGCGGATCGCGATCGCCCGCGCGCTCGCCTTGAATCCGAAGGTGATCGTGGCCGACGAGCCGGTCTCGGCCCTCGACGTGTCGATCCAGGCCCAGATCCTCAACCTCCTGGCGGAACTCTGCAGCGGGATGAAGCTGACCCTGATCTTCATCGCGCACGACCTGTCGGTCGTGCGGCACATCTCCGACCGGGTGGCGGTCATGTACCTCGGGAAGATCGTCGAGCTCGGGCCGGCGGCCGCGGTCATCGACCACCCGGCGCACCCCTACACCCGCGCGCTCGTCTCGGCGATCCCGGTGCCCGACCCGGCGATCGAGCGCGGCCGCCTGCGGATCGTGCTCGCGGGCGACCCGCCCTCCCCCATCAATCCGCCGGCCGGCTGCGCCTTCCACCCGCGCTGCCCGTTCGCCATCGAGGCCTGCAAGGCCGCGCCGCCGCCGCTCAGCCCGGCCGGGCCCGCCCGCGAGGCCGCCTGCATCCGCCTGGGCGAGCTGCCGCCCTCCTAGTCCTCGGCCTGGGCGGCCTCGAGCGCATCGACGCGCTTGAAGAGTTCCGGCAGGCGGTTGCGGAGCGCCAAGATCCGTGCCTCGAGCATCCGGGCCTGGCTCGGGGAGCCGAAGACCGAGGCCTTGACCGGCACGTCTTCCATCACCCCCGACTGGGCGGCGACCTGGGCTTGCGCCCCGACCGTGAGGTGGCCCGCCAGCCCGACCTGGCCGCCGAGGATGACGTAGTCGCCGAGGATGCAGCTGCCGGCGATCCCCGCCTGCGCGCAGATCATGCAGTGCCGGCCGATGATGACGTTGTGGCCGACCTGGACCAGATTATCGATCTTCGTCCCCTCGCCGACCAGGGTCTTCTCGAAGCGCGAGCGGTCGATCGTGGTGTTGGCCCCGATCTCGACGTCGTCGCCGAGCTCGACCGTGCCGACCTGCGGGACCTTCTCGTGGCGGCCGGCCACGAACTCGTACCCGAAGCCGTCCGAGCCGATGACGGCGCCGGGGTGCAGGCGGACCCGCCGGCCGAGCGTGCACTCGGCCATCACGGTCGAGCCCGGCATGAGCCAGCAGTCGGCGCCGACGGCGGCGCCGCGGCCGACGAAGACCCGGGCCTGCAGGTGGGACCGCTCGCCCACCGTCGCCTCCGCCTCGACGACGCAGTGGGGACCCACGGTCGCCGATTCCGGGATCACGACGCCCGGCGCCACCACCGCCGTCGGGTGGACGCCCGGCAGCGGTTTCGGCCAGAGGGCCTGCTCCACCCGGGAGCAGAGGCGGGCCAGGGCGGCCGACGGGTTCTCGACCAGCATGAAGACCTGGCCCGGGGCCGGCGCGCCCGGGAAGTCCGGCGGCAGGAGGACGAGCGAGGCCCGGGTCGTGGCGACGCCCTCCTTGTAGCGTTTGTTGCCGAGGAAGGTGATGTCGCCCGGCTGGGCGGAGCCCAGGGAGGCGATTCCGCGGAGCTCCGCCGTAGTCTCGCCCAGGATCCTTCCCGGGCGCGCGATCGCGGCGACTTCCTCCTGGGTGAAGCTGACCTTCATGGGGTAGAACACAAAGAACCCCGCTTGCGCAACGCAAGCGGGGTTCGGCTCAAAACGGGGCGCGGGCCCGGCCTACTTCGAGATGCCGGGGACCGTGATCTGCGGCGAGGCGCCGGTCGCGGTCGGCGTCGGGGTCGACGCGGACGGGGCCGTCGTGGTGGGCGCCGCGGTGACCGCCGGGCGGTCGGCGTTGATCTTCGCCATCACCTCGTCGGTGATGTCGAGCGCCGGGTCGGCGTAGAGGATGGCCGGAACGCCGGACATCGTCGGGCCGGACTTGTCGATCAGGATGGTGGCGCCCTTCGCCTTGGCGATGCCGACCGCCAGCGTGGAGAGGTCGTCGACCATCATGGTCTTGAAGGTCTGGGAGCGCTGCTGGATGGCGCTGCGGGTGCTCTGGACAAACTGGTTCTGCTCCTGGCGCTTGGCCTGGATCTGGTCGTAAAGCTTCTGGGCCTCCGCCTGGGCCTTGGCCTTGGCGTCCGCCGTGGCGGTCGGGTTCTTGGACTGCTCGTCGGCCTCCTTGAACTGCTCGACCAGGCCGTTGCCGTCCTTGGTGATCGCGGCCAGCTGGTCCTGGGCCTTCGCCTCGTCCGCCTGGAGCTTTGCCATCTGCTCCTTCGTCTTCCAGTGGTTGTCGAACAGCTTGGCGAGGTCGACCGTGAGGATCTTGGGGGCGGTTTGAGCGGGCGCGGACAGCGCCGTGAAGGCGAGCGCGGCGACGGCGACGAGGGACTTAAGGGATTTCATTATGGGAGGTTTGTCTGCGGGTGTAAAAGGACGATCAGATCGAAATTAGAAGCGGGTGCCAAACGAAAAATTGAATTGTCCGCCCTTGCGGTTGTACCGGTCGCCCTTGATCGGGATGCCGTAGTCGAGACTCAGCGGGGAGCCGGCGACCATCAGCCGGAGGCCGACGCCGACGTCGTCGTTGTAGTTGGCCGGGTCGAAGTCATAGGCCGGGGCGTTCACGAAGCCGACGTCGTAGAAGAGGGCGAAGCGGATGGGGTCGACGATGTCCATGGAGTACTCGGCCGTGAACATGCCGTAGGTCTTGCCGCCGATCGGCTCCCCGAAGACGTCCTTCGGGCCGACCTCGTGGTAGTCAAAGCCGCGGAGGTCGTAGGGGCCGCCGAGGAAAAAGGCATCGTAGTACGGCAACACCTTGAAGCTGCCGTAGTTGTCGATGACGCCGGCGCGGGCCACCAGCTCGAGGACCTGGGTCTGGGTCTCGAAGACCTTGAAGTTCTGGGAACCCTTGAATTCGAACGAGTAGAAGTTGTCGGTGCCGCCGAGGACGCCGCCCGCGACGCTGGAGATGAAGTCGATGCGGTTGCCGGAGGTCGGGCTCACCAGCTTGTCGCGGGTGTCGCGGATCATCTCGAACGAGACCTGGGAGACATCGTGGTTGCCGGCGAACTCCTGGATGATCTCCGAGGCCGAGGGGTTCAGGTCGTAGATCTTGATCACCTGGTACTGGTAGGTGAGGGTGCCGTTCCAGAGGCCGAAGAGGTGCTTGCGCAGGTCGACGTTGCCGCCCTCCTGCAGCTCCTCGTAGTAGGTGGAGACGTAGGTCGACTGCTCGCGGAAGAGGCTGAAGCCGAACGCCAGCTGCTTCTCGAACAGATAGGGCTCCTCGAAGCTGAGGACGGCCTCGTTTGAGAGCTCGCCCAGGGACACCTTGATCGAGAACTTCTCGCCGTCGCCCTGGAAGACCGAGCGGCGGTTGAAGAGGTCGAAGTTGGTCTGCTGGATCTGGGCGAAGACGGTGGCGCGCTCGAGCGAGCTGTAGCCCGCGCCGAAGGTGAAGGTGCCGGTGCGGCCCTCCTTGACGGTGACGCGCATGTCGCGGCGGCCGGGGATGTTCGTGTCCTGCGGGGAGATGTCGACCTCGTCGAAGAAGCGGGTGTTCTCGAGGCGGTTCTTGCTGATCTTCATCCGCACGGTGTCAAAGACGTCGCCGGGCCCGAGGACCAGCTCGCGGATGATGACGACCGCCTTGGTCTTGGTGTTGCCCTCGATCTGGATCGACTCGACGTTGAACTTCTCGCTCTCCTCGATCTTGAAATCCAGGTCGATGTCGTTGGTCCGCAGGTTGGGCCGGCGGGTGACGCGGACCCGGGTGTCGAGGTAGCCGTCCTTGCCGTAGTAGTCCTCCAGGCGCTCGACCGCCTTGTCGATCATGCTCGGGGCGAAGACCGCGCCGGGCTTGGCGTAGAGGGAGGCGACCCGGCGCAGGAGCAGGGTCGAGTGCAGCTTGTTGCCGCTGATCGAGATCTCGCCGATCTTGTACCGGCGGCCCTCGATCACCGTGATGGTGATCACGAGCCCGTTGGCCTTCGGGTAGCTGAAGACGATCTTCTCCTCCGGGATCTCGACGTCCAGGAAACCGTGCTCGCGGTAGTAGTCGCGCAGCTTGTCCAGGTCGTCCTGGAAGTCGTCGTCCTTGAACCGGCCGGTGTCGGTGAGCCAGGAGAAGATCCACCACTTCTTGGTGTCCATGACGCCGCGCAGCGCCTTGGTCTTCAGGTGGGCGTTGCCGATGAAGTTGATGGCCAGGATCTTGACCTTCTTGCCCTCGCGGATCTTGAAGGTGACGGTGCCGAGGCCGGAGGCCCGGTCCCGGGAGATGGTGTAGCTGATGGTGACCTGGTTGAAGCCCTCCTTCTGGTAGTAGTCCTTGAGTTTCTCGGAGTCCTCCTTCACCTGGCGCTCGTCGAGCGAGGTGTTCGGGGTGGTCTTCACCTCGCGCTGGAGCCGGCGGGTCTTCACCTGCTTGTTGCCCTCGAACTTGACCGCCAGGACCCGGAACTTGGGGGTCACCTCGATCACGAGGTTGAAGGTGCGGGCGTCCACCGCCTCGCGCTTGATCTCGATGAACTCGAAGAGGCCGGTCTTGTAGAGCGCCCGGATGTCCCGGTCCAGCATGGTCTCGTCCAGGTCGCCGCCCTCGCGGACCTGGATGTTGGCGCGGACCACCTGCTCGTTGACGTTGGCCGTGCCCACAAACTTGATCGCGAGCGTGCCGACCTTGTAGGCCGGGGCGGGAGCGGACGCGTCCGCGCCGACCTCCGGCACGTTCTGGGCTTTGGCTACACCCCCCGCCACCGCGAGCGCCATGACGGCAAGGGCAAGGCGCAAGACCCTGCAAATTACAGGGTTACTGGGTGTAGTTTTCAAATCGGGTGATGTCGCGGAGAAAAGTCAGGCGCAACTCTCCTACCGGTCCGTTTCGTTGCTTGGCAACGATTAACTCTGCGGAATCGGCCGCCACTTGGAACTTTTCGTCCGCGTCCTTGGGTCGGGCGAGCATAAGGACTACGTCGGCATCCTGTTCGATCGATCCAGATTCACGCAGGTCGGCAAGTTTGGGGGCGCGGTTTTCCTTCTCCGAAGAGCGGTTGAGCTGACTTAATACAATGACCGGAACCTCAAGTTCCTTCGCAAGTGCCTTTAATCCCCGGGAGGCTTCGGCGACCTGCTGCTCGCGCGGCACCTTGGAGTCGACCGGGCTCAGGAGCTGGAGGTAGTCGACGATGATCAGGCCCAGTTTCTGGCGCGAGTGGACCCGGCGGGCCTTGGCCCGCAACTGCATGATGGAGAGGTTACTTGAGTCGTCGATGAAGAGCGGCGCCTTGGAGAACTCGTCGGCCGCCGCCACGAGGCGCTGCTGCTCGTCGCCATTCTTCGAGAGGAGCCCGTCGCGCAGCGCCTGCATCTTCACTTTGGCGCGCGAGCAAAGCATGCGGAGCGCGAGCTGGGCCGCGCTCATCTCGAGCGAGAAGATGAGGGTCGGGAACACCGCGCCCTTGCGCGGCAGCGTCGCGGCCTCGGCGATGTTGAGGGCGAAGGAGGTCTTCCCCATCGACGGCCGCGCCGCCAGGACGATCATCTCCTGCTTCTGGAAGCCGAAGGTCAGGCGGTCGAGGTCGTGGAAGCCCGAGGGCGTCCCCGTCATCTCGCCCTTCTTCATCATCATCATGGTGACGACATTCATCGCCTCCTTGACCGGGGCGCTCATCGGCTTCGCCCCCTCCGAGACCCGGCTCTGGGTGACGGCGAAAATCCGGGCCTCGACCTGGTCCACGAACTCGTCGATCCCACCGGAGAAGTTGAAGCAGTCCTCGGCCGCGCCGGTGGTTGAGCGGATGATCTCGCGCAGCAGGTGCTGCTCGCGGACCCGCTCGATGAAGTACCCGGCCTGGGCGGTGGTCGGGATGCTCCCGGAGACCCGGGTCAGGAAGGCGTAGCCGCCGATCATCTCCAGCTGCTTGGCCGTCTTCAGCTCCTCGCCGAGGACGGCGACATCGATCGGGACCTGGCGGGTGTAGAGGCTCTGCAGCTTCTCGAAGATGAGGCCGTGGGCCGGCACATAGAAGGACTCGGGCGCGATCCGGGCCTCGAGGCAGCGGGCCACCACCTCGGCCCCATCGATCAGGCAGCAGGACAGCAGGTATTCCTCGGCCTCGACGCTGTGCGGCATGCCCCGGCCCGCGGCCGGGCCAGCGGGCCGCTGCGGGGCATTGCTCTTCTCGTCGGCCATTCGGCTAGACGGCCGTCGGCCCCGGGGGAGGCCGCGGCGTGGTGGGGTGGAAAGGCCGGAAGGGTTACTTCCGCCCCTCGACCTTCCTGTTTTTCTGCTCGGCCGCGGCCTTCTCCTCGGCGGAGGGCTCGATCGGGTTCTCGGACACGACGTCGAACGAGAGCTCGACCGCCACGTCGGCATGGAGCTTCACCTTGACGGTGTGCTTGCCGAGGGTCTTCACCGGCGTGTGGAGATGGATGCGCTTCTTGTCGATGTTGAAGCCGGCCGCCCCGAGCTTGTCGTGGATGTCGTTCACCGTGATGGCGCCGAACATCTTGCCGCCCTCGCCCGTCGTAACCGCGAAGGCCAGGCTGGTCTTCTCGAGCTTGGCCGCCAGCGCGGTGGCGCCGTTCAGCTCCTGGGACTCGCGCTCGGCGCGGCGCTTCTTCAGCGCCTCGACGTGCTTGCGGTTGGCCGCCGTGACCGGCACGGCCGCCTTGCGCGGGAGCAGGAAATTGCGGGCGTAGCCGGCGCGGACCTTGACTTGGTCACCTTCGCCGCCGAGGCCCTCGACGGGCTTGACTAGGAGTACTTCGCTGTGGGCCATGGTAGTGAAAGGGGAGGAGGATTGCGTGGGGGGAAACCGCAATGAATCCCGCACTGGCGGGGGGGTGTCAACGCCGTATTTCCGGCCCTCCCGCGCCTGTTCCTAACCTCGCGTCCGGCAGGCGGTTATTCCCGGCCACTTGGGGTTGCAGCCGCCGGGCAATCCGCGAATCCTGAGCCCTGATGAAATCCGGTCCGCCCGCCCCCGGTCCGAAGGGTCCGTCCATCCCATGCCCGACTCGGTTCTGAACGCGTGGATGGCGGCCTTTCCCGGCTCGGCGCAGCTGCCCTTCCGGCTGGAGTTGGCCGGCGAAGGGATCGACGCCGGTCTCTACACGATCGCCGCCCTCTACGACCGGCTCGACCCCGCCCGACCTGAGACGTGGGACCGGACCTACGATCACGCCAACTACAAGTGGTTCCTGGGCCCGGACGACCGGCCGCGGCCCCTCGCCCTCGAGGAGGCGATCGCGGCCCGGATCCACGATGCGGGCATCGCGTTTGCCATCGACCGGTACCTCCAGGCCCAGGATTCCAAGGTGGTCGGCTTCATGGGGGGCCACAACACGGCCCGGAACGACGGATCGTTCCGGCAGGTGGCGGTGATGGCGCGGGCGCTGCGCCGGAAGGGCCTGCAGGTGGTGACCGGCGGGGGCCCCGGCCTGATGGAGGCGGCGAACTTCGGCGCGTTTGCCGCCCCGTTCGGGGACGACGCCTTCGACCGCGCCCTGGAAATCCTGCGGGCAACCGAGTTCGCGGACGGGAAGGCCCCGTGGCTCGGCGCCGCCTGCCGGGCCCGCGCGAGCCTGCTGGGCGGCGACTGGGCGGCCGTGCCTCCGGCGCAGAGCCGCAACCTCGGCATCCCCACCTGGCACTACGGCAATGAGCCGCCGAACGTATTCGCCACGGCCATCGGCAAATACTTCTTCAATTCCGTGCGGGAGGACGGGCTCATCAGCGTCGCCAGCGGCGGCCTGGTGTTCGGCACCGGCGCCGCGGGCACGGTCCAGGAGATCTTCCAGAATGCCACGCTGAACTACTATCGGCCAAAGGGCACGCGGCCGACGCCGATGGTTTTCCTGGGCGCGGCCATGTGGAACGCGCCCCCGGCCCTTCCCGGGGCTCCGGCGCGGAAGTGGTCGGGCCTGCCGGCGTACGCCCTCGTGAAGGCGGTGGCCAATGACGGGGATTTTGCGGAAGCGGTCCAGCTTTCGGACGATCCCGAGGCCATTGTCCGTTTCATTGAGGAGGCTGACACGGCGCAGCCGACGGTGGCCGAGCGCCGCCTGGAAACGCGCTAGGCCGGACGGGCCCCGCGAAGGCCGCGGCGTCGGGGGCACCGCCCAGTTCCGGCTGGTCCCGGGCCACGCCGGCCCCGGCCGCATGGGTCGGCGGCGGTCCCGCCATGGCCGCCGCCAGGGTCGAAAGCAGCCCGAAGCGCGGGGGGCCGGCCGGCGGGGAGGGCATACCGGATGACAACTCACCGGCGCCCCCGGCGTTACCCGAAATCTGCGGGGCGCCGGCGGCCGCTCGACAAGGGTCCGACGTCGGGACAAAGGTACATCCCTTCCGGCCCGCTCCGAATTGCCCGTACCCCGGCCCATGACCTTCCCGCCGCCCGCCTCCACGCCGCTCTCGATCCGCGCCGCCACCGCCGCGGACGTCGGCCTGATCCTCGCCTTCATCCGGGACCTGGCGACCTACGAAAAGCTGCTCCACGAGGTCGAGGCCACCGAGGAGAGCCTGCGGCGGACGATGTTCCCGGAGGATGGCAGCCCCGTCGCCCGCGTGCTGATCGGGGAATGGGAGGGGCGGCCCGAGGGCTTCGCCGTCTATTTTCACAACTACTCGACCTTCCTCGGCAAGGAGGGCCTCTACCTGGAGGATGTCTTCGTCCGTCCGGAGGCCCGCGGCCGCGGCATCGGCAAGGCCTTCCTCCTGCACCTGGCGCAGCTGGCCGTCGAGCAGGGCCTCGGGCGGGTCGACTGGTCGGTCCTCGACTGGAACGAGCCCTCGATCGCCTTCTACAGGAGCCTGGGGGCCGTGCCCATGGCCGACTGGACCACGTTCCGGCTGACCGGCCTGGCGCTGCGGGAGCTCGGCCGCCGATGACGCCCGGGCTGCCGCTGCATCCGCCGGGCGGAAATCCCCGTACAAGGGAGTAGGCCCCCGGTCCCGGGCCCGACCATGAAGCTTCCCCTGATCGCCGCCGCGCTGCTCGTCCTCCTGCCCGCGCGGGCCGGGGCGGAGGGGCCGGCGGCCGCCCCGGTCGCCGCGCGCGAGCTTGTGATCGTGGTCGTCGATTCCCTCGAGCGCGGGCCCAGCCGGATCACCGACTTCGACCGGATCAGCTCGGTCTTCACCCGCGTCCTCGAACGGCGAAAGTGGCCGGTGACCTTCCGGGTGGAGCGCTTTGCCGGCAACCTGGCGCCCCATGACCTCGAGCTGCGCATCTTCAACAAGGGCATCTACCCGGAGGACCAGGGCGACCTGACCTTTCACGCCTGGATCACCCTCTCCGACCAGGGCCGCAAGTCGGACCTCGGCGTCATCCGCTACCAGTACTACCCCCGCCCGCTGGAGCCGATGGACGATGCCCTCGAGCGCGCGGCGCGCGGCGCGGCCGAATTGACCGCGGACAAGCTCGGCGCCCTGCTCTTCCCGGCCGCCCGCCGCCACTGACCCGCCCTGTACCGTGGAGCGAACCCTGGAAGAGGATGCCGTCGCCGCCGAGGCCGCGCTGGTTGCCCGGATCGGCACCGGCGACCGCCAGGCGCTCCGGGAACTCTACGGCCGCTACGCGCCGCCCCTCTTTTCGCTGGCGGTGCGCCTGGTCGGCGACGGCGGCGAGGCGGAGGAGCTCCTGCAGGACGCCTTCGTGAAGATCTGGAGGCACGCCGGCCGCTACGACCCGCGGAAGTCCCGGCCCTTCACCTGGGCGGTCACGATCCTGCGCCGCGGCTGCATCGACGCGCTCCGGCGGCGGCGGCGCCACCCCGCCGCCGCCGCCTGGCCGGAGGAGGAACCGGCCGCGCCCACGGCCGACGCGGCCGAGGCCGCCGCGGCGGGCGAGGACCACGACCGCCTGCGCCGCGCCCTGGCGTCGCTGCCCGCCGACGCCCGCCGGGCCCTCGAGCTGGCCCTTTTCTCCGGACTGACCCAGACGGAGATTGCCGCCCGCCTCCGCCAGCCGCTCGGGACCGTGAAGTCCTGGATCCGCCGCGGCCTCCTCGGCCTCCGCACCACCTTAACCGACCCGACCGCATGAACCCGAACCGCGAAGAATCCGCCTGCCAGTACGTCCTCGACCAGCTTGAACCCGCCGAGCGCGCCGCCTTCGAGCGGCAGCTGCTCGCGGACCCGGCGCTCGCCGTCCTCGTCCACGACCTCGAGTCGGCCCTGGCCCGCGGGGTCGGCGCCCTCCCGCGCCGCACGCCGCCCGCGGGGCTCCTGGACCGCATCGAAGGACGGCTGGGGACGGCGCGGCCCCCGGGCGCGCTGGGCCGGGTGATCGCGCGGTGGGGAATCGCCGCGGCCATTCTTCTCGCCGTCGGGCTCGCCGGCGTCTGGAAAGGGCGGGGCCCGGCCGCCACCGGTCCCTACGTCCTCTTCGCGGGCCTCGACCCGCGCCAGAGCACGCTCGCCCGCGTGCCGGTGGCCGAGGCCGCTCCCGGGCCCGATGCCCGCTTCGTCCAGCTCGCCTCGCTGGCGCAGGCGTACTGGGACCGCCCGGGAGAGCAGCCGGTGAAGGAGGGCGGCGCGCCGGGCCAGGGGTATGCCGTCTTTGACCCGGGGACCAACCAGGGTTTCATCGCCGTCCGCCGGATCGGGGCGGCCCCCGAGGGCAAGCGCTACCACCTGTGGGTCATCGACACCGTCTCGGGCCGGGCGCGGGAGGCGGGCGCGCTGCCGGCGGCGGGCGACGGCGGCGGCCTCTTCTTCTTCTCGGTCGCGCCCAATCCCGGCGCCAAGGCTGAGCAGCTCAACTTCTCGGTAACGGCCGAGGATGCCGCGGCGGTGGCGCTGGCGGCGCCAAAGGGGCGGGTGGTCCTGGGCGCCACGATCTTCTAGGAACCGCGGCAGAGAAAATTCGGCCGGGCGAAGGAGGGAAGCCCATTCCTCGTCCGCGGCGATCGCTCCGCCGGGTCGCCGCCGACGAGGGAACGCCGACGGAGGGGAGCCCCGCGCAATCGGCCGGCGGATTGACCGTTCATCCAAACGGGGTTGGCAGGGCCGTGCCGCGGAGCCAGCCTCGCGGACAGCCGGTGCCTTTCCCGCAAACCGCCCCGGCCTCCCTTCATGAAGATCTCCCACCCCGTGGCCCTCGCCCTCGCCGCGGCCGCCCCGCTGGCGGCCGCCGCCGAACCCTCCGACCTCCAGGCGCTCCTGACGAGCCGCACCCAGGAACTCTACGACGCCGTCGCCCTGGGTGTCCGCGCCCCGTGGCAGCGGTACTACGCCGACGACTGCCTCTACAGCGACGAGAAAGGTCAGAAGATGGACAAGGCCGGCCTCGTCGCGAGCATCGTGCCGCTGCCGCCGGGTTTCAGCGGGCAGATCAAGGTCGTGGAGGTCGACTTCCGGAATTTTGGCGACACCGCGATCCTGAGCTACGCTCTGGACGAGACAGAGTCCGTATTCGGGCAGCTGCAGAAGGCGCGCTACCACGAGATCGACACCTGGCGCCGGCAGGCGGGTGACTGGCGGATCGAGTCCGCCCAGGTCATGCGCTTCTATGCGGACCCGCCGGCAAGCCCGTATCCGCCCACGCATCCGGAGGACTACATCGGGAGCTACCGGCTCGGGCCCGGGAAGACCCTCGCCGTCTCGGTCAGCAGCGGGCGCGTGATCCTCACCCGCTCGAACCGGCAGCAGGTCCCGCTCCTCCTCGAGTCCGGCGACCTCTTCTTCGCCGCGGGCGTCGAGGGGCGCTTCCTGTTCCGCCGCGCGGCGGACGGCCGGGTCGACGCCCTCATCCAGCGGCGCAACAACGAGGACATGGTCTGGCTGCGCCAGCCGTCACCGGGGAGATGAGCCCAGCTCGATCCGGCAGCCGGTGCGGGCCGACTCGCGGGCCGCGTCCAGGATCTCGCAGACGACCAGGTTGGTGCCCACAGCGGAGGGACCCGAGGGCTTGATCGTGCCCCGCACGACCGCGACCAGGTAGGGCAGGAAGCCGGACTCGACCGGGTCCACCGCGGGGACCGCCACGGCCTCGGCGCGGCCGTCGGGTGCGACGACCGAGAGCGAACTGCCGTCCGGCGCCAGGAGCGCGCCGGTCTGGCCGTAGATCTCCAGGTCCTTCCGGCCGTAGGGCCAGTTCCAGGAGGCCTCGATGATCCCCTGGGCCTGCGGGTAGCTGAGGATGATCGTGGCCTCGTCCTCGACCCGGGGGTACTTTTGCGGTTGGGCGTGGCCGAACACCGCCGTGACCGCGTCGGGCCGAAGTCCGTCCATGAGGAAGGTGATGAGGTCCGCCCCATAGCAGCCAAAGTCCATCGCCGCGCCGCCCCCGTTCTGCACCGGGTCGGTGAGCCAGGCGACGAAGGCCGGCGAGCAGCCGATGTCCTTCGGGCCCCGGTGGCCGTCATGGACCACGATCTTGCGCAGCTCACCCAGTCCCGGCAGGTCGTGGGCGCGGACGTAGGCCGCATGGAAGCTCCGGTACCAGCTGGTCTCGTAGTTGATGACGAGCTGGATCCTCCCCTTCTCCGCGGCCGCCGCCATCGCGCGGGCCTCCGCCAGGCTCACGGCCATCGGCTTCTCCATCATGACGTCGATCCCGAGGGGCGCGCACTCCTCCACCACTTGGCGGTGGCCCAGCGTGGACGTGAAGGCGGCGACCGCCTGGACCTGGTGCTGGGCCACCAGGGCCTCAAAGGTGGGAAAGAAGAGGGCCGGATCCAGATGGAACCCTTCCTGGTAGGCGGCGACGAGCGCCCGATCCGCCTCGACGATGCCGACCAGCCGGACGTCCGGCTCGCGCCGCAGCGCGGCGAGCATGATCCGCGCGTGGTCGTGGGCCAGGCCCACGATCGCCAGGCGGACGGGCGGGAGGTCGGAGGCGGCGGCCCGCGCGGTCAGCGCGGCGAGGAGGAGGGCGAGGAACCGGGGCAGTTTCATGGGGTTGGGGGGGGCCGGCCGGTCCCGCGTCCGGAGGTTGGGGGCAGATGGGGCTGGAGCCAATCCCCGCCTTCGCTCTCCCTGGGGACGGCACAAATGCAAAAACTCTTGGTCACGAGGACGTCGGCATGACCCCGTTCTCCGCTTTTTTTCCCGCCCCGCGCCCGCTCGCCCTCGCCTCGGCCCTCCTGGCCGTCGCCCTGGCCCGCGGCGCCGATGCGCCCGCCGGCGCCGAGGTGAAGTCCGTGACCCCGGAGGAGTTCGCGGCCGAGAGCGGGCCGGCCAAGCGCTACGTCTTTGAGCTGGCGTGGCCCGACGGCCTCATTGACGCGGTGGGGATGCACATCGCGGCGAGCGATGAGACCGCGTACCTGCAGGAGCGCAAGCTCGACCCTGCCGGCGTCGTGCTTCTCTACCTCACCGACGAGAGCCCGCCCCTGTCGACGGTCGCCCCCGAGGTGAATCCCCTCGGGCGCTTCGGCTTCAAGAAGGTGGTGTTCCAGCACAAGGACGGCGGGAAGCCGCTCGCAGTCACGGCGGAATACCACGCCGCGGCCGGGCTGAAGCCGCCCCGCCACGTCGTCCTCATCCGCGGGCGCCCGAACCCGCTCGCGATCGCTTCCGGCGATCCCCGCCCCGACCTGAGCGGCCGCCCGCCCCTGCTCCGGCCCGGCGACCTGCCCCCGCAGGTGCGCTACGCCTTCGGGCCCGACGAGGCGATGGCGGCGGCCGCGCAGCTCGCCACCGCGCACTTCGGTTCCCCGCCGGCGCCGGCCGGGCCGCTGCTCGGCGAGCAGGTTTCGCTGCTCCCCGGCGCCTGGGCGGCGCTCCGGGACTCCGGCTGGGCCGACCCCGGCGGGATCTTCACCAACCAGATCCCCACCGACGACGGCAAGACCATCCGCGTGACCGGCAAGCTGGTCAGCGGCGCCGCGGACCTGGCCCGCGTCGAGGAGAAGCTGCGGGAGCTGGTCGCGCGCGGCGGCGGCGGCCCGGTCCACGCGGCCACGACCGCCGAGATGGCGCGCTGGTGGCCCTTCGAGGATTTCGACTATGCGGAGCCGCTCCTCTTCCTGGAGACGGCCGACCACGCGCACGACCTGGTCCTGGTGTTCGAGAACGGCCGGCTGGTCGCCGTCGACGACCTGCGCGGGCTCCCGAAACTTCCTTAGGCCGCCGGCGCCCCGGCCTCCCGCCCGGCCGCGATGTCCTGGTAGGCCCGGCGGACGGCCTCCAGCCGCTGGCGGTAGCCCTCCGCGTCACCGTAATCGATGAAGGTCTTGTACCGGCTGTGCTCGCACTTCACGCAGCCCGCGTGCTTGATCGGGCACCAGTGCTGCTCGGTCCGGGCCGCAATCTCCGTGAAGTAGCCGAGGATGCCGTTCACGTAGGCGCAGTACTCGCAGTTCACCTTCTCGAAGAAGTTGAGGTAGGTCAGGTAGTGCCGGTCGAACTCGAGGTAGTCGCGGCGGCGGACCTTGGGGATGCCGTAGATCGGGAAGCAGACCGCCTGGTAGAAGGTCCCGATCAGGTCGGCGAGCGCGATCGGGAAGGCGCAGAGCCAGATCACCGGGGCGGTGGCGAGGACGAGGAAACGGGAGTGCAGGAGGTAGGCCGGGATCCCGAGGCGGAGCCGCCGGTGTCGGAGCTTCGCCTCCGCGGTGAACTCCACCACCTTGGCGTGCACCTGGTAGCAGTAGGCCGCCTCCTTCTGGCGCGCCTCGCCCACCATCTCCCGCTCGAGGTCCCGGACCTCCCGGAGCAGGGCCTCAAGCTTGGCGTTCATGGCGGCGGGGGCGGGGACCGGACTGGAGGGGGGTCATGCTCCCTTAGTACGGCGGCGGCGCGCCCGGAGCAAGGCCGACGCCACCACATCGTGCTCGATCTTCCGTCGGAAACCGCGCATTCCATCTGGCATGCCAACGATCGCGGCCCTGATCACCCTCCCCCACCGTGGCGAGCAGCGCTGAGCGGACCGCCCCGGAGAAGACCGCGCGGATGCCCCCCGGCATCCCCTACATCGTCGGGAATGAGGCCGCAGAGCGCTTCAGCTTCTACGGCATGCGGGCGATCCTGGTGGTCTTCATGACCCAGTACCTGCGCGACCGCCACGGCGCCCTGGCGCCGATGAAGGACAATGATGCCAACTTCTGGTACCATCTCTTCGTCTCCTCCAATTACTTCTTCCCCATCGGCGGTGCGATCCTCGCCGACGCGATCTGGGGCAAGTACCGGACGATCTTCTGGCTCTCCCTCGTCTACTGCTGCGGGCATTTTGCGCTCGCGATCGACGACACCCGCGTCGGCCTCGCGATGGGATTGACTCTCATCGCCCTCGGCTCCGGCGGCATCAAGCCCTGCGTCTCCGCCAACGTCGGCGACCAGTTCACCGCCGCCAACCAGCACCTGATCGAGCGTGCCTTCGGCTGGTTCTACTTCTCGATCAATGTCGGCTCCTGCTTCTCGATCCTGCTCATCCCCTGGCTGCTCCAGCATTACGGCTCCAACGTGGCCTTCGCCGTCCCCGGCGTCCTGATGGCCATCGCCACCCTCGTTTTCTGGATGGGCCGGCGCAAGTTCGTGCATATCCCGGCCCGCGGGAAGACGTTCTTCAAGGACGTGCTCAACCGGGAGGGCCTGTCCACCCTCGGGCGCCTGGGCATCATCTACGTCTTTGTCGCGGTTTTCTGGTCCCTCTGGGACCAGACCGGTGGGGAATGGGTCCTGCAGGCGGACAAGATGGACCTCCACTTCGCGGGCATCACCTGGCTGGCCTCCCAGATCCAGTTCCTGAACGCGATCATGATCCTGCTCTTCATCCCGACGTTCCAGTACGTGATCTACCCGGCGATCAACATGGTCTTCCCGCTCACGCCGCTGCGGAAGATCGGCCTCGGTTTGCTCGTCACCGGCAGTTCCTTCCTCGTCAGCGCCTGGATCGAGCGGCAGTTGGCCGCCGGCCTCCATCCCAGCATCGGCTGGCAGATCCCGGCCTACGCCCTCGTCACCGCCGGCGAGATCATGGTCTCCATCACCTCGCTGGAGTTCTCCTACACCCAGGCCCCGACCGCGATGAAGTCGATCGTGATGGCGATCTACCTCTGGTCGATCTCTGCCGGCAACCTGTTCACGGCCCTCGTCCACCTTTTCATCCAGAACCCGGACGGCACGGTCAAGCTGAGCGGCTCCAGCTACTACCTTTTCTTTGCCGGTCTGGCGGCCGCGGCGGCGGTGATCTTTGCCTTCGTCGCCCTGCGATACCGGGAGAAGACCTACCTGCAGGAGGCCGCCTTCCCGGAGAACCTTCCCCCCAGCGAGGCCGCACCCGTGGCCTAGGGAACTACTCCGCCCGGAGGGCGACCATCGGGCTGACCTTCGAGGCCCGAAGGGCCGGCAGCCAGCTGGCGACCAGGGCGATCACCGCCACGAGGCCGAGGGCGGACCCGAGGGCCGCGGGATCGCGCGGTCCCACGCCGTAAAGCTGGGCCGCGATCAGGTTGGAGAGCGCCAGGGCGACGATGATCCCCGCGGGCGCGCCCCAGGCCACGATCAACACGCCTTCCCGGACGATGAGCGAGAACACCTGCTCCGCCTGCGCCCCGAGCGCCATCCGGACGCCGATCTCGCGGGTGCGCTGGGCCACGCCGAAGGCGATGACCGAATAGATGCCCGCGACCGTCAGCAGGAGCGCCGTGCCGGCAAAGAATCCGACGAGCAGAAGCGTGAAGCGGCGGGTGGCGAGCGCCGCGTCGCCGACCTGCGCCATGGTCCGGACGGCCGAGATCGCGACCGTGCTGTCGTCGGCGTGGACCGCCTTGCGAAAGGCCGCCTCCAGCGCGGCGGGGGACGGGGACCCGCGGATGACCCAATAGGTGCGGTAGCGGAGCCACGGCACGGCCACGGGATCCATCTGCCGATAGGACATGTAGATGTCGAAGGACGGGGCGTCCTCGATCTTGGTCTGCTTCACGTTTTCCGCCACGCCGACGATCACCGCGGTGCGGAAGCCGACGGCGGCATCCTGCACGTCGAGGTGCTGGCCGATGGCATCGTGGTTCGGGAATACCGAGTCGGCCAGGGCCGCCCCGATGATCATGGCCAGCGGGTGCTGCGGATCATCGCGCTCGGAGAAGCCGCGACCCTCCCGCAGCGGGATCTGCAGGGCGGAGAAATAATCCGGGGTGACCAGCCGGTAGTTGGCGGAGGGGGCCTGGGAGACCGGCACCACGGGATGGCCCGTGACCATGAACTGAGTCGTCGCCAGGCCGGGCACGAGCGGCAGGAGCGAGGTGGCGCCGACCTTCTCAACCCCGGGGAGCGCCGCCAGCTGCGCCTGGAGGCGCTCATAGTGGCGGGCCAGCGCCGCCGGATCCTTGTAGCCCACCTCGGGAAGCGAGAGCCGCGCCGTCAGGGTGTTCGTGGAGTTGAAGCCCAGGTGCTGGGCGCCGGCCGCCCAGAAGCTGCGGAGGAAAAGGGCCGTGCTGATGAGGAGGGCCAGCGCGACCGCGACCTGGATCGAGGCCAGGACCCGGCGAACCCTACGCTGCCCGCCCGCCATCCGGCGGCCGCCAGCGGCCAGGCCGCTCCGCAGGTCGATCCGCGAGACGAGCCAGGTCGGAGCCAGGCCGGGCAGGAGGCCGAAGCTCAGCGAGACGACGGCGGAAAAAGCGAGGATGGCCCCGTTCAGCCCCAGGTCCTGGCCGCGGGGCAGGTCGGCCGGCATGAAGGAGTGCAGGGACGCGAGGCCCCAACTGGCCAGGAGGACGCCGGCCAAGCCGCCCGCGGCCGCCAGCAGCAGGCACTCGGCGATCACGATCCGCATCAGCCCGCCGCGCGAGGCGCCCAACGCCGCCCGCAGGGCAAAATCGTGGCTGCGGCCGATGGCGCGGACGAGGTGCAGGCCGGCCAGGTTCGTGCTGGCCAGGAGGAGAAGGGCGGCAACCAGCCCGAACAGGGTGAGCAGCATCGGGCGGGAATCCCCGACGATCTGGTCCTGGAGCAGGGGCAGGTGGTTGACCCCGCGGCCTTCGTAGTCCGCGGGATAGCGCTGGCGCAGGTCTCGGAGGATCGCGGCCATGTCGTCCAAGGCCATGGCCCGGGTCACCCCGGGAGCGGTTCGGCCGATCACCCGGAGGAAATGCAGCGATCCCTGGACGTACCGGCCGGGGTCCGAATCCGGCTGCAGGGGAATGCAGACGTCGCTCTTGTAGCCCGTGATCGGGAGGATGAAGCCGGCCGGGAGGACCCCGACAACCTCGCAGGACTGCCCGCTGACGGAAACCAGGCGGCCGACGACGTCCTTCCGGCCACCGAAGGCGCGCTGCCAGAGACCGGCGCTGAGGACGACCACCCGGGGCGCGCCGGGGCGGTCGTCATCCGGCGTCAGGAGGCGGCCGAGGGTCGGCCGGGCCCCGAGCAGGTCGAAGGCATTGCCGGAGATCCGCAAACCCTGCACGAACTGCGCCTCGCCGCGGTCGACCAGGTTGGTGCTGAAGGTTCCCGCGGCCGCGACGGCTTTGAAGGTGCGGTTCTGGTCCCGGTAGGCGCAGAATTCCGGGATCGAAAACAGCCCTATTTGCTCGAAGGCCGCGGACTCGAGGCAGTACAGCTCTTCCGGATGGGCGTAGGGAAGGGGATGAAGCAGCACCGCCTCGACGGCCGAGAAAACCGCGGTGACAGCGCCGATTCCGAGCGCGAGGATGAGCACCGACACGGCCGTGAAACCGGGGGCCTTGAGGAGACTGCGCACCGCCAAGCGGAGGTCGGAGATCATAGAGGTGAGTGGAGCCGTTTATCTGCACCATCCGTGCCACCTGATGGGAACTTCGCTAGGGATTTTACAACAGCGACTTACATAACGCGGCCGTGCTAAGAATCCCGGCCCGAAATCGAAAACGGGATTCCAACGTCTCAAATCTGGGACCATTCTCGCGGCCCCGGGGAACGGTCCAGGCAGCTCAAATGTGATCGGCGGCGGCGTTCCACCCGAACGGCGGCGGAAGGGGAGCTATCCCCGGCCGGTGCCCGGGGCCATCGCGGCCTTGACCAAGGCCGCCGCCGCCGTGGGCAGCGCCTGGATCGGGCCGCTCCTGCCCCGCAGCTGTCCGTTGGCATAGGCGCCGTCGATCAGCAGCACCAGCTGGTCAGCCAGCTCGTCCGGGCGCTTCACGCCCAGGCGCGACGCCAGGGCCCCGAGGCGGCGGCGAAGTTCCGCCTTGTGGCGGAGTGCAACCTGGCGGGCGGGGTGGTCCTCACGGGGGAATTCCGTCGCCGCGTTGAGGAACGCGCAGCCCCGGAACTCGGGACGCCCGATGTGTCGCGCGATCCACTCGACGTGGGCGGCGAGTTCCGCCTCCGGACCCTTTCGTCCGGCGAGGCGGTCCCATTGGGCCCAATAGTCCCCGTTGTCGCGTTCCAGCACGGCCGCGATCAGTTCGTCCTTCGAGGGAAAGTGCCGGTACAGGCTGGTCTTGGCCACGCCCGTCCGTGCCACCACCAGGTCGACGCCGACGGCCCGAATGCCCTCGCGATAAAAAAGATCCGCGGCGGTATCGAGCAGGCGCTCGCGCACGCTGCTGGCATCGGACCGCCCGGCCGCTCGCGGCCGGCGTTCGCTGGAGGGATTCATGATCAAACCATATCGGATGGCAATCGATCCCAGGCAATACAGATCGGTATTGCCATAATCGAAAAACGCTACATACCGGTCTGTAGCGCCTGAATCCTCAACCCGCAGCCAAAGCCCATGCCGCCCGATCAACCCCCGCCCGCCGTCCTCGTCTATGGAGCCTACGGCCATACCGGACGCTTCATCGTCACGGAATTGGTCGCCGCGGGCCTCCGGCCCGTGTTGTCCGGTAGGAACCGGCGGCAGTTGGAGGCCGAGGGGGCGGCGCGGGGCGGCCTGGAAGTGCGGGCCGCCTCGCTCGATGAACCCGGGGAATTGGAGCAAGCCCTGGAGGGCGTCACCGCCGTCGTCAACGCGGCCGGCCCCTTTGCCTTTACCGTCGCCCCGCTGGTGGGCGCGGCGCTGCGCGCCCGCGTCCCCTACCTGGACGTCGCGGCGGAGACTGACGTCACGGCCTCAACGGTCGCGGACTACGACACGAGCGCGACGGCCGCCGGCATTGCGCTGGTACCGGCGACGGGCTTCTACGGGGGACTGGGCAACCTGCTTGCCACCGCGGCCATGGGCGATTGGCCCGAGGCCGACGAAATCACCCTCGCCTACGCGCTGGACAGCTGGAAGCCCACCCCGGGCACCCGCGCCACCATCGCGGCCGGCGCCCTCCGCCGCGAAGGACGGCGCTTGGTCTTCGCCCACGGCCGCCTGGAACTGCGCGCCGGTGAGGCCCCGGTAAGCGAGTGGAATTTTCCAGCCCCGCTGGGGAAACAGGTCGTGGTCGCGGAATTCACCACCGCGGACAGCGTGACGATGCCGCGGCACCTGCGAACCGGCGCCATCCTGGAATACATGACCCTGGCTTCCCTCAAGGATCTGTCCGACCCGGACGTCCCGCCGCCCGCGGCGACGGACGCGCGGGGCCGCTCGGACCAGACGTTCCTCGTGGAGGCCGTCGTCCGGTCTGGCGCCCGGCAGCGTTCCGCCCACGCCCGCGGACGGGACATCTATGCGGTCAGCGCCCCGCTGTTGGTGGAGGCCTTGAAGCGGGTTCTCCATGAACCCGGCCGGTGGCGCGGAGTGGTGACGGCCGCCGAGCTCGGCGACGCCCGTTCTTTCCTCACGGCCCTCTCTCCCGTTCACCTCGAATGGGAACTCGGCTAAGTCCCCGCCATGGCGCGCCGAAGTGCGCTAGTTCGCCCCAGGCCGAAGCCTGCCGAACCACCGGGCGGCCTGCGCCTTTTGGCCCAGCTCGGTGCGGGGCCAACGGACCACCGGACTCCGATAAAAGACGTTCGCCTCCTCGGGCGAGTCCTGGGCGAGCCAACGGCCGGCCGCGCCAAGAATGAGCGCCGTCCGGTCGTCATCGTGGGGCCGCAACCCCAAGCGCCGCGGGCTACCCGCCCTCATTCGGGCCGGCTCCTGCGGCAAGCCTTATGGCTCCTGTCCTCGGAGCCGGCCAAGACATCCCAACTGGATTCGTCTCTCCCAGGCTATCTTTACATTCTCACTTAGGAGCCACTAAAACGGGACGTCCTCGTCGACCGTGTCCTTCGGGATCGCCGGGCCCTTCGGGGGAGCCTTGTAGGAGTGGCCGGCATCGGCCTGCGAGCCCTCGCTCGAGTCGCCCCCGCCGCCGCCGCCGCTGCCCGGGGCGCCGTCGCCGCGGCCGCCGATGAACTGGAAGTTCTCAAGCACGACCTTCAGCTTGCTGCGCTTCTGCTGGGTCGTCTTGTCCTCCCACTGGTCGAACTTGAGCCGGCCCTCGACGAAAAGCGGGCGGCCCTTGGTGCAGTACTTGGAGATCACCTCGCCCTGCTTGCCCCACGCCTCGATGTCGACGAAGGCCGTCTCCTCGCGCGTCTGCCCGCTCTCGTCCTTCCAGGACCGGCTGATCGCCAGGCCAAACTGGCAGATCGCCGTGCCCTTGGGCGTGACCCGCATCTCGGGGTCGCGCGTCAGGTTACCCATCAGGTAAACCTTGTTGAAGTTGGCCATGGGAGGGTCAGACGTCCTGAATGAAGGTGCGGTAGACGCTGTTGTTCAGGCGCAGGCGCTCGCGCAGCTGGGCCGGCCCCTGCGGCGGGGCGCTGAAATTCACGTGGACGTAGGCGGCGCCGGTGAGCTTCTTGTCCGTCACGCGGGCGAAGTCGCGCTTGCCGAGGTTCTCGACGGCGGTGACGTCGCCCTGGACGGCGGCGATCTCCTTCTTCACGCCGTCGACGATCTGGTCGACGGTCTCCTGCTTGCCGCGGTTGTCGAGGATGAAGGTGGCGCGGTAGTTGCGTTTGGTCGGGTTACTCATGGGAGGTCTCTGCGGTTAAGCTGGTTCATCGCCCGGTCGGGGCCGCTGGTGAGCAGCAGCTCCAGGCCTTCGACGAAGGTCGCTGTCTTGTTGTGGATGATGGTGAGTTGTTCGGGAGTGAAGCGGGCGAGCACGAAGTCCTTGAGGTCCATCTCGGCGGGCGCCTTCGGGCCGATGCCCAGCCGGAACCGGGCGAAGCCGGTCCCCAGGTGCTCGAGCAGGCTGGCGACACCGTTGTGGCCGCCGTCGCTGCCGGTGACCGAGACCTTGACGAGGCCGAGGTCGATCGTCAGGTCGTCGTAGACGGCTGCGATCGCCGCGGGCTCGATCCGGTGGTACCGGGCCAATTGGCCGACCGCCGTGCCGCTGGCGTTCATGAACGTCTGCGGCTTGGCGAGCCAGAGGGTGCGGCCGGGACCGAGGTCCCGGCGCGCGACCACCGACTCGAACTCGGGGGCGGCCTTCCAGGCGAGGCCGTGCTTGGACGCGTAGGCGTCGAGCACGACCCAGCCCAGGTTGTGGCGCGAGCGCTCGTACTCGCGGCCCGGATTACCCAGGCCGGCGACGAGCGAGATGGACATGACTCAAAGAACGGACGGCGAGCGATCGCCGCTGGAAAAGACTTACTTCTTGGCGGGCGCGGCCGGCTTGGCGGCGGGGGCCGCGGCCTTCTTGTCGCCGCCCGCGGGGGCGGCGGCGGGTTTGGCGCCGGCAGCCGGGGCCGCGGCGGCCTTGGCGTCGCCGGCCGGGGCGG
>Ga0302314_10002147_pt1 | contig 36864 bp, 31 predicted proteins | sample III_Palsa_N2_3_FD_200533 | JGI IMG/M metagenome (GOLD analysis project Ga0302314, IMG submission 200533) | Peat permafrost microbial communities from Stordalen Mire near Abisko, Sweden - III_Palsa_N2_3 | ecosystem: Environmental > Terrestrial > Soil > Palsa > Peat permafrost | place: Sweden...
ACGCGAACACCCTGCTCAAGGACAAGATCCTGTTCGGCACCGACTTCCCCGTCCTGACGCCGGAACGCTGGATGGCCGACTTCGAGAAGATCGCGGTGCGCGACGAGGTCAAGCCCGGGATCTTCAAAAACAACGCCGCCCGGCTCCTCGGCCTCGGCCGGCGATATTAGCTCATCGGCTTGAGCGTGGGTGGCGTGAGACGGGTCAGCAGATTCTCGTGATAGACGAGGATCTCCCAGGGCCCGATGATGTGCGTGCGGACCGGCTTGCCGAACACCCCCAGGACCGTCGGGCGCAGGATGAGCTGGGGCAAGTCCAGGATGACGAAGTTCGCGTAGTGCTTGGACGGGTCGAACCAGGACGTGTCGGTCTCCCAGGGATAAAAGGAGATCACGTTGCCGTGCGCCGTGTGGCCCCCGTCGACCGCGCGGATTTCCACCTGGTCGGCCGACTCGAGCGCCATCTCCGAGCTGTCCCAGTAGCCGCCGATCCCGTAGTGCAGGTTGTTCGCCTCCAACCAGGCGATCACCCTGGCCCCGCCCGATGTCAGTGTCGGCCGCGACGCCGCCACCGACAGCGGCAGCAGCGCCGCCACCAGGGCCAGGCAGGTCACGGGCACGGCCACCAGCCGACTGGCGATGCGTTCGGGCACGAGGGCACGTGCCGCCAGCACCCCGCCGAACGGCAGCAGGGCGACGAGGTCATGCGGTGAAGCCGGAGAGACCAGCGTGGAGAGCATGTAGACCATGAAGTTGGCGGCCATCGCGATCACCAGCGCCTGCTCGGCCCGGCGCGCGGTGCGCCAGCGCCACAGCACCCGCAGGACGCCGATCGCCGCCGCCGCCATCACGGCGTAACCGAAGATCTCCGCCAGGCCAATCGGCTCGAAGTGCGGGCCGGCGACGATGCCGTACACCTCGCGAAGCGAGGTCCAGCCGATCGAGGCGTTCGTCTGCCAGGCGCTGTACGGCGCGACCTGGGTCTTCGGCGACACCATCAGATACGCGCCCATGTGCACCCTCATGAACGCGCGGATCTCCAGCGCCAGCGGCACCGACAGGCCCGCCGCCAGCAGGTTCGCGGCGTCCCAGGAGATCAGCTTCCGGTCAGCCGCCATCCGGTAAAGGCACACCACGATGATGGCGGGCACCGCGACGTAGCGCACGGTCACGTCGCTGATCTGGCCGGCGCACAAGATCAGGCACAGCAGCGGCGCCGTCCAGCGGCGGCCGGTCGCACGGTCGACCAGCAGGAAGGACGCCAGCAGAAAGGCGGTGGTTCCGGTGTGATCGGGTATGCCGAGCGGGATCCACAGGTCAGCGTGCACGAGCGTCGGGGCGGCGAGCGCGGCCACCACCACCGACGCCCGGATGACGCGCGAGAGGCCGCGACTGTCCGTCACCGCGATCGCGACGGCGAACGCCGCGACGATCACGTAGATAAGGGCCTCGGCCACGTGCATGGTGTCCGCATGCAGTCCGAGAAAGAACTCCAGAATGGCGATGATCGGCAATTCGAAGGTGTAAAAGGTGACGTCGCCGACGATCCAGCCGTGCAGCACGAGGTTGCCGTGCAGCATGTCCCAGGCCTGCAGCGCGCTATTCGCCCCGTCCGACTCCATCAACTTCTCGAGCGAAATCCTCAGGAACAGCGCGAATATCAGGGCGGCGCCGGCCGTCCACCCCAGCCCGGCCAGGCTGCGGAGCAGCCACGGACGCGGCGGGCCGCTCCGTTCAACCGGGCGGCTGGAGTCGATCTGGTCGGCTTGACGCGAAACCATGCCTCGGAGTACCGGCCGGCGCCGCTTGGGCATGACGTCGGGATCGGTCGGCTGGGCAGAGTGCATAGCCAAACCGTACCGGTACCGCCGGGTGGCAACGGCGCTACATCCAGCACTCCTGCAGCACACCCACAGCGTCGGCGACGTCGACCGTCATCCCGGTCAGCGACAGCACCTCGTCGACCGTGAACCCGGCCGCGATCTCCTCGAGCACGAACCGCGACGACCGGGAGGGCCTGCGCAGCAGCGCCAGGTCGGTGATGATCGCGTCCACGCAGCCCGGCGCCGTCAGCGGGAACGAGCACTTCTCCACCAGCTTGGGCCGGCCCCGGGAATCGGTGTGCTCGAGCATCGCGAACACGTTCCGCGCCCCCGCCGCGAGGTCCATCGCGCCGCCGATGCCGCCGCCGATCATCCCCGGCACCGACCAGTTCGCCAGGTCGCCGTTGCCGCCGACCTGGTAGGTGCCGAGCACCACCGCGTACAGCCGCCCGCCGCGCGCGATCTCGAACGAGGTGACCGAGTCGAAGAACGACGCCCCGTCCCGCAGCGTCACGAAGTACCCGCCCGCGTCGTGCAGGTCCGGGTCGAAGTCGTCGCCCCGGACGAACGAGCCGTAGTTCAGCATCCCGTTCTCGCTGTGCAGGATGACCGGGCGGTCGGCGATGAAGTTCGCCACCTGCGTCGGCAGCCCCGCCCCGAGGTTGACCACCGCGCCGTCCGGCATCAGCGCCGCCACCCGCCGCCCGATCTCCTCGCGCGTCAGCGCGGGCTTGCCCAGGTACAGCCGGGCCGAGTCGGCCGCCCGGTTCACCCGCATCGGCAGGTTCTTCACGTCCATCCGCACCGTCACCGGCACCACCCGCGTCACGAACACCCCGGGCAGGTCGACCTCCGACGACGCGATCGTGCCGGTCGGCACGATCTCCTCGGCCTCGACGATCGTCACCCGCGCCGCCTTCGCGAACGAGGTGTTGAAGTTCTGCGACCCGCCGCGGAACACTAGGTTCCCCATCTCATCCGCACGAGCCGCCCTGATCAGCGCGAAGTCCGTCGTGATGGCCCGCTCAAGGACGTACGGCCGGCCGTCGAAGTACCTGACGTCCTTGCCCTCCGCGAGCGAGGAGCCGTACCCGGTCGGCGTGTAGAACGCGGGGATGCCCGCCCCGCCGGCCCGCATCCGCTCGACCAGCGTGCCCTGGGCCACCATCTCGAGCGTCATCTCGCCCGCCTCGATCTGCTTCTCCGCCTCCGACACCACCCCCGGCCGGGCCGAGAAGCACGTGACCAGGTGCCCGATCTGGTGGTTGTCGGCCAGCAGGTGCGCGGTCGGGAATCCCGGCTGGCCGAGCCCGTTGCAGTACACGGTCAGCCCGGTCGGCCCGAGATCGCGCAGCGCGGTGATGAGCGTCGACGGATACCGGTGCGACACCCCGAACCCGGCGACGCCCAGGCTCGCGCCGTCCCCGATGTCCGCCACGGCCTCGGCCGCCGACATCACTTTGCTCATAGGTAAGACCCTCCACAATCGCAGCCGGCAGAACTAGGTGTGCTTGACGATCCAGTCGGTGATGATCGCGGCGATCTCGGCGTTGTTCCGCTCCAGCATCATCGCGTGCCCGTTGCCGTGAACGCCCAGCTCGCCGAGCCGGAGCTCGTCCACGTCGGCCCCGCATGACCGGAGAAACGAAGCCGTCGCCCGGTCGGCCGCCTCGTGTCCGGACGACTCCGCCGTGACGATGGCGATCGGCACCCGGCCGAGCTTCCCCTCGCCCGGGCCGGGGCCGAACACCAGCGACACCGGCGTCAGCCCGTGCGCGAACGCGCCAAGCCCGGGCAGGGCGGCGAACGGCGGCCCGGCCGGCTCGACCGCGACCACCGCCTTCACCAGCGACGGGCACTCCGACAGCGCCAGCCAGCCGAAGCCGCCGCCGAGCGAGTGGGTCAGCAGCACCGACGGCCCGATCCGCTCGAGCAGCCCGACCGCGCCCGCCAGCATGTCCTCGTGCGCCCGCACGATGTCACCCGGGAACGGCTCCTGCCAGGCCAGGAACGTCGCCAGGGCGGGGTCGCGGCGGTCCCCGTCGCCCGGCCACTGGGTGTGCGGCGGCAGCCCGTCCGGGGCCGGCCCCGCGAAAGACGCCACAAAGCCCTCATAGGTCGCGGCCGGCCCGTGCGGACCGTAGATGTCGGGATGATACGGCGACCGCCCGAGCCCGGGCCGGTCGACGGCGTAAACCGCGAACCTGTCCCGCAGGAACAGGGTGGCCCAGCCCGGCCGCCCGTCGGCGGTGGTGAGCATGTCGAGCGCCTGACCGCCGCCGCCATGGACAAGCACAAGATTGTTCCGAACGGACCGGGGCGTCTGATATTGGACATGGGTCCCGTACACGCTCGTGCCGGCCGGCCCGGTGTGCGTTCGCATTCCGGTGAAGAAGTGCCCTTGGTCGGTGATGACGATCGGCTCCACCGCTCGCCCCTAGCCCCAGACCTCGCGGGCGGTCTCGACCAGCAGCTCGAGCTTGGCCCGCTCCTCGTCGATCGTCAGCGCGTTGCCCTCGACGGTGGAGGCGAACCCGCACTGCCCGGAGATGCACAGGCGGTCGGCGTCGACGTACTTGGCGGCCTCGTCGATCCGCCGCTTGAGCGTGTCCTTGGACTCGAGTTCGGGCGTCTTGGTGGTCATCAGGCCGAGCACGACGATCTGGTCGTCGGGCACGAACCGGAGCGGCTCGAACGTCCCCGACCGCTCGTCGTCGTATTCGAGGAACAGCCCGTCGACCTGCAGCCGGCCGAAGACGTCCTCGGCGACGAAGTCGTAGCCGCCGGAGGAGAACCAGGCCGACTGGTAGTTGCCGCGGCACATGTGGATGGTGACCGCCAGGTCGGCGGGCTTGGCCGCCAGCGCCGTGTTGATCACGTCGATATTGATCACGTGCTGGCGGTCCGGGTCGAGCCCGCCGGCGGACGCGTTCGCGCGCCAGGCCGGGTCGTTCAGGAACGCGAAGATCGTGTCGTCGAACTGCAGGTAGCGGCAGCCGAGTGCGTACAGCCCGGCCACCTCGGCCGCGTAGACGGCGGCGATGTCGGCCCGGTACTCGGCCGGGTCGGTATAGGGCGACTTCGACAGGTCGACCCGGAAGTGCGCCATGCTCGGCGACGGCACCGTGATCTTCGGGGTGGCGATGGTGACGGTATCGGCGAGGAAACTGAAGTGGTCGCCGAAGATCGGCGCCTCCAGCCGGACCCGGTCGGTGACCTCGGTCGCGTTCGGCGTCCAGGTGATCTGGCCGTCCCGGCGGTAGACCGGCAGCGGCGCGCCGAGCGCGCCCCGCCTGATCCCCGGGATCGCGTAGAGGAAGTCGGAGTGCCACTGCTCGCGGCGGAACTCCCCGTCCGTCGCCGACTGCAGGCCCGCCTCCTCCTGCAGCGTGACCGCGTCCCGGATCGCGCCGTCCTCGACGGCGGTGAGCGCCGCGGCGTCGATCGTCCCGGCCGCGAAGTCGTCCCTGGCGGCGAGCAGCTCGGCCGGCCGCAGCAGCGATCCGACGTGGTCGGCGCGAAATGGCGGGGTGACGCGTCGGGTCATCTGGCTCTCCATTGGTCTGGCCTAGAACAGGTGGTCGGGCAGGCCGAAGTGGATCCGGGCGACGTCGGCGGCGACGACGTCGTGCCGGGCGGAGATGTGCCCGAGGTAGATGGCGCTGTCCCGGAAGTGGCGCTGCAGCGCGGTGCCGCGCTTGGCCGCCGACGACGAGGCCGCGCCGAACAGCTCGGTGGTGGCGTCGATGGCCATCCGCGAGGCGACCTGGATCATCGAGTACATGGCGGCGTCGTCCTCGCGGGTGAACGGCTCGCCGGTCCGGTGCCAGCGCTCGGCCAGCTCCATGTACCGCCGGCCGCACTGCAGGATGATCGCCTCGGCGCCGTCGATCAGCGCCCGCGCCTGCCCGTAGTGGCGCTGGTACTCCTCGACCGTGTACCGGGGCACCACCGGCTGGAAGTACGTGTTCTTGGTCAGCAGGATCTGCTCGTACTCGTGCAGCGCGCCCTTGGCCGCGCCGATCACCGGGATCACCAGGCCCGCGTGGTACATCGCGTAGATCCGCCCGCAGAACAGCGGGTCGTCGTGCAGGTACATGCCCGGCGCGGCCGTGTCGGTGTTGTGGGTCCAGTCCCCCGAGCAGGTGCAGTGCTCGGGGACGAAGACGTTGTCCACCCGCACGCTGTTCGACCCGCTCGAGTTCATCCCGATGATGTTGCCGTCGCCCCAGTCCGGGAGGACGGTCACGTTCTCGATCGGCGTGCAGATCGTCAGCACGCCCGCGGCCTCGCGGCCGGGGACGAGCGTGTTGCACATGAAATGGGTGGCGTGCCCGACCCCGGAGCAGTAGTCCCACTGCCCCCTGACCACGTACCCGCCGTCAACCGGGGTCGAGGTCCCCATCGGCGCGGCCCGGTGCGGGCAGGTGAACCGCCCGGTCGGCCCGAACAGCTCGATCTGCCCCGCCTCGGGGAACCAGGCGCCGAGCCCCTGCGCGTGGTGCGCTCCCAGGCAGAGCCCCCACGCGGTCCCGGCGTCGCCCTCGGCGACCGCGAGGATCACCTTCCAGTAGGTGTCCATCCCGAACGCGTACCCGCCGAACCGCTTCGGCTGCAGCATCCGGTAGAACCCGGCCTCGACGAACTTCTGGTCAAGCTCGGCCGTGTGCCGCCCGGCCTTCTCCGCCTCATCGGCCTGCGCCCGTATCTCCGGTATCAGCGCCTTGGCCCGCGCGATGATCGTCTCCGCCGTCAGCCCCGGCTCCGGAGCCGGGATCTGGGCAGGCCGGGAAACTGTCGTCTCTGACACACCTAAGAGCCTGATACGCCGACCGCCCGCCGGCAACCCCCCGACACCTGCGGATACCTGGCGTTGTCCCGCCAGACACAACGACCCTAGGTGTCTTGTGACGAGGCCACCGTGACTCTGGCGCCGTGAGGTCGCGGTGACCGCAGCGGTGCTTCCCGCGCCATCGGCCCCGGATGAACCCCGATCCGGGCCCGACAGCCCTTCCCGGGGGACACCCCCGGACCCCGGGCCGTGGCGCACCACTCGCGTCCCCGCTCCCACCAGCCACCCCTCGGACCTGTCACCTACGCCAGCGACAGGATCGGCGACCTGTCACCTACGCCAGCGACACTAATAGGCCATGTCGATGGCGTAGGTGACAGACAGCGTTTCGGGTCGATGGCGTAGATGACATGGCCGACAACGCCGTCGCCGGGCTGGGTCGTAGGCCCAGTTTGCCGATAACAGCAAGAAGCGGGCTGGGTTCGTGGCATGAAGGCTGCGCGCGACCGCGGAAGCGACCAAGAACGGTGGGGTTTGCGGCGCCTAGAGCCCCTGCCAGGACGGCTTGGCCGCGTAGACCTCGCGGTAGTAGTCGAGGCGGGCCAGTTGGGCGGCCGCGGCCGGGTCGAGCAGCACGGTGGCGTGCGGGTGCAGCTGCAGGACCGAGGCCGGGCAGGAGGCCGAGACCGGTCCCTCGACGGCCGCCGCGACCGCGGCCGCCTTGTCGGCCCCGGTGGCGATGAGCAGCAGGTGGCGGGCCTGGAGAATGGTCCCGAGCCCCTGGGTCAGCACGTGCACCGGCACCTGGTCGGGGGAGCCGAAGAAGCGCGCGTTGTCCTTGCGCGTCTCGGCCGTCAGGGTCTTGATGCGGGTCCGGCTGGCGAGCGAGGAACCGGGCTCGTTGAAGGCCAGGTGGCCGTCGGAGCCGATGCCGAGCACCTGCACGTCGACGCCGCCCGCCTGCGAGATCAGCTCTTCGTAGCGTGAACCCGCCGTCGGCAGCTCGTCGGGAGCGGGGTCGGGCCCGTTGACCCGGTCCGGGCTGATGCCGAGGCCGTCGGTCAGCTCGCGGGCGATGGTCGCCCGGTAGCTCTGCTCGTGCCCGGCGGGCAGCCCGACGTACTCGTCGAGGTTGAAGCACGTCACCGCGGCGTACGAAGGGCCGACGCCGTCCTCGTGGCGGCGGATCAGCTCCCGGTAAGCCGGCAGCGGGGTCGACCCGGTAGCCAGCCCGAGCACCGCGGCGGGCTTGCGGCGCACGACCGCCTCGAAGACGTCAGCCGCGAGCGCGGCGATCTCGTCGGCCGATCCGAGCGGCACGACCTCCATCGGTTATCTCCGTTCAGGTAGTTCAGCGGTACAGGGGACGCTCAGCGGGCGTCCCAGATCATGGCGGCGCCGATGGCGGCGGCGGGTACCCCGGCCGGCAGCAGCCGGACCCGGGCGGCGAGGTTGATAGCGGCCAGGAACGGTGACGTGACCGCCTGCGCCCGCACGGCGGCGGTGACCACGGCCAGCAGGGGCTCGCCGAGGTCGGTGACACCGCCGCCGAGGACGATCACGGCCGGGTCGACCGAGAGGCCGAGCATTCTGATCGCGTCGGCCACCCGGGCCGCGAAGTGGTCGCGGACCGCGAGCGCCCGCGGGTCCCCGGACGCGGCGGCGGCGAACACGGCCGCCGCGGGCGACATCTCGCCGTCGGTCGGCCAGGCGGCGGTCAGCGCGGAGGCGGCGGCGCTCAGCTCCAGGCAGCCGCGCTGCCCGCAGGAGCAGAGCGCGCCGTCGGGGTCAACCGGCACGTGCCCGATTTCCCCCGACGCGCCCGCCGCGCCGCGCCGGAGCACGCCGCCGAGGACGAAGCCGGCCGCCAGGCCGGTGCCGATGCTGAGGTAGCCGAGGTCGTCGGCGCCGCTGAGGATGTGGGCGCCCCAGGTGGCCGCCCTGACGTCGTTCTCGACCATGACGGCGGCGCCGGTGCGCTCCGCCAGCCGCTCGGCCAGCGGCAGCCAGTCGTCGCCGAGGCCGAGGTTGACCGCGTGGCTCACGGCGCCGCGATCGCGGTCGACGAGCCCGGGGAATCCGATGCCGACGTGCGATGGCAGCACGCCGTCGAACTCGGCCGCGAGCCGGTCAAGGACTCTCGTCGCCGTGGCCAGCACGCCGTCGGGGCCGGGCACGGTGGGCTCGCGGAACTGGGCCAGGACGGCGCCGTCAGCCGCCACCACCGCCCCGAGGATCTTGGTCGCCCCGATGTCGAGGCCGACTCTCACGTCGGGGCTCATGACACGCCCAATTCACCCGACAGCACCAGCACCGCCGCGCCAAGCAGCACGACGTCGTCGCCGAGCGGCGACGTCCGCACGACCAGTTCGGCCGACGAGACCGCCATCACCCGCTCGCGCACGGTCGCGTCGACGGCTTCGCACAGTTCGCCGTCGAGCAGGTCGAGCGGCCCCACCAGCACGATCTCGCTCAGGTTGAGCGCCCCGACCACGGGCGCGAGCACTGCGCCGAGGATGGTGCCGACGGCGGCGAGCGAGCGGTCGCCGCGACGCAGGTGCGGGACCGCGAGCACGGTCTCCAGGCAGCCGGCCCGCCCGCAGGCGCAGCGCGCGCCGTTTGGGTCGACGACGACATGGCCGATCTCCCCGGCGGCCGAGGTGTGCCCCTCGACCAGGGCGCCGCCGACCACGAGGCCGGCGCCGACACCGGTGCCGACCCGCACCAGCATCAGGTCGGTCGCGGCGCCCTGGCCGAAGGTGTGCTCGCCGAGCACGGCGGTGTTGGCGTCGTTGGCGACGTAGACGGAGGTGTGGAGTTCGCGCCGGAGGATGCCGGTGAGGTCGACGTTGGCCCAGCCGAGGTTGGCCGCGTTCAGCACCACGCCGTCGCCGTCGACGACGCCCGCCGAGCCGACGCCGATGCCCAGCACCGGCCGGCCGGTGGCCGCGCGCAGCTGCCGCGCCAGCCGGACGACGAGGCGGATCGCCGCCTCCCCGGTGGCGCCCTCCCGAGGGATCTCGGCCCGCACCTTGACCTGCCCGGACAGGTCGACCACGGCCCCCGCCAGGCGGTCTTCGGCCGACAGGTCAAGCGCCACGATGTGCACGGCGTCGGGCTGCAGGCCGACCAGCGTCGGCGGCTTGCCGACCCGGGTCTCGGCCGGCGCGCCGAGCTCGGCCACCAGGCCGTCCTGGAGGAGGCTGCCGACCAGTTCGGAGACGGTGACCCGGCTCAGGCCGGTGTCGCGGGCGAGGTCGGCCCGCGAGGCCGGGCCGTCGGTGAACAGGCGCTGCAGAACCAGCGACAGGTGATGCCGCTTGGTGTCCTCGGCTAGCAGCTTGCCGATGGGGCGGAGCGGGCGACGGCCCATGCCGCCAGCGCTCACTTGACCCCGCCCGCCGTCAGGCCGCCCACGACGCGGCGCTCGATGATGGCGAACAGGATGATCACCGGCACGGTCGCGACCAGGCCGGCCGCGAACAGGTGGCCCCAGTCGACCGAGTACTCGCCGATGTACTGGTTGATCGCGACCGTCAGCGGCTGCTGGTTGGTCGGCTCGCCGAGGCTGAGCGTGAGCGCGACCAGGAACTCGTTCCAGGCCGAGATGAAGGTGAAGATGAGCGCGGTGACGATGCCGGGCGCGGCCAGCGGCAGCGTGATCCGCAGCAGGGCGCCGACCTTGCCAAGCCCGTCGACCATGGCCGCCTCCTCGAGCTCGACCGGGATCGAGGTGAAGAAGGCGTTGAGGATCCAGACCGCGAAGGCCATGTTGAAGCCGGCGTTGATGATGATGAGCGACACGGTGGGGGAGGCCCAGCTGAAGTTGCTGAACTCCCGCTGCAGGCCGACCAGCATCGCCGCGGGCTGGAACATCTGGGTCGCGAGCACCAGCAGGAGGAAGCCGAGGCGGCCGCGGAAGCGGTGCCGCGCGGTGTAGTAGGCGGCCGGCAGCGCGACCAGCAGCACCAGCGTGGTGGCCCCGGCCGCGATTTCGAGGCTGGTGCCGATGCTGCCGCCCAGGTCGCCGGCCGAGGCCGACCACAAGGTGGTGAAGTTCGAGAAGGTCCAGTGGCTGGGGAGGATCGTCGCCTGGCCGAGCTCGTTGTCGGGCCGGCCGGCCATCACGAGCATCTCCAGGTAGGGCAGCAGGAAGATGACCGCGACCAGGTAGGCCGCCCCGGCCACCAGCCACGTGCGCAGCTGCCTGCGTGGACGCCGCGCGGATCGGATCGGCGTCGCGATCAGGGGCGGCACGGTCTGGGTCGTGGCGCTCATCGGTCGACCTGCTCCTTCCAGCCGGTGGCGGCGAGGTAGACGACGACGATGACGATAACGAGCAGGAAGTTGATGGTTGACATCGAGGCCGACTCACCCACGTTGCCCTGCTTGAGGTCGACCATGAAGATGGTGCTGGTGGCGGTCTGGTAGCCGGGGCCGCCCCCGGTCATCTCCCAGATGATCGGGAACGAGTTGAAGACGTTGATGACGTTGATCAGCGTCGCCACCACGATCGCGGGCCGCAGCAGCGGCAGCGTCACCCTCAGGTAGGACTTCCACGAGGTCGCGCCGTCGATGGCGGACGCCTCGTACACCTCCTGCGGGATCCCCTGCAGGCCGGAGAGGATGGCGTAGGTCGTGAACGGGAGCGAGACGAAGACCGCGACGCCCATCATCCACAGCAGCGCGCTGGTCGGGTTGCCGAGCCAGTCCGCCTGGGTGGAGCCGAGGTGCTTGACCACGCCGATATGGTGCAGGATCACGTTGATGACGCCGACGTTCGGGTCAAGCGCCCACTTGAAGATCAGCGCGGTCATCATCACCGAGGCGGCCCACGGGATGATCAGCGCCCACCGCGCCACCCGGCGCCCGGGGAACCTCTGGTTGAACAGCTGGGCCAGGCCCAGCGAGATCAGCACGGTGATGGAGACCACGACCACGACCCAGATCACGGTGCGGACCAGGACGGAGACGAAGTTCGGGTCGTCGAACAGCGTACGGAAGTTGGCGGTGCCGTTGTAGCCGGCCACGAAGCCAATGCCGCTGATGTTCTGGAACGACGACTGCACCATGACCACGACCGGCCACAGCACGACCAGGCCGATGAGTGCGATGGCGGGGCCGAGCCACAGCAGTGGCGAGAGTCGGCGAAGGGCGGGCATCGAGTTCATCCTCAGGTGGCTCGGGGATGCGTGGGGCCCGGGAGCCCGGGCCCCACGCGGAATCCGATAGCAGGGCTAGCGAGGCTGTCAGCTGGCCGAGGAGGTCGCGGTCTGCTCCAGCTGCGACAGCACGGTCGACGGGGTGCCGGTGACGGCGGTGCCGATCGTCTGCTGAATCTTGGTCTTCACGTTCGCCCACGCGGTGTCGCTTGGGTACTGTACCGAGTTCGGCAGCGCGGTGAGGAACGGGGCGAACACCGCGTTGCTCGACAGCGCCTTGGCGGCGGTGACCGTCGCCGGGAGCAGGTCGTACTCGTTGTCGAACGCGAGCTGGTACTTGTCCTGGTAGGCGAAGTCGAGGAACTCCTTGATCTGCGCCTCGTGGCCGTTCGACTTGAACGCGGCGACGTTGTCGCACACGCCGAGGGTGACGCTGAGCGGGCCGTTCTTGCCCGCGATCGGCACCGACGTCCAGTCAGCGGAGGTGAGCACGTTGGCCGACTGGATGATCGGGATGAGCGCCGGCGAGCCGTTGATCATGCCGACCTTGCCCTGGGCGAACTGCTCCCACAGCGGGGTGCGGTCGACCGTGCCCGGGTTGGGCTCGGTGTCGCCCGCCGCGACCATGCCCTTGAGGAAGGTGAAGGCGGCGACGTTGGCCGGGCTGTCGATCGTGTACTTGCCGGCCGTCTGGTAGCCGCCGCCGTCGCCGAGCATCCACAGCAGCGACTCCGCCTGCGCCTCCTCGTTGCCGAGGGGGAGGCCGAAGCCGACGTCGCCCAGCTTGGTGATCTTGGCCGCGTCGGTCTCGACGTCAGCCCAGGTCTGCGGGGCGGCGGTGATGCCGGCCTGCGTGAACAGCTTCTTGTTGTAGAACAGGGTCCGGCTGGAGGTGGTGAACGGCATGCCGTACTGGACGCCGTTGTAGGTGCCCTGGGCCTTGAACGCGGGCAGCAGGTTCGAGGGGTCCGACAGCACGTCCGACGCCGGGTACAGGAGGCCGTCCTGGGCGTAGTTGGAGAAGTAGTCGCCCTCGGTGATGTCCGGGTAGTTCTTGTTCTGGACCATCGTCTGGACCTGCGAGTCGAAGTTGGTCCAGGGGATCGTGGTGACGTTCACCTTGATGTTGGAGTGCGCCGCCTCGAAGGCGGAGACGATCGTGGCCCAGTACTTGGAGCTGGTGTTGCTGGGGCCGGTGCCGTAGTCGGCGACCACGAGCTTGAGGGTGGTCGTGCCGCCGCTGCTGCCACCAGCCGACGAACCGCCGCTGCTGCCGCAGGCCGCGAGGGCCAGCGCGGCCGCGGAAGCCAGCGCGAGACCGCCGGCGATGCGACTCGTGAGCTTCTTGTTCATCAAGTCTCTTCTCTGTGTCATAAACAGGGCCGTCTGGGGGCCGACCTCCCAGGCGAGGTTTTTGTTAGTTGACCGTACTTACATATTCAGGTCAAGACCTCGCGGCCACCCTTGACCGGAACGTAACCCCGTTGATCGGGACGTAACGACGTTCGCGCGAGCCGGAAACGCCCGGAATCGCCCGGAAACACCCCAGCGGCGGCGGCCCTAGACCGGTTGAGCGGCCCGGATCCGGGCCGCCAGGCCCCGCTGCACGCGGCCCGGCCAGCACGGGCCCTCGTAGATGAACGCGGTGTAGGCCTGCAGCAGGGTGGCGCCGGCCGCCAGGCGGTCGCGGGCGTCGTCGGCGGTCTCGATGCCGCCGGCCGCGATCAGCACCAGGCGGTCTCCGGCCCGCGCGTGCAGACGCCGCAGCACCGAGAGCGCGCGGGCCTTCAGCGGCGCGCCCGACAGGCCGCCGGGGCCGGCATCGGCCACCGCGGCGCTGTCGCGCAGCCCATCGCGCGAGATCGTCGTGTTGGTGGCGATGATGCCGTCGAGACCGAGCTCGAGCGCCAGGTCGGCGACCGCGTCGATGTCGGCGTCGGCCAGATCCGGGGCGATCTTGACCAGCAGCGGGACGCGCCGTCGGGGCGAGGCCTCATCGAGCGCCGAGCGCACCGCCGCCAGCAGCGGGCGGAGCTTGTCGACCGACTGGAGATCGCGCAGGCCGGGCGTGTTCGGGGAGCTGACGTTGACCACCACGTAGTCGGCGACGTCGGCGACGAGCCGGGCGCTGGTCACGTAGTCCGCGATCGCCCCTTCCTCCGGCACGACCTTGGTCTTGCCGATGTTGACGCCGACGATCGGACGGTAGCCCCGGTAGCCCCGGTTGCTGCGGTAGCCGCCCTGGCCGCGCTGCGCCCGCAGCCGGGCGGCCAGCGCCGCCGCGCCGTGGTTATTGAACCCCATCCGGTTCACCAGCGCCCGCTCGGCCGGGAAGCGGAACATCCGCGGCTTCGGGTTGCCCGGCTGCGGCCGCGCGGTCACCGTGCCGACCTCGACGAAACCGAACCCGAGGGCCGCCAGCCCGACGACCCCCTCCCCGTCCTTGTCGAACCCGGCCGCCAGGCCAAGCGGGCTGGGGAAGTCCAGCCCGAGCGCCCGCACCGACAACGCCGGGTCGCGCGGCGCGAGAACCCGCCGCAAGGCAAGGGCCACCCCGGGCACCGCGGCCGCCGCCCGGATCAGCCAGAACCCGGCCCGATGGGCCGCCTCGGCCGGCACCCGTCGCAGCAGAACCGCGTAAATCGCCCGGTACACAGTCGCCCCCCGTCGTCACTCCACCCGGCCACCGGGCAATCGACCCCTGGCCAGGCACAACTGTATGAGACGGCCGGCCGGGCCCGCCCCCCGGCAGCCCCACGCTCCCGGCCGGCGCCCGCCCGGTCGGCCGACCCCTTTATCAATGCGCCTGCCGCCCCGAGCGATAAAGGCGACCCCAGCCGGAGGCAGAGCGACCGCTAACAAAGCCGCCGCTTTCTCTGCCATCCTTGATTCCAGGTATAGGAGGAAGAAGGCAGCGTGCAGACCCACGAAATCGAACAGGGCCTATCCGAAACAGTCAGCCTCCTCGACAAGCTGCGGATGGCCATTTACCGCGGTGAGTTCCCGCCCGGGCAGCGGCTGGTGGAGAGCGAGCTCGCCGAGAAGTACAGAACGTCCCGTGGCGCCGTCCGCGAGGCCCTCGCGCTGCTGCAGAACGAGCACTTGGTCACCCGCCAGCGCAACCGCAGCGCCTGGGTACGGGCGGTGACGATCGAGGAGGCAATCGAGATCCTCGAGGTCCGCGCGCTGATCGAGGGCCTGTGCGCGGCCCGGGCGGCGATGCGGGCGGCCGACGAGGATCGCCGCGAGCTGCGGCGGCTGGCCGACGAGATGACCGACGCGGTCAAGAACGGCGACGTGCTGACCGACAGCATGCTCAGCGACCAGATCCACACCCGGCTGCGCGAGATGGCCGGCCAGCAGACCGCGGCCGGCATCATCGACCGGCTGCGGCACCAGGGCGTGCGCTACCAATTTCACGTGTCGCTGCTCCCCGGCCGCCTGGCCCAGGGCGCCAGGGAGCACCTGGACATCATCGACGCGGTGATCTCGGGCGACCCAGTGGCGGCCGAGCGGATCACCCGCGAGCACTTCGCGAGCGTCATCGGCTGCCTGCACCAGCTCGAGGACGTGGCCCGGCCGTCAATCCTGCCGGCGGTCTAGCCCCGCCGCCGATACCGGGCGATTGGGGCTAATCATCAGCATTGCCGTATAACGCGCGCTACTGTTAACGCGCACGTGAACCGCTCATGCCATAGCCGTACGGAGGCCTGCTATGAGTGACGGCAGCTCCCGGGTCTATCGGCAGGCGCTCACCGATATTGATATTACGAAGCCTAACGTCGCCCGGGTGTACGACTACTTCGTCGGCGGCAAGGACAATTTCTCGGCCGACCGCGAGTTCGCGCGACGGGCCATGGAACTCGCGCCCAAGGCGCCCCTGTCCGCCCAGAACAATCGCGCGTTCCTGCGCCGGGTCGTGCGCTACCTGGTCGGCGAGGCGGGCATCACTCAGCTCATCGACATCGGGTCCGGGCTGCCCACCGCGGGCAACGTCAGCGAGGTCGCGCACCAGATCAACCCGCGGGTCCACGTCGTCTACGTCGACAACGACCCGGTCGTCTACACGCACAGCAAGGCGCTGCTCAGCGACCCCGTCAACGCCGACATCATCAACGCCGACATCCGCGATCCGGGCGACATCCTGGCCGATCCCACCGTCGCGCGGCTGATCGACTTCGACCGCCCGGTCGGCCTGCTGCTGCTCGCGGTCCTGCACCACGTCCAGGACGACGAGGACCCGAACGCGATCGCGGAGCGCCTGCGCGACGCGATGCCATCGGCCAGCTACCTCGCGATCTCCAGCCTCCGGCTGCCCGGCCGCGACCTGCCCGAACTACGCGCCACCACCATCGAGGGGGAGAAGCTGCTGGCCGACGGCCTCGGCAGCGGCCGCTGGCGCGAGGATGACGAGATCCGGGCCTGGTTCGGCGACTGGGAAATGCTCCCGCCCGGCCTGGTATCGCTGGCGCAGTGGCGCCCGGAGACGCCCGACAAAATCGAACACGACGAGAACTACCACAGCTTCTTCGGCGGCGTCGCCCGCAAGCGCTAGGCCTGCGTCAGCCCCGCCCGGGAGTCAGCTCCTGCGGCCGGTGAAAGCGACGGTGACGCCGAGGCCGATCATCGCCAGGCCTCCGGCCCCGCCGACGAGCTCGTAACGCCGCGGCGATCCGGCGAACCACCCCCGGACCCCGCTGGCGGCCAGGCCCCACGTGCAGTCGGAGACCACCCCGATGGTGACGGAGATCAGCGCGAGCAGCAGCATCTGCTCAGGGACGTTCCCGGCCGCCCGGGCGCCCGTCCGACGATGAACAGCACCCCGGGACCGGGCACCACGATGAGGACGAAGGAAGCCAGCGTGAACACGAGCAGCTGTCCGGACGAGAGCATCGCGATCAGGCGTTCAGCGCGCCGTCGATGAGGTGCAGCGCCCCCGACACGTACTCCGACTCCGACGACAGCAGCCACATCACCACGTTCGCCACCTCGCCCGCGGTGCCGTACCGCTGGTACAGCGGCACGGTTGCGGAAACGGCGCGGAACGCCCCCTCCGGGTCGGACGGGTCGATCTGCGCGGTCAGGTCCCGCGCCATCCGGGTGTCGATGTGCCCCGGCGCGACGCAGTTGACCCGGATGCCGAACGGCGCCCCCTCCAGGGCGGCCGACTTCGTCAGCCCGAGCACCGCGTGCTTGGACGCGATGTAGGGGGAGAACGTCGCCGCGCCCTTGATCGCCGCCATCGACGCGGTGTTCACGATCACGCCCGATCCCTGCTCCTTCATCACCGTCAGGACCGCCCGCAGCCCCATGAACACCCCGCGCCCGTTGACCGCCCAGACCCGGTCGAAGTCCGCCACCGACAGCTCGGTCATCGGGGCCATCCGCCCCTCAATGCCGGCGTTGTTGAAGAACAGGTCGATCCGCCCGAACTCGGCCACCGCGGCCGCCACGTACCCGTCGACCTCCGACTCGTCCGACACGTCGGCCACGACCGCCAGACCGCCGAGCTTCGCGGCCGCCGCCTCGAGCGCGGCCGCGTCCCGGTCGACCAGCACCAGCCGAGCGCCCTCGTCCGCCAGCCGCGACGCGACCGCCAGCCCGAACCCGTTGGCGGCCCCGGTGATCACCGCCACCTGCCCCGACAACCCATACGTAACGCTCATCGCACGCCCTCCTGGTCAAGAATCCCGGTCGCGGCGGGCCCGACGGCCCCCGCCAGAATCGCCTCGTGACGGGCGGTCACCCGGCTGTCCCACTCGTGGTCCGTCAGCAGGTACAGCTGGTTCGAGCGCACCGCGTCAACCAGCAGCGATGCCACCTCCGACGGCGGCATCCCGGATGACAGCACCGAGTGCATGTGCTCGCGCAGCTCCGCCCCGGACGACGACATCGCCGAACCGTCGGTCAGCGCAGCAGGCCGGTTCCGCGACCCGTGGAACAGGTTGGTCGCGATGATCCCCGGGCACAGCCCGGTCGCCCCGATGACAGCACCCGCCGCCGCGAGGTCGGCCGCGAGCACCTCGGTCAGCGCGAGGATCGCGTGCTTGCAGATCCCGTACATGTTCGACGCCGCGATCACCGACGTCATCGAGCAGGTGTTGACCACGTGCCCGGGCTCGCCGTGGGCCAGCATCCGCGGCACGAAGGTCCGGATGCCGTAGATCACCGACATCAGGTTCACCGACAGCGTCCAGTCCCAGTCCTTGGCCGTCGCCTGCCAGATCGGCCCGTCCAGGTACCCCTCGACCCCAGCGTTGTTGTTGACGAGGTGAATCGGGCCGAACCGCGATTCCGCCGCGTCGGCCAGCGCCTCGATGTCGGCCAGCTTCGACACGTCGGTCCGCAGCCCGAGCACCGGCACCCCGGCCGCCTCAAGCTCGGCCACGGTCGCGAAAAGGGCGTCCTGCTGGATGTCGCCGATCACGACGTTCATCCCCTCCGCGCCCCAGCGCAGCGCGAACGCCTTGCCCATGCCGCTGCCCGCGCCGGTGACGACGGCGGTCTTGCCCGCGAACTCTTCCACGTATGAATCTCCTCACGAGGGTTACTGCCAGGGACGAGCGATGATCCGGACCAAGGTCCCGGGTGTCTGCAGCCGCCGCAGCGCGTCGGGGGTGCCGTCGAGCGACACCCGCTCCGACACCAGCCGCTCGACCGGCACCGACCCGGACGCCAGGTAGCCGACGGACTCGCGGTAGGTCTCGTCCGAGAACGCGCACGACCCGACCACGTGATGTCCCTCGCTGATCAGCGGGAACAGCGGCACCGAGGCCGCCTCCGGCGTCAGCGCCACCTCGACCACGGTGCCGCCGGGCTCGGTGACCGCGAGGGCCTCGTTGAACGCGCCGAGCGAACCCGAGCACTCGAGCACCGCCGCGAACAGCGTCCCCGACTGCGCCGCGTACTCCGCGACGGAGGTCTCGCGGGTGTCGATCACCACGTCCGCCCCCACGTCGGCGGCGGCCGCCCGCCGCCCGGCCGACCGCCCGGCGGCCACGATCGGACCCGCCCCGGCCAGCTTGAGCGCGATGATCGCGTACAGCCCGATCGGCCCGACCCCGTACACCAGCACCGGGTCACCCGGCCCGACCTGGGCCAGCTTCACCGCCTGACGCCCGACCGACAGCGGTTCCGCGTGCGAGCCCAGCTCAACCGGCAGCGACGCCGGCAGCGCGACCAGCTGCCTGGCCGGCACCCGGGCGTACTCGGCGTAGGCGCCCTGGGTGCTGATCCCGATGTTCGGCACCGACGGGCAGCGGAACGGGATCCCCCGCGCGCAGACCCGGCACTTCCCGCACGACCCGATCGGCGACGCCGCGACCGGCTGCCCCTCGGCCCACCCGGTCACGTCCGAGCCGAGCGCCACGATCCGCCCGCTGAACTCGTGCCCGAGAATCGCCCCGGCCTCGGCCTGCCCGTTCTGCAGGGCGTGCACATCCGACCCGCACAACCCGCACGCCTCCACCGCGACAACGACATCCTCGGGTCCCGGGCTCGGGTCGGGCACGTCGCCGACGGCGGTCCCGGTCTCAAGATCCACATACTGAACCGCTCGCACAGGCTTCCTCGCCTCCAAAAAACTTAAATCAACATCCGGATATCGAACGGACCGCCCCGACTCCCAACCGTCCGCGCACCGCCTACCCACCGCCAGCCCCCAGCGTCGCGCCGGATCCCAGCGGGGCGACGCTCCGCGCGTAGACCGACAGCCAGCCGCACCCGGTCGGCGCCGCCAGCGGCGGCAGCGACACAAGCCGCGCGGCCATCTCGTCGGCTTCCACCTCAAGATCGACCGTCCGCGCGTTGACGTCAATGCTGATCAGGTCGCCGTCCCTGACTAGGCCGAGCGGCCCGCCCGCGGCGCCCTCGGGCGACACCTCGGCGATCACCAGGCCGCCGTTGACCAGCCCGGACATCTGCCCGTCGGTGATCACCGCGACCGACGTGGACAGCCCCGCGCCGTCGATCGCGAACATCAGCGCCGAGGTCAGCCCCATCCCGGGCGAGCCCCGCAGCCCGAGCCCGGTCAGCACGACCACGTCGCCCGCCGCGAACCGGCCGGCCTTGGCGGCGGCGACCCCCTCGTCCCGCGACCGCACCACCTTGGCCGGCCCGCGGAAGGCCAGCGGCGCGTCGTCGGCCACCGTCCGCTTGAGCACCGCCCCGTCCGGCGCCAGCGACCCGCGCATCACCACGATCGCCGGATGCGACGCCAGCGGCCGGTCCAGCGGCCGGATCACGACCTCGTCCACCACCACCCCGGTTGGCGCTGGCCTCCCGGTCTCGGCTGGTCTCCCGGTGTCGGCTGGTCTCCCGGTGTCGGCTGGTCTTCCGGTGTCGGCTGGTCTCCCGGTGTCGGCCGGTCTCCCGGTGTCGGCCGGTCTCCCGGTCTCGGCCGGCCCCCGGCCGTCTGATGGCCGCCCGCGGCCGAATGACGCGCCGTCAAGGGCGTCGCCCAGCGTCCCGCCCGCCACCGTCAGCGCCGACAAATCGAGCAGCGGCGCCAGCTGCCGCAGCAGCCCCAATGTCCCGCCGGCCGCTTCGAACTCGGTGATCTGGGTGTTCCCGTTGGGCTTGACGTCGGTCAGCAGCGGCACCGTCGGCGCCAGCGTCTCAAACAGGCGGTAGACGTCGATGTCGACCCCGGCCTCGACGGCGATCGCCTGCAGGTGCTTGAGGCAGTTGACCGATCCGCTGACGGCGAGGATCGCGGTGACGGCGTTGGCGAACGCCGCCGGCGTGAGGATCGACCGGGGCCTGACGTCTTCCTCGACCAGGCGCACGATCCGCTCGCCGGCCGCCGCGACCGCGCCCCACATGGCGGGTCCGAGCGCGAGCACCGGCGTCGTGGCCGGCAGCGCCATGCCGAGGGCCTCGGCGGCCAGGTGCATGGAGTTGGCGGTGCCCATCCCGGCGCAGACCCCCGGCCCGGTCACCGCGCAGCGCGACATCTCGCCGAGCTCGTCGACCGTCATCCGCCCGGCGTTGACGTGCCCGGCGAACCGGAAGATGTCCTCGAAGTCGACCGCCTCGCCCCGGTACACCCCCGACGGCTGGTAGCCGCAGGCGACCACGATCGTCGGGAGGTTCAGCCGGCCGGCCGCCATCAGCTGGCCCGGCGTGGTCTTGTCGCACGAGGCGAGGCAGACCATGCCGTCGAGCAGCGCGCCCTCGACCGCGACCTCGATGTCGGACGCGATCAGGTCACGGGAGGGCAGGATGTACTGCCCGGCCGCGCCGGCCGAGGTGATCGCGTCCGACGGCGCCGCCGTCCGGACCTCGAACGCGACCCCGCCCGCGGCGGTGATCGCGTCCTTCAGCGGCCCCACGATCTGGTCGAGATGCGAAAAGCAGGAGGCGAGCTGCGACGAGGAGTTGACGATCGCGATCTTCGGCTTCTCCAGGTCGGCCTCGGTCAGCCCGAGCGCGGTCCACTGCGCCCGCCGCATCGCCCACGGGGTGGACCCGGGGGTGAAGTTGGAACGCAGTGTCTTCGCACCCGATGTCGGTCGGCCCTGAGTCATAGCACCTGCTCCGGTGTCGTGCGGCCTAGGAAGGCGCCCTGGTCTTCGAGGCGGCGCTGGAGTTCCGGCACGTCGATCTGCCCGCCGGGCACCCCGGCCGATAGCGCCATCGCGGCCGCCACCCCGGCCGCCTCGCCCATCACGAAGCACGGACCGGTGACGCGGGCGGCCGACTGCGCGCCGTGCGTCATCGACGCGCACCGGCCGGCGACGTAGAGGTTCCCGGTGGCCGGCGGCACGATGATGCGGAACGGAAGCTGGTTGAACCCCCGCTCGTCGCGCTGCCAGCGGAACTCGACCGTGCCCGCCACGTGCGCCTCGACCGGCCAGCCGTTGACCCCGATGGTGTCGTCGAAGTCGGCGCAGCCGAGCACGTCGTCCTCGGTCAGCTGGTAGGCGCCGATGATCCGGCGGGTCTCGCGGATGCCGATCTGCGGCGCGATGTCGACGATGTAGGAGTCCTCGAACCCGGGGGTGCGGTCCCTGATGAACGTGAACGCATCGAGCGCCTGCTGTCGTCCGGTCAGCTCGCCCAGCGTCAGCTGGTCGACGTCGGTGCCGTCGATCGCGCCGCCGTCGGCGGTCCGCAGCTGGGTCAGGTTGGCCCGCCACTCGAGCGGGTTGCGCTGCGGCCGGACGATCGGCTTCTTCCTGGGGAACGTGTGCGTGCCGGCCCGCTCGGCCTCGTCCATCAGCCGCTCGACCGTCCGCCACGGGGCCGGCCCGGCCCGCCCCACGTCGACGCCGTTAATGCGGAACATCAGCGACGGGTACATCATGCCGTCGATCGGCGGCGCCTTCTCCCACGGCACCCCGGCCCAGGCGGCCAGATCCCCGTCTCCCGACGCGTCAACAAAGAACCGCCCCCGCACCGCCCGCCGCCCGGACTTCGACTCGATGATGACCGCGTCGATCTCCGCCGCCGCACCCGCCCGCATGACAGCTCCGACCGCCATCGCGTGGAACAGGATCCGCGCGCCCGACCCGGTCACCAGCTCATCGGCCGCGATCTTGTAGGCGGAGATGTCGAACGCCTGGGCCGCGATCCCGTCCGCGATCGTCAGGTGCGGCGCGCTCAGCCCGTCCAGCTTCCCCAGCCGGTCGAGCAGCTCGTCGGCCAGCCCCCTGATCACCCGCACGTCGGCCCCCCGGGTCCGCGCGTGCAGCCCGCAGAACGTGGACAGCCCGCCCGCCGTGCCCGCCCCGCCCAGGAACCCGTACCGCTCGATCAGCAGCGTCGAGCACCCGGCGCGGGCGGCGGCGGAGGCCGCCATGATCCCGGCCGGGCCGCCGCCGACCACGACCACGTCGAACTCGCCGTAGACGGGGGTGGTCCGGCTCGGCTCGATGATCGTCTCGCCGCTCAAACAGGTCTCCTCATCGCGGTTTGGGCTGATGATGGATCGTTGTGTACAACCGGGTGTACAGAACGATCCACCATCAGGTGGAACCAGGGTCCGTTCGATATTCCCGCCCTTGTCTTTGCTCTTCGATCTTGGCCACGGACGGCGGGCGGCCGACCGCGCCGAACGTCTCGACGATCGACGACACCCCCGCGTTGGGCGCGCCGGCCACGACGACCTGCACGTCGTGGGCCGAGCGGATGACGGGCACCGGCGTGTCCGGGTCGGACGGCGCGGTCTGGGGGAGCGCGTCCGGGTGGCCGGCCGGCAGCCGCCAGCCGGTGCCCTTGGCGATCGCCTCCTTGCCCGACGCCGCCAGCTCCCGGTAGGTCCGCGATCCGCGCTCGATGATCGCCTGCTTCAGGTCCTGCTTGGACCAGCCACGGGAATCGAGCAGCCGCGCGTGCTCCGGGTTGAGCACCACGTAGACGGACGCGAACGCGCGCACCATCGCGCCGGTGCGGCAGATCGAGTCGGCCAGGTCCGTCGCCAGCTGCTCGGGGACGATGGTGTGCCTGGCCTCGAGGTGCAGCACCGAGCGGATGACGGTCGACGTGCAGGCGCTGTCGGTCGCGGACAGCCCGTTGTCGACGTGCAGCGGCGCCCACGGTGAATCCTCCTCGTTCTCCGCGATGCAGCAGGAGTACTTGGCCGGGGTGCCCTGGGTGGCCTGGTCGAGCACGTGCGGCCGCAGGCCGAACGCGTTGAGCGAGCCGAGCCGGATCGCCCGCCCGATCGTCGCGTTGGCACGGAACCCGGAGCCGTACAGGTTGCCCCGCGAGTTCAGCCCGATCGCGGCCCGCACCGGCCCGTTCACCACCGTGAACGGCGCCGTGCCGGTGGTCGACTGCCAGATCGCCCGCGACACCCCGCCGTCGCCGAGGAACGAGTCCCAGGCCGCCAGCACGACCGGGAAGTACCCGGGCAGGCAGCCGGCCAGGGCCGCGTTGATCGCCGCCAGCCGGACGGTCAGCGCCCGGTTCAGGTGCGGCATCGCCAGCACCACGTCCGACGGCGAGCGGGCCGTCGTCGCGAGGAACTCGGCCAGGTACGACTCGGTGACCGGCACCACCGGCAGCCCGTCGGTCCAGCCGCGCGAGGAGTAGAACTCCATCGCGCGGCGGACCTCGGCCGGGTCGGCCAGCGGGGCGTCGTCGATCACGGGCGGTTCTTCCACTCCCGTTGTCCTCCTTCTCAGTCCGCTGGCCGGATCGTCAGGCCCGCGCCGAGCACCCGGATGATCTCCGGGAGGAAGTCGCGGGCGATGACGTCGATCTCCGCCAGGGTCCGGCTGGCGATCGGGTGCGGCACGGCCACGTACTGGTAGCCGGGGAACCCGAGCGACCGGGCCATCGCTTCGGCGGTGATCCTGAAGGCATCGGTGCACAGGCTCACAGCGGGGATGCCGGCCCGCTCAAGCAAGATCCCATCGGCCAAACTGGCCGCGCTGCACGAGCCTCAATCGCCGATCCCGGCGACCGCGAAGTCGCAGTTGTGCAGCATCTGGTTGATCACCGACTCCTCGACCGGGGTGCCGAAGTAGCTCTTTTGGAACATCCGGACCTCCCGGACGCCGTAGTGCTGCACCAGCTCGCGCCCGACCGCCTCCAGGATCGTGATCCCGTTCGGCTTGGTGTTGTCGAGCAGCCCGACGGTCAGACCGCGCAGCGACTGCGGACGGGGCTGGGCCAGCGTCGTGTTGGTGTCGCGCTCGCTGTCGCCGGTGGGATCGAGCAGCCGTTCCCTGGTGCTCATCGCGTCCTCCTCACGCCTTGGCCAGCTTCCGGGCGCGGTCGGCGACGTTGCCGACCGTCAGCCCGTAGTACTCGTACAGTTCGGCGGGCACGCCGACCTCGAGGTCCTGGTCGGGCAGCGCCACCTGGCCCAGCCGGACCGACAGCCCGGCCCGCGCGATCGCCTCGGCGACCAGCGAGCCGAGGCCGCCGACGACGGTGTGCTCCTCCACGGTCAGCACCCGCCCGGTCTTGCGGGCGCTCTCGAGCAGCGCCTCCTCGTCGTAGGGCCGCAGGTAGGCGGCGTCGAAGACGTCCGCCTCGATGCTGTCGTGCTCGAACAGGAGTTCCGCCGCCGCCGCGACCAGCCCGAGGCCCAGGCCGTGGCCGATCAGCGTGATGTCGCCGCCGCTGCGCAGCCTCGGCCACCGCCCGCGGGCGTACTCGGGCGCCTCGTCGTAGACCTTCCCGACGCCCTCGGCGATCCGGATGTAGACCGGGCCGTCGAGGTTGGCGGTCGAGCGCATCAGGCTGACGGTGGAGGCCGGGTCCCCGGGGGAGAGCACGGTCGTGTTGTTCATCGTGCGGGCGATCGCGATGTCCTCGACCGCGTAGTGCGAGGTGCCGAAGTAGCCCATCGCCAAACCGGACAGCCGGCCGACGAGGCGGACCGGCAGGTGGTTGTAGTCCACGTCGGTGCGCCACTGCTCGGCCGTCTTGAGCATGCCGAAGGGTGACATCGAGTAGATGTAGGGCAGCAGGCCGGCCGTGGCCAGGCCGGCCGCGACCGAGACCGAGTTGGTCTCGGCGATGCCGAGCTCGATGTACCGGTCGGGAAACTTGGCGATGAAGTCGGCGACCGTGTTCGACATGTCGGCCGCCATGGTGACGATCCGCTCGTCCTCGGCGCCGAGCTCGGCCACGGCGTAGCCGGCCGGGTTGGCGGTCATCGCGGTCTCGCGGTCGACGTCGCTGAAGACGTCGACCATCTTCTTCCCGGTCGGCTGCTCAGTCATTTGGTCAACTCCATCCGCGCGCTGATCTCGGCGACCACGTCGGCGTACTGCTCGTCGTTGAGCAGGCCCAGGTGCCACGCCTGCGGCTGCTTCTCCATGAACTCGACGCCGTGCCCCTTGCGGGTGCGGGCGATGATCACGATCGGCTCCTCGCTCGACGAGTCGGGCAGCTCGTCGAGGGTGGACCTGACCGCGGGGATGTCGTTCCCGTCGATCTCCCTGACCGTCCAGCCGAACGCCTCGAACCGCTTCCCCAGGGGCTCGATGTTGATCGCCTGCGACGTCGGGCCGGCCCCGGAGAAGCCGTTGGCGTCCACGATCGCGATCAGGTTGCCGAGCTTGTAGTGGCTGGCGGCCATCGCCGCCTCCCAGACCTGGCCCTCCTGCAGCTCGCCGTCGCCGGTGAGGACGAAGGTGCGGTAGTCGCGGCCGGTCAGCCGGGCGCCGAGGGCCATGCCGACGCCGACCGACAGGTTGTGGCCGAGCGAGCCGGACGAGAAGTCGATGCCGTGCGCGAGCTTCATGTTCGGGTGGTCGTTGAGCGGCGAGCCGACCTTGCCGAACTGTCCCAGCCAGTCCCGCGGGTAGAACCCGAGGTCGGCCAGGACCGGCCACAGGCCCGTCGCCACGTGGCCCTTGCCGAGCAGGAAGCGGTCCCGGTCGGCCCATCGCGGCTCGTCCGGGCGCAATCGCAGCGCGCGATAGTAAAGCGTGGCGATGATCTCGGCGCTGGAGAAGGTGGAGGAGTAGTGGCCGAGCCCGGCCTGCCTGATCAGGTCGATGGTCTGCAGCCGGATCCAGTCCGCCCGCCGGAGGAGCTCGGTGTCGGTGACCGGTCGTCCCCGATCCAGCTGGGTGACGATGTCGTCGGGCATGGGCAGCTGCCTCTCGATGCGGTTCGGTCACCGCGGCTCGGTGACGTCGCCTCAGCCTAAATTCGGCCCAACTTGTTGACAATATGTGCGCCGATCAGCATCGCGGCTGGCCGGCTGTGCCGGCCCACAACGTCCGGCAGCGTAATTGCGGCCATTGATAGTGCCCATCAGGGCCATGAATATTGTTATTTTTTGAAATAATCGTTCGGTTTGCCGCGTGACAATGTGCCGTGGCGACAACATTCCGCGACGGCGAATGAGGGTCTGGCGATAGTGACCAGAACGAGACGCGATCACAACGGGTCAGATGTTGACAATCTTGTCGGCCAGATCAAACCTGGCACCAGGTGAGGTCCGGTCAAACCCTGTGTGATATATGCGAGGGCGCATGAAACGCTTCAGGCCAGATGGCAGACACGACAGACCTAATCCCCGGGCGCTGCAGGTCGCGTTCGGGATAACGGCGGTGGGCGCGGCGCTGCTCTTGGCGGCCTGCTCGTCCAGCTCAAGCAGCCCGGCCCCGGCCAGCTCCGCCCCCTCCTCGGCCGCGTCGAGCACGGCGTCGGCCTCAAGCGCGTCGACGACGGGCGCCGACCTCTCCGCGATGACGGCCGACATCACCAAGGCGGCGGCGACGCCGAGCTTCAGCGATTACGGACCGAATTACGGCGGCAAGATCCCCGGCATCTCGAACCTGGCCGGGAAGAAGATCATGATCATCCCGGGCGTCAGCGCGCTGGCCGCGTGCGAGGAGATCGCCCAGGCGGCCTCGAACTTCGCCAAATCCATGGACATGGTGCCGACGATCTTCAACAACCTGGGCACGACGGCTGACACCAACAGCGCGATCGAGAACGCGATCCACGGCGGATACGCGGCGATCGTCATGGGGTGTGCGATGGACCCGTCGCAGAGCGCGCCGGCGATCGCCCAGGCCCAGAAGGCCGGCATCGTGGTGGGCACCTACGGGGGAACGCCAATCATGGACCAGCGCGCCGGGACCATGTACAACACCGATGACCCGTACGCGCTCGACGCCAAGCTGGCAGCCGAGCAGGCGGTCGTGCAGCACAACGGGCAGCCGTTCAACGCCATCGCGATCACGTCGTACGCCACCGGGCCCGCGACGGTGATCGAGCAGGACTCGCTCTCGGCCACGCTGAAAGCGGACTGCCCCAAGTGCACCCTGAGCTCGGTCAACGTCGAGGTGCCGGACTGGCAGACGCAGATCGCGAGCACCGTGACCGCCCAGATGCTGCAGCATCCCAACACGACCGTGCTGTTCCCTGACTACGCGGGAGAGCTGACCTACGTGCTCGCGGGTCTCCAGGCCGCGCACAAGACCGACGTGAAGACGTACCTAGCGTTCGGCGGCGGTACCCCGTTCGTCCAGCTGCAGACCGCCCAGCCGGGCGCGAGCATCATCGAGAGCGACGTCAGCGAGTCTCCGCCATGGACGGGCTACCTGCTGGTCCTGCAGGCCGTCCGCGGTCTGGAGAAGCTCGCCCCCATCCCGTACACCCAGGCCATCGGCCCGGACCTGATGATCACCCCGCAGAACGCGGTCAGCGTCCTGACGACCGGGGGCTTCGGCGACGACTGGGTCAACGGTTTCCGCGAACTGGTGGGGCTGCCGGACCTGTCGGGCAGCGCGCTGCACGCCGCGTCAACGCTGAACGGCGCGATGACCGGAAAGCCCTGACCCCGATCCACTGGTTATCGGGCGGCGGTAGCCCGGAACGGACGAGTGTTCCGCTCCGGGCTTCCGTGCCGCTCCCGGCCCATCCCGAGCAGCAGAAAAGGAGGCGTGCGTTGTCGTCGACAGACAGCGAGACGCCGGACTCGTCAGACAAGCGAATCGGACGGCAGGACCATCCGGGACCCGGCGGGCAGGCGCCTGCGCCTGCGATCGAGCTGCGTGGCATCTCCAAGGATTTCGGCAGTAACCGGGCGCTGGACCGGGTGGACCTGCGCATCGGCGACGGCGAGGTGCTTGGGCTGCTCGGCCAGAATGGCTCGGGCAAGTCGACGCTGGTCAAGGTGCTGGCCGGGGTCTACGACCCAGAACCAGGCGGACGTCTGTTCGTGGGCGGCCAGGAAATCGCGCTGCCCCTCGCCCCCGGCCAGGCGGGCCAGATCGGGCTCAGCTTCGTGTACCAGAACCTGGCCCTCGCGCCGGGGCTGAGCGTCCTTGAGAACCTGACCCTCGGCCAGCGCATCGGCGGCGGACTGACCGCGTGGCAGCCGATCAACTGGATCGCGGAGCACCGCAGCGCCGCCGCGGTCCTCGACCGCTACGACGTCACCCTCGATCTTGACCGGCGGACCGGTGAGCTGGCGCCGGTCGATCAGGCGCGGCTGGCGATCGTCCGGGCCGCGGAAGATCTCCGCCGGTACCGGACGCGGAGCGGCTACAGGCACTCGGTGCTGGTCCTCGACGAGCCCACCGTGTTCCTTCCGGAGGAGGAGGTCGACCGGCTCTTCGATCTGATCAGAACCGTCGTCGCCGAGGGGGCGGCGGTGCTGTTCATCTCGCACGACCTGACGGCGGTGCGCGAGATCACCGACCGCGTCGTGGTTCTCAGGGACGGCCGGGTCGTCGGCCAGGAGGTCACGGCCGATATTCGCGAGGAGGAGCTGGTCAGTCTCATTGTCGGGGCTCCGGCCCGCGTCGACCAGGGCGCCACGGCAGGCGTGCGCCCGGTCGAGGACGAGCAGGCGGTCGCGCTGACCCTCGCGGCGATGACGTCGGCGGGGGACGCGGACGGGGCGGTGGCGGGCGAGAACGTGGTCGTCGAGCACCTGACCGACGCGTGGCTGCGGGACCTGTCGTTCGAGATCGGCGCGGGCGAGATCCTCGGCGTGGCCGGCCTCATCGGCTCCGGGGCCGAGGAACTCCCGTACCTGCTGTTCGGCGCGCGGCCGGCCGGTGCAGGCGCGCTGCTCCTGGGGGCCGAGACCCTCGACGTCGGCCTGCTCAGCCCGCAGCGCTGCGTGCGGGAGCGGATCGCCCTCGTCCCCGCCGACCGGGCCATGCAGGGGCTGAGCCAGTCGCTGACGCTGTGGGAGAACATCGTCATGCTGGTCGAGGACGAGCACTACCGAGGCGGGCTATTCCACCGGGGCGAGCTCGTCGCGCTCGCGCGCGAGGCCATCGACCGGTTCCTGATCCGGCCGCCGCGGGCGCGCAACGTCATGTCGACCTTCTCCGGCGGCAACCAGCAGAAGGCCCTGCTGGCCAAGTGGCTGCTCGCCCGGCCCCGGCTGCTGCTGCTGCATGAGCCGACGCAGGGAGTGGATGTCGGCGCCAGGCGCGACATCTACCGTTTCGTGAAATCAGCCGCTGACCTGCATCACATGGCGGTGCTGTGGGTGACAACGGAGTTCGGTGAGCTCGCGGAGGTCTGCGACCGGGTGATCGTGATCACCCAGGGGCGGCACACCGACACGCTCGTAGGCGAAGAGCTGACCGAGGAAGCCATCAGTGCCGCGGCGTTGCGGCAGACCAGGGAGGACAGATGAGCGAGCTTGCGAGCTCATCAGTAAGCACAGTGCGTCCGCGAATGCGGACTCCGAGCGCCAGCGAGGTGACCGTATGAGCGCTCCGGCTCCAGTCGACGAGCCACGGCAGGCGGAGCATCGGGCGGAGCGGCCCGCGCCCTCGGCGATGCTGCGCACGGGACTCCAGCGTTACGCGATTCTCATCGTGTTCGCCGCCCTGATCGTCGGGTTCGGGATTGCGCTTCCCGGCACCTTCCTCTCGGTCGGCGACCTCTCCAACATCCTCGGCTCTCAGGCGGTGCTGTTCATCCTGGTGATGGCGGTGCTGCTGCCGACGGTGGTGGGCGACTTCGTCGACCTGTCACTCGGTTCCTCGCTCGGCCTGTCCGCGATGACGCTGGCCGTGCTCAACGTGCAGCACGGGTGGCCGGTCCTCGTTGCCTGCCTGGCGGGTATCGGCGCGGCCATGGTCGTCGGCCTGGTCAACGTCTTCTTCGTGGTGTTCTTCGACAACGACCCGTTCATCGTGACGCTCGGCACGATGACGATCGTGCAGGGCGTCATCTACATCGTCTCCGGCTCCAACAGCGTCGGGATCGTCTCGACCGGCCTGTCGAACTGGATCTTCGGGAACGACTTCCTGTCGATACCGCTTGAGTTCTACTACGGGCTGGCGATCTTCCTCGTCGTCTGGTACGTGCTCAGCTTCACCCCGACCGGGCAGAAGGCCCTCGTGATCGGGCAGTCGCGCGAGGTCGCACGGCTGAGCGGGGTGCGCGTCAACCGCCAGCGGGCCTGGGCCTACATCATCGGCGCCGGCATCGCCGGCATCGCCGGGATCGCCTACGCGGGCACCAACGGGACGGTGGACCCGACGGCGGGCAGCACCCTGATCCTCCCGGCCTACGCGGCGGTCTTCCTCGGGGCGACCGCCATCAAGCCCGGCCGCATCAACCCGCTCGGCGCCCTGATCGCCGTCTACTTCCTCGCCACCGGCACCGCCGGACTCGAGCTGCTCGGCGCCCAGACCTACTTCCAGCAGATCTTCTATGGCGCCGCGCTGGTCGCGTCGATCACGATCCCGAAGGTGACCCGCGACCGCTTCCTCAAGCGAAGGCGCGCCGCCTAACCCACCACATCCAACGAGCCGAATGCGCTTTTGGGCCGGCAAGAGCGAGCCAGAAAGCGGATTTGGCACACTGACGCTGAGCGAGCGAAAGGCCGGCTAATGAGCGTTGTTGACGACGTATTCGACGTCAAGGATCAGGTGGCGCTGGTCACCGGGGGAGCGTCCGGCCTCGGCTACGCGTTCGCGTCGATCCTGGCCGAGGCCGGCGCGACCGTGGTCGTGGCCGACTGGAACAGCGAGACGCTCGAGAAGGCGGTCCTGTCGCTGGCCGACGCGGCGGCCGCCGCCCGTGCGCTCGCGGGCCTCGAGCCGCCGACCGTGACCAAGGGCGCGACCGGCGGCATCCAGACGCCGCCCCTGATCAGCGGCCGGAAGCTCGACGTCAGCGACGCGACCGCCGTGCACGCCTTCGTCGACCGCATCGTCGACGTCCACGGCCGGATCGACATCGTCTTCGCCAACGCGGGCGTGGCCCGCGGCCGCCCGCCGCTGCTCCCCGAGGGCTCGCTCGACGAGATGTCGATGACGGACTACAACGCGCTCATCGACGTGAACCTGCACGGCGTCGTCTACACCGTGCAGGCCGCCGCGAAGCACATGAAGCGCCAGCGGTCGGGCTCAATCGTGACCACCGCCTCGACGGCCGGCCTCCGCAACGACCCGTACACGCCGTACTCGTACACGATCGCCAAGGCCGGCGTCGTCAACTTCACCAAGCAGGCCGCCCACGACCTGGCCCGCTGGAACGTCCGGGTCAACGCGATCGCGCCCGGCCCGTTCAAGACCAACCTCGGCGGCGGCGGCCCCACCTCGGCCGAGGCCGAGTCCATGTGGAAGGCCGTCGTCCCGCTCGGCCGCATGGGCAACCCCTCCGAGATCAAAGGCCTGGCCCTCCTCCTCGCCAGCAAGGCCTCCACCTTCATGACCGGCGGCGTCTACCCCGTAGACGGCGGCGCCCTCCTGCAGGGCCCCTCCCTCCCCGCCGTCGACTAACCCCACCCCCGGGTCACCCCGTCACGTGGTTGCCCATGTTGTTCCGACGCACTCGCGTGACGCCAGAGTCCGGATGACAGACCGCGGTCCCCATGATCACGAAGGATTTCATCGTGACGAAGGATTTTTCGCTTATAAGTGCATAAATCCTTCGTGATCATGGCTTGATGCCGTTGAGCCGGACCCGCAAAGGTCGCCTAACCGATCACGGCCTTACGCGGCGTACTCGGTGTCGCCGATGAACGCGGCCCACAGGTCGGCGTAGACGCCGCCCTCTTCCAGCAGCTCGTCATGCGAGCCGATCTGGGCGACCTGGCCGTGGTCCATGACGATGATCCGGTCGGCTCGCGCGGCCGTCGTCAGCCGGTGCGCGACGACGATCGTGGTGCGCCGGGCCGCCAGCTCATCCGTGGCGGCGGTCACGGCCGCCTCGGACGCGAGGTCAAGCGCCGCCGTCGCCTCGTCGAGGAGCAGGATGTCGGGGTCGGCCAGCTCGGCCCGGGCCAGCGCGATGAGCTGCCGCTGCCCGGCCGACAGGTTCCGTCCCCGCTCCCCGACCTCGTGGTCGTAGCCACCGGACAGGTGCATGATCATCTCGTGCGCGCCCACCGCCCGCGCCGCCGCCTCGACGTCCTCGTCGGACGCCGACGGCCGCGCGTAGGCGATCGCCTCGGCGACGCTGCCGCTGAACAGGTAGGCCTCCTGCGGCACCACCCCGAGCCGCTGCCGGTACTCGGTCAGGTCGTAGGTCCGCACGTCCACGCCGTCCACCAGCACCGCGCCGCCGGTGACGTCGTAGAACCGCGCCATCAGCTTCACGATCGTGGACTTGCCCGCCCCGGTCTGGCCGACCAGCGCCACCGTCTCGCCCGGCGTCACCGTGAACGACACGCCCGCGATCGCCTCGCCCGCCGCCTTCGCCTCGCCGCCGGAGAGCTCGGACCCGGTCGCGTAGGCGAAGTGCACGTCCCGCAGCTCGATCAGCCCGGTCAGCCCGGAGGCCGGCACCGGCACCGGCACCGCCGGCGGCGGGGTCGACGTCTTCAGCCGGAGCAGGTCCTTGATCCGCTGCAGGCCGACCGCCGCCTGCTGGTACCCGTCAAACACCTGGGAGAGCGACTGGATCGGGGCGAACACCATGTCGATGTAGAGCAGGTAGGCGATCAGCGCCCCGACCGACAGCGCGCCCGAGCGCACCTGGCCCACCGCGACGACCAGCACCAGCGCCGACGCGACCGTCGACAGCGTCTGCACGAACGGGAAGTACAGCGAGATATAGCGCTGCGCCCGCAGCCGGGACTGCCGGTAGAGGTCGCTCCGCCCGGCGAACCGGTTCCGGTTGGTCCCCTCCCGGCGGAACGCCTGGGTGACCCGGAGCCCGGCCACGTTCTCGGCCAGGTCCGCGTTCACAACCGAGATCCGCTCCCGCGCCTCGGTGTAGGCCTGCGACGACTTCCGCCGGAAGATCACGGTGGCCACCGCGAGGACGGGCACGATCGCCAGCACCAGCAGCCCGAGTTCCAGGTTGATCACCAGCATCGCCGCGAGCACGCCGACGAAGGTGAGCAGCGAGCTGACCATCGTGACCAGCCCGGTCTGCAGGAATGAGGAGAGCGCGTCCACGTCGCTGGTCATGCGGGTCATGATCCGGCCGTTGAGCTCGCGCTCGTAGAAGTCGAGGCCGAGCCGCTGCAGCTGGGCGAAGAGCTTGACCCGGAGCGTGTACAGCAGCCGCTCGCCGTTGCGCCCGACGACCATCGTCTCGACGATGTTGATGATCCAGTCCGCGAGCACGATCGCGAGCCCGATCATCGACACCAGAACCACGTAGTGGAACGCCTTGGCCTGCACCCCGCTATCGATCCCGCCGCGCACCAGCGCGGGCAGCGCGAGCCCGGCGGCGGCGTCGAGGCCGTCGAGGACGAGCCCGAAGATCAGCGCCAGCGCGATCGGCTTGAGCAGCTTCTTGAGCGTGAAGTTGTGGTCGGACGCCCGCGCCGCCGCCAGCTCGACGTTGGGCTCGTCCTTGATCGGCGGCAGCGCCTCGACCTTCGCCAGCAGCTCCGGGCTGGGCGGCACCGACCCGATCATGCCGTCCATGGCGCCGCCCGCGCCGCGTCCGCGGCCAGCCCCTCGACCGCCGGCCGCACCGCTCAGGCGACCGCCCGCGGTGGCCGCGGAGGCAGCGAGCGCTCGCGCCGCCGCCCGCTCGGAAAATCCGGATATCGAACGGACCCTGGACTTCGCCTTGCCATTCCCATGGCCGTTGCCCGCGGTGACGTCGAGCCCGGGGGTCTGCGCCGTCGCGCCGTCCGAGCCGATCACGGGGGCCGGACCGGGCAGGACGCCCGCGTCGATCCCCGCGTCGATTCCCTCCAGGTCCTCACCGGGGCCGGTGATCAGCAGCCGGTAAAGCTCGGACCGCTCGGTCAGCTCCGCGTCGGTGCCGACGTCGGCCAGCCGGCCGTCGGCGGTCATGACCGCGATCCGGTCGGCCAGGTTGAGGGTGGACTTGCGGTGCGCGATGAGCAGCGTGGTCCGGCCGGCCATCACCCGGTGCAGGGTGGCGTGGATCTCGGCCTCGATCCGGGGGTCGACCGCGGAGGTCGCGTCGTCGAGCAGCAGCAGCCGGGGGTCGGTGATCAGCGCCCGGGCGAGGGCGACCCGCTGCCGCTGGCCGCCGGAGAGCGTGAGTCCCTGCTCGCCGACGACGCTGTCGTAGCCCTCGGGCAGCTCGCGGATGAATTCGTCGGCCTCGGCCGCCCTGGCCGCGGCGAGGATCTGCTCCTCGGTGGCGTCGGGCCGTCCGTAGGCGATATTGGCCTTGACTGAGTCGGAGAAGAGGAACGACTCCTCCATCACCATGCCGATCGACGCCCGCAGCGACTGCTCGGTGACATCGCGGACGTCGTACCCGCCGATCCGGACCGCGCCGCCGCTCACGTCGTAGAAGCGGGGGAGCAGCAGGCTGAGGGTGGACTTGCCAGAGCCGGAAGGCCCGATGACGGCGACGGTCTCGCCCGGCCTGACCTGGAGCGTCAGCCCGCGCAGGACCGGCTGAGAGGGGACGTAGCCGAACTGCACGTCATCGAAAAGGATCCCGTTAGCGTCGGCCGGCAGGTCGATCGCGTCGGGCTTGTCGGTGATCGTCGGCTTGGAGTCGATCACCTCGAAGACCCGGATCACGCTCGCCCGCGCCTCCTGCCCGATCGTGACCAGGTTGGTGATGATCCGGACCGGGCCGGCCAGCGCGGCCAGGTAGCTGGAGAACGCGAGGAAGGTGCCGAGGGTGATGTTGCCGCGGATAGCCAGCCAGCCGCCGAGCAGCAGCACCCCCACCAGGCCGAATGACGGGATCGCGGTCAGCGCGGGGTTGTACCGGGCGGTGAGCCGCACCATCCGGAGCCGGGAGCCGAACAAGAACCTGCTCGTCCCCTCCAGCCGCTCCATCTCCTGCTCTTCCTGGCCGAACCCCTTGACCACGCGGACGCCGCCGATGGACTCGTCGACGATCCCGGCCACGTCGCCGACCACCTGCTGAGCCTGCCAGCTGGCGGGGAAGAGCTTCTTCCGCGAGGCGACCGCGATCAGCCAGAGCGCGGGGGCAACGGCGACGGCCACCAGCGAGAGCAGCGGGGACAAGATGATCATGATGACGATCGAGAAGATGAATAGGACGCCGCTGCCCAAGATGAGCGGCATCCACTGGAGCAGCTGCTGCACCATGTTGACGTCGGAGATCGACCGGCCGACGAGCTGACCGGTGTGGATCTCGTCCTGGCGCGCGCCGTCCAGGTTGGACAGCGACTCGAACAGCTCGGTCCGCATCTCGTGCTGGACGTCAAGCGCCATCTTGCCGCCGCGGTAGCGGCGCATGTAGACGCCGAAGAAGTTCGCGACCGCCGCGACCAGCAGGCCGATGGCGAGCGGCCAGACCGATTCGGTGTGCGTCACGATCACGTTGTCGATGACCGCCCGCTGCAGCAGCGGGATGGACAGGGTCGCCGCCGTGTACAGCAGCGCGCCGATGAGCGCGATGATCACATCGCGCTTGAAGCGCCAGCAGTACCCCACCAGCCGCCTGATCCAGCGAGCCTCGTTGCCCTGCTGGTTACCGTTGTCGCTCATGCCACCCCACGCTGAGATGCTCGTCAAGATCGCGGCCCGCCCGCCTCGCCGCCGGCCCTGGGCGCGCCGCCGGCCAGACCCCGGGCCAAAGTACTGTAACGCCCTCACCCCGATATTTCATTTCCCGAGCTAACGACTTTTCCCAACACCGGCGCCGGGGTATCCGGCATCCCGCGCCGATCACCGCCCTCGTACTGTGACCCACGCCATAGTCAGCAACGAACCACCCGGACCCTGTTCCCGGCCGCTCGAATGACGACCACCTTGGCCGAGTCAGCGTGCAGGGGTGCCACGACTGGGCTGGCGACTTTCCCAGGACGGGCGTGGGCGCGCCGGAGGTCCCCGACGCGCCCACTAAGGTCGCTGCAACCGCCCTGCTGCCACGTCAGCAGCCGATCACCACGGCCTTAATCCTGGCGGCCCCGCACAGCTTCCGCAGATCGCCGGGGTCGCTCGTGTAGAGCTGGCCGGCCCGCTCGGCGAGCAGCGCCACGCTGGCGTCGATCGGGTCGCTGGTTCCCGTCGCGGCGAGCAGCTCGCCGGCCCTGCGTCCGTCCTCCTCTGTCATCGACTGCACTTCGATGTCGCGGAGCGCCTTGGCAAGCATCACCTGGCGCCTACCATCACGCCACGCTTGGGCGAGCGCCATGGGATTGGTCCGCACCGGGTCGCCGTCGTGTCGAGCCCTCAAGAGGCGCCGGAGCATGCGCTGATCTTCTCGGTCGAGCGCGATCAACGCACCTGCGTCGAGCACGAGCCCGCTCATGCCTTCCCCTCCTTGGG